>ORJL011054634.1_pt1 | contig 10961 bp, 9 predicted proteins | sample 1779941 | NCBI WGS metagenome assembly ORJL01 (sample SAMEA104232317, study PRJEB22302) | groundwater metagenome | biome: forest; feature: aquifer; material: groundwater | place: USA | collected 2011-08-07 | depth 5.8 m | reverse complement strand
GTATTTTATTATACCTGGCATCGGCTTTAAGAAGCCCACATACTTTATAGCCGTCCATTTTAGGAAGCATAATATCTAAAATAATCAAATCCGGTTTTTCCTGATGTGCTTTATCAAGCGCTTCCTGGCCGTCAGAAGCAACCAGAACTTCATAACCGGAAGCCTCAAGGCGCATGCGCACCATCTCCTGCATATCTACTTCATCTTCGACTAATAATAACCTTTTTTTATCCGCCACTTGATCACCTCACGTTTTTATATATTATATATTACCGACCCTTTAGGCAAAGTAAAAATTACCTTTGTTCCCTCTCCCAATTTGCTCTCAACCCAGATCTTACCCAAATGCAATTCAACGATGCTTTTTGTGATAACCAAACCTAATCCTATGCCTTTTTCCCCTGGAGCAGACTGCCGGCTTATTTGCCGGAATTTACTGAAAAGCTCAGGGATCCCCTCTTCAGGTATGCCTATCCCGGAATCAGATACAACACATTCTATATAATCATTCTTATCCCTAACAATAACCTCAACAAACCCCTTTTCTGTGAATTTAATAGCGTTACCAATTAGATTAGCAAAAACCTGGGTTATTTTATCTTTATCCAGATAACCTTCCAATGTGCCCTCAGGAAAATGCTGGCGTAATTCAATTTTCTTAGCCTCAGCAAGCAGCCTAAAGCTTAAAACAACTTCCCTAGCCAACTTAACCAAATCTATCGATTCTTTCTTCAATACCAACTTCCCGGCTTCAAGCCGTGACAAATCTAAAAGCTCTGCAACGATGCGATTTATCCGGTCAATGTTGCTTAAAGAAATCGACAAAAGATGCTCTTGCTTCGGATTTATTTCCCCATGCAGTCTATCCGAAACCTGAGAAACGCCTTCGCGCACTATCGATAAAGGGGTCCTTAATTCATGCGAAACCGTACTGACAAATTCATCGCGCATCTGTTCCAGGCGTTTACGCTCAGAAATATCGCGCATAACATGTATTGCCCTGGTAAATTTACCTTCTTTATCGCACACAGGATATACTGAAATCGTAACCCATCGGTCAATAACCGGCTCATATATTTCAAGCGATTCATCCCCGCGGCTATTCTTAGCCTTATCTAAAGGACAGCTACTAATATGCGAACACCGATGATGAAATACTTCATGGCATTTTTTTCCTATCAGCTCTTCCTTGGTCTTACCCAGCAGTTTGCATAAAGCAACATTAGCCTCAACAATAACAAAGTTTATATTATGTATTGATATTCCGTCCTCGATGGCGTCAAAAGTCATCTCCCACTCTCTGATCGCTTCCGCGATCTTACGGCGATCCTTACTATGCTTAATAAAAAGCCAAAGAATATACCCACACAAAACAATTATGATCGGGAAACAAAATAAAAACTTATACATTATTTATCTTTGCTTTCCTTATTAAGGTTATTCTGAATTATATTTAATGCTGATTTAAGAGTATTCTGCACATCCTGATAATCGGAAAGCTTAGGCACAAAAACGCTTACTCCCAATTTCTCAGCTTCTTTTTGGGTGCGGATATCCGGGTATCCGGTAAACATTACTACCGGGACTTTCGCGTTTACGTTACGGATCTCCCTTAAAACCGATATGCCGTCCATATCCGGCATAATATAATCCAGGACCACTATATCGATCTTTTGAGAGCAAAGAATATCAATACCTTCTGCGCCGTTTGAAGCATCCGCCACTTCATATCCCCAGCTTGAAATCCTAATGCGCATAAGCTCCAAAAACTCTAGCTCATCATCAATTATCAAAACTCTTTTTTTATCCGCCATTGCCTTCCTCCTTAATATTAGGCTGCTAAACAAAAAATATTATAATATTTTATTCCTTATTTCCTCTTCAGTGCTACCGTCATCGGGAAAACTAATTATTTCGAAATCAATATCCACCTTAAAGTCTTTTAGCTCTATTTTAAAATAATCCTCAAGGACATATTTGGATTTAGAAGCAACCGACAGAACCTCTCTCTTGCTTAAGCCCGGTAAAAAAACCAAAAACCCATGGTCATTTTTAGCACAAATATCAGAAGCATATTGGACGCTGTTTCTTAAAATATTTCCTGCCATATGGCTTAAAGATTTAGCGAAACCTTCGGTAATCCTCTGCGAGAGTTCTGGCATGTTTTTAATTGAGAAAACTATTATTGAAAGCGGCTTTTGCCCTCTGAATGCCTCATCGATTCTTAATGTTAAACATTCGCGAGCAAAATCTGAAGGCTTATGAATAGGGATACGAAAGCCAAACGCGCTCCCCTCGCCTAATTTACTTTCTGCCCAAACACTTCCCCCATGAAGCTCGATTATACCTTTTACAATTGACAACCCAAGGCCCGTGCCTTTAGGGCCTGTGCCGGGAGCGCGCGAGAACTGCTCAAATTTATTGAACAATTTCGAGATATTATCCTCAGCAATACCTGTGCCGGTATCTACCACCGCGCATTCAACGATATTATTCGTGCAATGGACCCAAACCTTAATATGCCCTCTTTCGGTAAATTTCACCGCGTTTTCGATCAAGTTATTAAAAACCTGGATGATCCTGTCCCGGTCCACATACGCCACTCTTTCGCTGTTCGCGGTATATTCGCGGATAATTTCCAAATTCTTTCCTTTAATCCTAGAATCGAACAAAGCCAAAGAATTCTCCATCAGATCCACCAAATCATAGAAATCTTTATGCAGATTTATCTTCCCGGACTCAATGCGGGATATATCCAGAAGATCGCTGATTATCCTGGCTAAGCGGTCGATGTTATTCACCGCCATAAACAAAAAGCGCCTTTGTTTATCGCTGACTTCACCGTGTATCCCCTCGGTAACTTGCGCAATCGATTCCCGCACCATGGCAAGCGGGCTGCGCAATTCATGAGAAACAACTGAGACAAAATCAGACTTTAACCTGTCCAGTTCTTTAAGGCGCATATTGGCGAGCTTTAAATCTTCCTGTGACTGCTGGAGATCCTCCATTATGCTGATCATTGCCCGGTTTGCCGAAAGAAGATTATTGCGCGAAATATCCGAATAAGCTTTCTCAGCTACCAACCCGGAGTGCTCTTTCTTGATTTTACGCAACATATCCGAGAAAGCATGCGACAATTCTTCGATCTCATCCCGGCTATTAATCAATATCTCAGCATCATAATTACCTTCGCCGGCATCATTAGCCTTACGGCAGAGTTTTTCAATAGGGTCAGACAAAGACTTGGCAAAAATAAAAGCAAGCGGCATGACTATGGCAATCAAAAACATAAATAACAGCATAAGATACATAAAGAGCCTGTTTAAAGGCGATAATAACTCTGTTTTATCCTGCTCTAAGAAAACAAACCACTCCATACCATTACCGATAAGATGAGGGTTAACCGTAGGGGCGAATAAATACAGAACATCCTGCTTACGATGCACATCATAAGGATACTTTAAAAACGTATCTTCAACAACTCTGCCGTTTATTAAATCGCGAAACTTATACCCCGAAGGAATCAGAGGGCAAACTCCGTAATGATAGATAAAATGACCGTTATTTTCAATTATTGAGGCATGTCCGGTCTTACCGAAAGAAAAATCAGCCAACCCATACAACATGCTTGTTACATCTATGAAAATCCTGCAAACACCAAGGAATTCTCCATCCTGTCCGCGGACCGGACAAGCAAAAGGAAAAACAAACTTTCCTACTGCACTCTCGAATAACGGGCTCTCAATAAAAACCCCGCCGCCTTTTAGCTCCGAAGCTTTTTTCCACCATAGCTTATCTGCTAAATAAAAATCACGGCTTTTATATGTAGCGCAAGCCACAGCTCCCATTTTATCCGTCAAAAGCAAACCGGCAATATCATGGTCCAAAAAAACCGAACGCATAAGTTGCTTGGAACAATCATTATACAAATACCCAAACACCAACTCACTGTCTAATTTTCCCTCAAGCCATTTCCCGTTCATTTCAGCCATATAAACTGAAACGGCGTTACCGGACATGCCTTGATACCGCTTATTAATTTCCTGTAAAATATGCTTATCAATAACGCTCTGCGCGAAAAAACCCACCATATTGGTTTTATGGTTTATGACAGAGTTGACATTGCTGACTATCCTTGCCAATAACAATTTACGGTCTTCGACTATGTTTTTATACACTATCTGTGAACCGAATAAATAGCCTAAGCTTATCCCGACAAGCACCATAATCCCTAAAGTCGCAGACATATACAGGATGACTTTACGGCGTACCCCTCCTTTAAAATATTTAAGCTCATCTTTTACTTTAGGGATCGACTGACTGGATAAAAAAACAAAACTTATGGCAATAAGCAAAATACAGATCATGCGGAAAAACTGAACCGGAAATTTAAAAATAACCCAGAAATTATTGTAGTCAAACACCGGTGAGAAAATAGAATCCACCTTAGGAGTGATCAGCCCGGCAAGAAAACCATAAATTATAATTGAAACGGTAAATAACAGGAAATTAAATTTAAAACCGGCGGAAAGATTATCAGTCGGGATCTTACGGTATCTTAAATACATCCCGAGGGCGAGCAATAGCGCGCCCGGAAAAACAATAACATGCCTGACAAATACATGTCCAAGCAATATATTATGGCTTGAAAACACGATAACCGACCAGGCCAGCAAAAGAAATACCCAAAGATGCTTAAAAAATCTTACCCGTATAAATTCGGGGTAAAGAATCCTGGTAGCAAAAATAAACAAGAAAATAAAAGAAACCGGCAGCAACGCATTGCTTATGATATTCAAAGCAGCGAAACCCCATATATCTTTTGTATGGATCAATAAATCAATAAAATTATTCGCGGCTCTGCCGTATGCGAATAAACTAAAATAAATAAAACAATCATCGCAACCAACACATTTAGAAAATAAAGGGTTACGCTTAGGCAGTAATAAAAGCAATGACCCGAGAATAAAAAAAGCCACCGAATGAAAAAATAAAACCATCATCAGTTGGAGATCTGAATGGGTCATATTTTAAAGAAATTATTAATACAAGTTATTAAAGGATAGCGGGTTACAGAAATAAAACGAAGTAAAAAAAAGCCTATAAGGAATAAGCTCGGTAGCATAAATATAATCATACAACTTTTTTTAAATCAAGTAAAGGGAATTTGTTTGAGGGAAAACCTTAGGGCTCAGAAGGGATCAATACTTGCGTTGAGCTTTAACGGTGCGTAAAACTAACGGAATGGGTTTAAGCCTGGCTTGCTCCAGAAACACCCCGATACGATAGCGGCCGGCCTCAATCATTTTTGACCACATACAATGGCCTCTGGCCTGGATATGTTCGCCGTTATCCAGCATTTCGATATCTATATCCAGCTCAGAACCATTCGGTAAAGGCTTATCCGTAAAAAGACAGATCCCGTCTACGCTAATATCACAAGTCTTAGTCGGATGAGCCTTGTGGATTTCAAAATCAATATAATTCAAAGGGATATTAACCGCAAACCTGGGGTGTGATCTTTTTTCTTTAAAATAGTCTGCTTGCATACCTAAACTTTAACCTATAATCAAGGTATTTTCAAGGCAGAATAAAGCTTATTTGAAAGCGTTTTCAGGTTTAAAAAGAACCTCAAAACAAATGTGCCCCTTGAGGGGCACATTTTGAGACTAAATCAAACGTTCTAGTTCTATTTATGGAGAATTTCTTTAAACTTCTTGGTCAAGGCAGGAACTACTTGAAATATATCGCCGACAATGCCATAGGTAGCTACTTTAAATATAGGCGCGTCAGGATCTTTGTTAATTGCGACGATTATTTTGGAAGACTGCATGCCGACTAAATGCTGGATTTGGCCGGATATACCGCAGGCAATATAAATTTTCGGTCCAACTGTACGCCCGGTTTGGCCTACCTGATGCGAATAAGGCATCCACCCGGAATCAACTGCCGCGCGTGATGAACCTACGGCAGCTCCCAAAACATGGGCTAATTCTTCCAGCAATTTAAAATTCTCCGGGCTGCCCATACCGCGCCCTCCGGAAACAATAATATCGGCTTCGGCAATATTCACCAAAGACTCGATTTCTTCGACTATATCAAGAAGCTTAGTGCGCGAAACATACGTAGATAAATCAAAGCTTTCCTTTATAATTTTTCCTTTACGGTTCTTATCCGGCGCCATTGGCTGCATAACTTTATGCCTGACGGTCGCCATTTGCGGACGGTAATTCGGAGAAATGATCGTTGCCATAATGTTGCCGCCAAATGCCGGGCGGGTCTGAAGAAGTATCTTCTTTTCCGTATCGATATCTAAAGCCGTACAATCCGCGGTAAGGCCGGCCTTTATATTTATGGCAACCCTAGAAATTAAGGAACGGCCAATAGCAGTTGCTCCGCAAAGAATAATTTCCGGCTTATGCTTTTGGATCAATTTAACTAAAATATTCGTATAAGGGTCATCCTGAAAATTCGCCAGTTCAGGCGCTTGGACTAAATAAATATTATCCGCGCCATGCCAGATCAACTCATCGAGCTGATCATCTAAATTGTTCCCGATCAAAATACCGCTTACTTCACAGTGAAGTTTCTTGGCCAACTCATGGGCTTTGCCCAATAATTCATAAGACACGCTCTGAATTTTTCCGTTTTTCTGTTCAATAAAAACCCAGATACCCTTATAATTTTTAAGGTCCGGGACAACGCAAACCGTCTGTTTTTTCTCTAATACCAATGCTTTAAATTTACAAGCATCAACACAAGCACTGCAAAGAGTGCATTTATTCTCATCAATCACTGCTTTCTTATCCATAATACGTATGGCGTCAAAAGGGCATACCTTTAGGCATAAAGTACAACCCGTACACTTATCAACTAAAACCTGTATCGCCATACTAGTGCACCTCGTCTTTCAAAAGCCCGACTAATTGATCTACTATTTCCGAAACCTCACCTTTTAACATCTGACCGCCGGTTCTATGAGGCGGAGTAAAAATCTTAACCACCTGAGTCGGCGAACCGCATAAGCCTATTTGCTGCGGATCCAAATTCAGATCCTTTTGAGTATAAGTAATAATCTTGGCGGATTTTGCCCTCATCATCCCTTTTAAAGAAGGAAGCCTGGGTTCATTTATTTCCTTGACCACGGTGAGTAAAACCGGAATCGGTGTTTCAATAATCTCATAACCTTCTTCCAACATACGCTCAACACACATTACTTTATCTTTTACTTCTTCTATTTTCTTGACGTAAGTTACCTGAGGAATATCCAAATGAGTGGATATTCCGGGGCCTACCTGCGCAGTATCGCCGTCTGATGCTTGTTTACCACAGATAATTATATCAAAAGCACCGATCTTCTTTATTGCTCCTGCCAAAGTATAACTAGTTGCCCAGGTGTCGCTTCCGGCAAAAGCCCGATCGCAAACTAAAATACCCTCATCCGCACCCATCGAGATAGCTTCTCTTAATGCACTTTCCGCTTGAGGAGGGCCCATAGTAATTACCGTAATCTTACCGGTAAACTTTTCTTTTAACCGCACTGCCTCTTCAATAGCATACATATCAAAAGGATTGATAATGGATTTCACCCCTTCACGGATCAAAGTATTGGTTTCAGGGTTAATCCTTACTTCGGTTGTTTCCGGAACCTGTTTTATACAAACGATTATATTCATACTATTTAGCCATGCTCTTAATCAAGTCCAACCCAATAATATTCCTCTGGATCTGATTTGTCCCTTCATAAATCTGCGTGATTTTGGCATCGCGCACATATTTTTCAATCGGATAATCTTTCATATAACCATATCCACCGAATATCTGCAGCGCATCCACAGTCACCTTCATTGCTACATCAGACGCGAACATTTTTGCCATGGCTGATTCTCTGGCGACATCTTTAATCCCGGCGTCAACCATTCTAGCAGTAGCATAAACTAAGCCGCGTGATGCTTCTACCTGAGTTGCCATATCTGCCAGCATCCATTGAATACCCTGAAAACTGGATATTGCTTTTCCAAACTGATGCCTTTGCCTGGCATATTTTACCGATAATTCCAAAGCTCCCTGGGCAATACCTACTGCCTGAGCAGCTACGCCTGGGCGGGACATATCAAAGGTCCTCATGGTAACAATAAAACCCATGCCTTCTTTGGCTAATAAATTCTCTTTAGGAATTTTGCAATCGGTAAAAATAAGCTCACGGGTACTTGATGCGCGAATACCGAATTTATCTTCTTTTTTACCGAATGTAAAACCGGGGGTGCCTTTTTCCACGATAAAAGCCGAAGCGCCTCTTGCGCCCTTAGTTTTATCGGTCATAGCAATGACAACATAAGTTTCAGCATCACCGCCGTTAGTAATAAAATGTTTTAATCCGTTTAATACGTAATGATCTCCGACTTTCTTAGCTGTAGTCTTAATAGCTGAAGCGTCAGATCCGGCTTCAGGCTCAGTAACCGCAAATGCCGCCACTTTCTTACCTTTAGCTAAATCCGGAAGGTATTTTTTCTTCTGTTCATCGTTTCCAAATAATACAATCGGAAATGTGCCTAATGCTGAAGCAGCATAACAAACCGCGATACCGCCGCAAGCACGGGCAAGTTCTTCGGTTGCGATACATAAATTCATTACATTTACCCCCATACCGCCGTATTCTTCAGGGATAAACAAACCAAAAAGATCAGCATCAGCAATTGACTTTATTACCTCCCAAGGATAATCTTCGGTAATATCATATTTTGCCGCTACAGGACGTACTTTTTCCTCGGCAATCTTATGAGCCAATTCCTGAATCATCTTCTGCTCTTCACTTAACAAATAATCCATTTGAACTCCTTATGTTTTAATTCAATGAAACTCAGCTTGCTGAGCTGAGCACCTCATGTTTTGATTTAGCGAAACTCCGACGCAGTCGGAGTCAGAGCTCCCGCTTCCCACACACAAACTAATTTTAGAATTATACCATAGAAAATCTATTTTACAAGTTTTTTAGGAGGGCAATTTCCTGGCAATTAGGGAACTTACAGCAGTTAATACACTCTGCCCATATTTTATGTGGGAGGCTTGAGTTTTTTACCTTCTTAAAACCGAATTTTTTAAAGAATTCCGGCTTATAAGTAAGCACAAATACCTTTTTTACTCCCATTTGCTTTGCTTCATCTATACAGATATCGATTAATTCTTTTCCTATACCCCGTCTTTGCTTGTCTTTAGCTACTGCTACGGACTTTATCTCTGCCAAATCATCCCAAGAAATATGCAAAGCCGAACAACCGATTATCTTGCCGTTTTTTTCTACAACCCAAAAATCCCTGATGCTCTCATACAATTCATTAAGTGACCTGGGCAGCATAATATCCTGCTTGGCAAAAGAATTGATCAGGCTTTGTATCTGTTTTATATCTTCTATTTTTGCTTTACGTATCATTTTATCTCCGTACCTTTGGCTACCACAACTACGCCGGCATCAGAAACAAAAAACCTCTTTTTGTCTTCCTCCAGGTCATAACCGATAACCGTGCCTGGAGGAACATTTACATCCTTATCGATAATTGCCCTGCGGATATTAGCATGCCTTCCGACATTAACGCCTTCCATAAGTATGGAATCATGAACCTGGGAATAACTATTAACCCTGACATTAGGCGAAACTATACAACGCTTAATCTGGCCGCCGCTGATAATACAACCGCTGGACACAAGAGAATCTAAAGCCAAACCTACACGCCCGGTAATTTCCTCTCCGGCAAAAACCGTCTTAAGCGGAGGATACTGTTCCTGCAAAGTACGCACCGGCCATTTTTTATCATAAAGGTTAAAAATCGGATCAACCCGTACTAAATCCATATTCGCTTCGTAATATGCGTCCATTGTCCCTATATCACGCCAATATTGGGCTTCCTTTTTATTCTCATCAAGAAAATTATACGCCATTATTTTAGATCCGTCCTTAAGCATGTGAGGAATAATGTCTTTACCGAAATCATGTGCTGAAGCTTTATTGCGGGAATCCTCATTTAACTGATCTTCGATAACCTTATGTTTAAAGACATAAATCCCCATCGAAGCATATATTTTATCGGGCTTGCCCGGTATAGTTTTAGGGTTGTGCGGTTTCTCATGAAAATTAACCACCTTACCGGAAGGCTCTACATCCAACACTCCTAGATGCGCAGCTTGCGCCTTATCTACTTCTACGACGCCGACAGTTAAGTCCGCGCCTTCCTTGCGATGATAATCAATTAGCGAGCTATAATTCATTTTATAAATGTGATCTCCGGCAAGAATTAATATCTCCTCTGGTTTATCGTTTTCTAAAGTATACAGATTTTGATAAATTGCATCGGCCGTGCCCAAATACCAGGTATCACCCACCCTCTGCTGTGCCGGAAGTATTTCGATATATTCTCCCAACTCTGAAGAAAGTATATTCCAGCCCAAACGGATATGCCTTTGTAAAGATGCGGACTTATACTGGGTAAGCAAATAAATACTACGCAGGCCTGAATTAATACAATTACTTAAAGTAAAATCTATAATACGGTAAATTCCTCCGAACGGAACTGCCGGTTTAGCGCGGTCTTTAGTCAAAGGCCATAACCTTTCGCCTTTGCCACCTGCCATAATAAAAGTCAAAACACTCGGTATCATAGTATAACCCCCATAATCCCGCGCCTGACCATCATTACACCTATTGCCGCAAGTAAAATAAACATAATTTTAGAAAATGCCCTAGCCCCGCCCGGGCCCATCAACTTCATAAAGAAATCAGCATTATTTAAAACAACCCAAACAAAAAGCATATTTAATATTAAAGATACAAAAGTTGCCACCATTCCATAACTATCCACCATAATCAAGGTAGTAGTTAAAACCGCAGGGCCGGTAATCAAAGGCATGCCTAAAGGAAACACCCCTGCATCTTTATCATGGGCTTCCATCGAAAAAACTTTGCTGGC
>ORJL011664942.1_pt1 | contig 10962 bp, 5 predicted proteins | sample 1779941 | NCBI WGS metagenome assembly ORJL01 (sample SAMEA104232317, study PRJEB22302) | groundwater metagenome | biome: forest; feature: aquifer; material: groundwater | place: USA | collected 2011-08-07 | depth 5.8 m | reverse complement strand
CCCCCCCCCGCCGCCCCCTGCCCCCGCCTCCCGACCTCCCGCCCCTGCGCCCGTCGCGGTCGCGCCCGTCGTACCCGCGCCCCCGGCGCCCGAACCCGTCGTAATCAAGCCACCCACGCCCCCTGCGCCCGAGCTCGTAGTACCCAAGCTACCTACGCCCTCGGCACCCGTGCCCGCGCCCGAACCCGCCCCCGCGGCACCCACGCCTGCGGCGTCCGCGCCCACACCCGGACGCGTACCCTTGCCAGGGCGTGCGCCAGCGCCCGGACCCGGTCGCCCGCCGGGCAGAGGCCACCAAGGCCACAAAGGCGCGCCCCACCGCGGTCCCAAGGGACCTCGCCACGGACGCCCGCTCCCAATGCCCGACGATGAGGAACTCGAACCGCCCACAGTCCCTTCGGCGGCCCCCAACGGCGCAGGCATCCCCGCCGCCCCCGGGGGCCCCGCCCTCCCGGCCGGCACCACTATCAACATTGCCCAGTTACAGGCGAAGTCCATGGGGGACCTCAACCTGATGGCCAAGGAATGGGCGATCGAGAACTTCGGCACGATGAAGAAGCACGAGGTGATCTTTGAGATCCTCAAGAAGAACGCCGAGCGCAGTGGCATCCTCTTCGCCGAAGGCGTGCTGGAAATCCTGAGCGAAGGCTTTGGGTTCCTGCGGTCCCAGAGCTTCAACTATCTCCCGTGCCCGGAAGATGTCTATGTCTCTCCCTCGCAGATCCGCCGTTTTGACCTCCAAACTGGTGACTTGGTGGCCGGACAGATGCGCCCGCCGAAAGAGAAGGAGAAGTTCTTCGCCCTCCTGAAGATCGAGGCTGTGGACAAGGAAGATCCTGACAAGGCCAAGGACAAGACCCATTTCGACAACCTGACACCCTTGTTCCCGAACAGGCGTTTTATTCTCGAGACCGGTCCGGAGGAACTCTCCACCCGCGTCCTTGACCTGGTCTGCCCCATCGGCAAGGGGACCCGCGGGCTTATCGTGGCTCCGCCCCGTACGGGCAAAACCGTCCTCCTCCAGAAGTTGGCCAACGCCATCATTAAGAACAACCCTGAGGTTTACCTCTTTATCCTCCTTATTGACGAGCGCCCCGAGGAAGTCACTGACATGGAGCGCACGTGCAAACCGGCCGAGGTGGTTAGCTCCACCTTCGATGAACCCCCCGAGCGCCATGTTCAGGTCGCCGAAATGGTGATCGAGAAGGCCCGCCGCATGGTCGAGCACAAGAAAGACGTCGTCATCCTCCTCGACTCCATCACCCGCTTGGCCCGCGCATACAACACTGTCCAGCCGCACTCCGGCAAAATCCTCTCCGGAGGCGTGGACGCGAACGCGCTCCACAAGCCCAAGCGCTTCTTCGGCGCCGCCCGCAATATCGAGGAAGGCGGCTCACTCACCATCATGGCCACGGCCCTCGTCGATACCGGCTCGCGCATGGATGAAGTCATCTTCGAGGAATTCAAAGGCACCGGCAATATGGAGGTGCACTTGGATCGCTCCCTCGTGGACCGCCGCATTTTCCCCTCGATCAACATCGAACGTTCCGGCACCCGCAAAGAGGAACTCCTTTACCATCCCGACGAATACAATCGCGTGGTCATGCTCCGTCGCGCCCTCACCGGCGTCCCCCCGGTCGAGGCCATGGACCTGCTCCTCGCCAAACTCAAGAAAAACCGCAGCAACATCGAGTTCCTCCTCTCGATGAGCGGCGTGAGCTGAATTGCCGAGCCTTGCGGTTAGACCATAGAGTCTTTGGATCGGGCGGGGCAAGGCGGTGATCCTGCCGAGAGCCTTCAATCGTTCCTGACGCGTTCGACACGAAAACGCTGCCCGGCCCGTGTGGCAGCTTGAATTCCGTCGAAAATGAACGATTGTTCAGCCCATTGTGCGTAACCGCGCTCTATGAAGTCGCCCGACGCCGGCACTAGCCCAAACCGAACTACTCAGCCGCATTGTCTCGTCCGCTCCGTCGCCACCGCCCTCAGGGCGGAGCCCGCGCTCGAGGCGGTGACCATTGATCGTTCCGAGCGGAAGATCTCGGTGGCCACGTTCGGGAACGTGAGAGATCCGCACTTGAGCGGACGCATCGCGGCAACCATCCAGGAGGCACAGGATCGCCTGGGGGCGGAGCGTTGCTGTTTGTTGGACGGACAGGAGAATTGCGAGGCGTGCGAAATCCCCGCGGAACCCCACGCACGCCAGGGCCTCACGGTCAAACAGGAGGCAAATCTGACGACGATCGCCCGGGTGCGCTGCCCCACTGCCCCCCGGTTCTGGCGGTGGAGCGACATCCCCTGGCCTAAGGTCGTGCCGCGGCAGGTCGAGATCCCGGAGGACGAGGCGCATCTGAACGAATGGAAGCCGCAGCTCCTCGCGGCCGCGCTCTGCGGTGCATTCGGCATTTCCGGGTATCTGCTGGGCGGCACGGCCTGGTCGAGCACGTTCTGGTACCTCCTTGCCTACGTCTTCGGCGCCTGGTGCCAGATTGAGGAGATATGGGAGAAGCTCCAGCACCGGGCGCTGGACGTTCATTTTCTGATGCTCACAGTGGCGTTGGGGAGCGCCAGCATCGGCGCATGGGCCGAAGGCGCCATGCTGTTGTTTCTCTTCAGCTTCTCCGGTGCGCTCGAACATTACGCCATCGGACGTACCCAGCGCGAAATCCGATCGTTGTTCCGCGACGCCCCGAAAGTGGCGACCCTCCTCGACGAGGCGGGCCGCGAGCGGGAGGTCCCGGTGGACGGGCTGAAGCCTGGACAGCGCCTTCTGCTCAAACCTGGAGCTCAGTTCCCAGTGGACGCGGAAATTGTCAAAGGAAAGACCGCCGCGGACGAGTCAAACCTCACTGGTGAGGCGGCGCCAGTGGACAAAAGCCTGGGCGACATGGTCATGGCGGGTACGTTGAACCTTTGGGGCGTGGTGGAGGCGCTGGTGCTCCGCCCCGTGCGGGAGAGCGCCCTCGAGAAGATCATCCGCCTCATCCGCGAGGCGCAGCACCTCAAAGCGCCCAGCCAGCGGCTGACCGATCGTTTTGGAACCGGTTACACCTACGCCATCCTGGGCCTCTGCCTGACGATGTTCTTTGTCTGGTGGCTCGGGTTTGGGCTCCCAGCCTTCCGATCCACAGAGGCGACCCACAGCGCGTTCTATCGCGCAATGACCCTGCTGGTGGTGGCGTCGCCGTGTGCGCTGGTCCTGTCGATTCCCTCCGCGGTGTTGGCGGCCATCGCCTGGGGCGCGCGCCGCGGGGTCCTCTTCCGAGGGGGGGGCGCCGTCGAGAAATTGGCGGAAATAAGCGTGGTGGCGATGGATAAGACGGGCACGCTCACCACAGGCGAACTGCAGGTGGAACGGGTGGAGAGTTTCCCACCGGGTCACGAGCGGGAAATGGCGCGACTTGCGTTTTCGCTCGAACGGCTTTCCACACATCCTCTTGCCCGCGCGATCACCCGCCACGGCAAACAGCAACAATTGACCGCCATCGAGTTCGAACACTTCGAATCGATTACGGGCATGGGCCTGAAAGGCAGGCGCGATGGCGAGACCGCCTGGCTCGGCAGACGCGAGTGGCTCACACAGGCTCCTTTGGCAAGCGGCGAGACTCCCAGTCTCTCGGCGGCGCGCGCGGCGAAACTGGCGGCCGTGCCGCCCGCGGAGGTGGGTTTCTCGGAGGTTTGGGTGGCGCGCGGAGAGTTGCTCGGGCGGGTGCTCCTGCGCGACCTGATCCGCCCCCAATCGCGGGGCGTGATCGATGCGCTGCGCGGTTTGGGGCTGCGTACCGTGGTGCTCACGGGTGACCGGCCCGGGCCGGCGCGGGTGCTGAAGGAAAGCCTCGGCCTGGATGATGTGCGCTCCGAGCTGCATCCCGAGCAGAAAGTGGCGGCCATCCGGGAGTTCATGCGGGCGGGTGATCGGGTGGCGATGGTCGGGGACGGCGTGAATGACGCGCCAAGCCTGGCGGCGGCGCACGTGGGCGTGGCCATGGGAGCCCGGGGTTCGGATGCGGCGCTCGAACAGGCGGACGTTGTCCTTATGCACGACCGGATCGAGAACTTCCTCGCCGCCTACCGGCTCAGCCAACGAGCGCGGCGGGTCATCCGGCAGAACCTGGTTCTCTCCCTTGGAATGGTGGTCGTCTTGGTTGGGTTCGCCCTCTTTGGCGCGATCCCGCTCACCTTGGGCGTGGTCGGGCATGAGGGAAGCACCGTCGTGGTGGTGATGAACAGCCTCCGACTGCTTCTCGGCAAAGGGAAGGCGTGAGCTTTCGTTATTGCTTATGCAACCGGAAAAAGTGCCCGCCTGAGTAAACCAGGTTCGTCCGCACGAAGCGATCGCCCACCAGAAACGGGGCAGGGCTGTAACGCACCCAGCCAATCGGCGGGACCATATCGCTGGCTTCGAGGGTCAGGTTCGTGTAGATGGCGGGCCATGAGAGGACCACGAAGGAATCGCCCCGGCTGATCTCCAGTCGGGGATCGGGCCGAGGAGGCTCGATGACAATGACGAAGGAAAGGTTGTCCGCAAACGCGTCATTCGCCCCCCCGGAGGCTCGGATCATCTGGAGTAGGAACTCCACTTGCCGAGTCCCCGACGGGATTCTGCCTGCGAGGGAGCGGGAGATCAGTCCTGTGGTGTTGGTGCGGTCTGTGGCAGTCACTGGCCCAAGCACGTTCGTAGCCAGGGTCGTGTTGTTCGCGGTCTGGAACGTAGCCTGGAAAGTGGCTCCGTCGTTTTGGTCGCCGCTGCCACCCAAATAGCAGTCCATTGTATAAAGAGCCCTGGCGTTGTCGATCACGTCAGCGAGAGCGGCCAGGTTGATGGACTGAGTTGCCTTGGACACCCCGTTGGTGGGACCGCCCGAGAAGAAGTGGACGCCCCGGTTGGTTGGCCCGAAGCTCGTCTGGGACGGGAATCCACCGCCGACGCCATACCGGATCACGTTCAGGTTGCTGGTGGTCTGCCAGCCAGGCACAAACACGACCTCCGTGCCGGTCAGGGCGCCTTCGCCCGCCTCGGCCCCGCCGTTGCGCACGAGGTTCAGATTCGTTGGGTAATGGAGTTGGCTGATCACGGTGGCCAGATTGTCGCCTGGGGAAGGATCGAGAATCTCGCCACTTACAGAAGCGGTATTGGTGATAACGGCTCCGTTACCGGGAGAGAGAACCAACCAGCAACGCGCCACCGCTCCGGGCACCAGAGCTCCCAACTGGCCGGCTACCACTCCGTTCGTCTCGCTGACCGTCCCCTGACTGGCAACGCCCGAGAGGAAGGCGGCCCCAGTGGGCAAGCGGTTGGTAATCACCACACTGGTCACCTTGGCGGGGCCGGCGTTGCTGACTAAGAGAATATAGGTGATGGGGTTGCCAAGGATCGAGGCTCCGGGGATGTCGGTCATGGATAGCGTCAAGTCCCCGCTCGCAGCCACGGTGAACACCGCTGAACTTGTGGCCGATCCGTTCGCTGTGGTTACAGTGATCGGACCTGTGGTGGCGTTCGCGGGCACGCGAGCCTCGATCCGGCTGCCGGAGAGGAGCGTAAACAACGCCGGCGCGCCGTTGAAAAGCACCTTGCTCGCTCCGGTAAAGCCCGCCCCGCTGATCTCCACGAGCGTGTTGGGCGCGCCCGCTATCGGGCTGAACCCAAGAATGGCCACCCCCACGACAAAGTCCTGCGTGCTCACGCTGACCCCCGCCGGGGTGGTCACCGTAACCGGCCCGCTACTGGCGGTCGGGGGCACCACCGCAGTCATCTGCGAGCTTGAAACGACTGTGAACGTGAGGGCGGGTTGCCCGTTGAAGGTCACTCCTGTGGCGTTGTCGAAATTCGCTCCGCTCAGGGTGACAACCGTCCCTGGTGTTCCACTCACGGGAGTGAGGCTTGTGATGCGCGGGGCCACAGCAAACGTCTCCGCGCTGGTGGCGCTTCCCTCCGGGCTGGCAATCGTCAGCGGGCCGCTGATCGCTCCCGCAGGCACACTGGCCTGGATACGGGTGTCGGAGGAGATGCTAAACTGGGCGGCTGTGGCGCCAAACTTGACCTGCACCACGAGGGAGAGGTGGGCGCCTTCAATGGTAACCAACGTGCCAGGCCCTCCGCTCTTCGGTGAAAAGGCCGTGATGGCAGGCTGCGCCGGGATCACCACAAACGAGTTGGTGCTCGTAGCCGTTCCATCGGGTGTGACGACGTGGAGCGGCGCGGTGGTCGCCTGAGCCGGGACAGTCGTCTGAATGGTCGTGTCGGAGGTGGCCGCGAAATTGGCGGAAATGCCACCGAACGTCACGGTCGAGGCCCTTGCGAACCCGAACCCATAGATGGTGACACCCGCCCCCACCGAGCCCGATGCTGGAAGGAACCCCGTGATCTCCAGTCCCCTGCCGACGGTGAAGTTCGAGGCGGTGGTGAACTTGCCCAACACGGTTGCCACCACAATCGGACCGGTCTTTGCCCCTATGCCAACCCCCGCTTCAATCTCCACATCCGAGAGCACCTTCACCGGATCCGCAGGCACCCCGCCAATGGAAATCTGGGTGTTCTGGGTAAAGTTCGTTCCCCGGATGGAAACGGTCGTCCCAGCCATTCCGATCGTGGGAGTGAAGGAGGAGATCGCGGGCGCGCCGGTGATGACCTTGAAATGCGCCTCGCTGAACGCCGTCCCGGCGCTCGTGACAACGCTGATGGGCCCGCTGCTCGCCCCCCCTGGCACGATTACGCTGATCTGGCGGTCGGTGATGACACGAAACTCCGCGTTCACCCCGTTGATGCGGACCGCGCTGACGTCCAGGAACTTCAGCCCGTAAACCATCGTGTCCTCGCCCACCGCGCCGCTCGATGGGGAAAAGCTGAGGATGTTCGGACCTGGGTTTACCACCGTGAAGTTCTCAATGCTCGTCGCCACCCCCGCGAAAGTGCTCACGCTCAACTTCGCCGTCTTGGCCCCGGTCGGAACAGCCGCCTGCAGATACGTCGAACTGACGAAGATCACGTCCGCCGCGATGTCGCCGAACTTCACCACCGTCCCAGCCTGAATGAAGTTGTCTCCCAGGATGGTGATGGCGTCCCCTGGCGCCCCCACGTTCGGCGAGAAGCTCGTCAACCGCGGCGCAACCGTGAACTCCTGCGGACTGTATCCGGTCCCTGACGCGGTCGTCACCGAAATATATCCGGTGGTGGCGTTCGTTGGCACCACGGCCGAAATGCGGGCGGTGGAGACAATCGTGGCTGTGACGGCGGGCAGATCATTAAAAAACACCTTTGCATCAGCGGAGAAACCGCTGCCAACGATGGTCACCACGCCACCCGGGGCGCCATACGCGGGACTGAACTGGGAAATAGACGGAAACGCTTGGAGCGTCGCCGACAGACAGAGCAGCAGCGCGAACGCGGCGAGATCGATTGCCGACCGAGTGCGGAGCCGGGCGGCGGTCAGAATGAAGCGTTGCATAGTTCTTGAGCACTTCCTCAAGCAGTTTCCGGACCATTTCCGTTCCGCCAGAGCCGTAGCGGGGGACCAGGACGCGGTTCAGCAATTCTCATTTTGGCCGTGGGTTGAGCCAAGAGCCGGCTGAAGCGGGGACTCCGAACCTCGGAGTCGCGACGCGGGGAGATCCGCCCTCAGGCGGTCGGAAGCCAAAATGAGAACTACTGGTCACCGTTTCATCTGTGGCGGCATTGGACTGAACACCTTGAGAGTGAACCCATCCGCGCCCGTCTTCCCGGAGAACACGGTCATGTTGAAGTACTTCGACACGCTCTCGAACGGGGGAAGGAGGGAGAGATCGAACCATGCTTTCACATTGTCACCGTCCATCGCCGGGCTGAGCCCCACCGGACCAACCGAAAGGGCCTTGGTGAGCACGTCAAGGTCGTTCTTGGCCACGCTAAAGAGGGTGCGGATGACTTCCAAGTCGTTTTGATAGCCGAATAACCCATTTGCCGCGCCGCCGACTTTCTGCGCCGCATCGATCATCCCCGCTGTATCCGCCAACGGCTTGCTCTTGGTCTCGCTGCTGCGGAGGTACTCCTCGACCATCGCCGCGTCGGTCGTTATCGCCAGGTAACCGCCGCTCGCCGCCAAGTGGAGCGTCGGCACCTTCGGGTTCTCCGCCCCCGGCATCTGCGGAAGGGGGATCGAGTAGATCTTCCGTCCAAGAAACTCGCGCTCCTTGAAATCGCCGCCCCCCAACTGAGCCCCCGCCAAAGCAATGACAGACCTGATCGCCTGCAGCAACGCCTCGGCCTTGGCCGAGCCTAGGAGAAAGAGCGATGGAGGGGCGTTGAGTTCTTCCAGCGTCGTGCCCCGTGGCGCTTTTTGATAAGTGACAATGTCGTTGCCCAAGTTCCCGACCAGGTTTTTTCGGAAGTCGAAGCCGGGGTCTTTCTCCTTCAGGGCGGTCTCGATCTGGGCAAGCCAGAAGCCAAGCATGCCCGGGGCAACGTCGTTGAACATGGCCTCGAACGAACTCCAGAATTTCTGGCCGTCGAGCCTGCACCGGTTGAACTGCACGGCGTCGGACGGCACGAAGGGCGGAGGGCTGGCATCCTTGACATCGGGAATCAGCATTTTGAACAGCCCGGTTCGCTTGTCCTCCGGCACGCCCAGGAAAAAGTCCACGAACCCGCCCTCGATGGTTTGTCTGACGCCAAAGGCGATGGTTTGCAGTCCGTTGAGCCCCACCGCCGCGAGTATCTTCTCGGGCCTGGGGGCCAGTGGATTGGGATTTGGATCACGTCCGGCCGCCTCGGTGGCGGCTTTGTTGATGATCGTGGCCAGAGGCGCGAAGTTGACCCAGCCGAAGGACAGGGCGTCCCTGAAGCAGGCCTTCTGGTTGGCATCGAAGGCGGATTGTTCGGCCAGGCAGGGGGCGCTCCCGCCCGCCAACCTGGCTAAAACTTTCTCGAGATCCTTGGCGCTCGTGCCCACGAGGAGCAGCGAACCTGCTTGGCCAAAGCTCAAATCCACCTTTTGGCCAGGCTTCTGGGCCTCGTCCTTCGCCTCGGGCGTTGCTTCCTTTTTCTCTGTCGCGGCATTGCCACCGGCCGCAGCCTTCTTCTCAATGCTCTTGCCCAAGGTATCCAGGTCCACCTTGAGAGTCGTAAACTCCACGTCGCGGATCTTGTCGGTCCTCACCTTCTCACCGCTATCGGTCAGTTTCTTCTTCAGGTCCGCGAGTTGCGTCTTGAGCTGTTCACCCTTCTCCCGCGTGTCGAGGATCAACAGAAACCCCGGCATCGGGTCCTGCGAACCCGTCCAGCCGTTCTGAGTTACCGCCAGAGTGAGTTGTCCCTGAACGAGGTCTGCGTAGTTGGTCAGCCTCACTCCCAACTGCCTTTCGAGCGGTTCGATCACGTCCGTGGCAAGCTTGGCTAGGAATTTGTCCTTCAGCGGACGTATCGCTGGCTCGTTCCAGAGCTGCATGAGGGCCGAGTCCTTGCGCGCGGCCACCACCTTGCTCCAGTCCGGTGCGCTGAGCACCCCCAGGGTGTCTGCGGGAAGCAGTTGCTCCGCCGGCGGAACGGCCGCAACGGCCGAGAACGTCAGCCCGGCCATCAGAGCGAGAAAGAGGGTGTTGAACTTCATAGCTTGATTGATGCGTACTAAGCGTGGGATCGTCCACCCGCGCTACTGCCCTGCTGCGGTCTCCGTCTTCCGCATGCGCCGCGGCGGTTCCAGGTACCGAAATGCATTACTAGGGTTATCGTTATCGTAGGCAAAGGCATCCCGATGGTTGAGGAAGTAAAGGACCGACTCGATCGGAATCGCGAACCCGAGGCCTTCTCCGAACGTCATCTTCATGTTTGTGACCCCGATCACTTCACCACGCAGGTTGAACAAGGGGCCGCCGCTATTCCCGGGATTGATCTGCGCGGTCGTCTGCAGATAAAGCTCCCCCTGCATCTGCCGGGTCTTGGTGCTGATGATCCCTTCGGTAACCGTCCGTTCGAGCCCCATCGGGCTGCCGATGGCAAACACACGCTCGCCTACCGCCAACGTATCCGTCTGGCCCAGAAAGACCTTCGCGAACCGCGGAGCGCCGGGCTCTTCCACCTTCAACAGCGCCAGATCATCGAACTTGTTCATCGCGATGATCCGCACCTGCTTGTAGCTTCTCCGATCAAGCTGTCCGCCCTTCAGGTGATACACTTCCAGAGAGATCTGGGTCTCCCCTTCGATCACGTGGAAATTGGTGATGAGATACCCCTCGTCGTTGATAAAAAAGCCGGAACCCAATCCGCCAGGCGTGCGCACCTGCACCACCGCTTCCCCAAGCTGGTTTACCAGTTCCCGCACCGACCGTTCCGGGAGCGGAGTGCCACTGTTCGAGTAGAGGTTCGACGTCCCCCCCAAACCCCCTGTCGTCACGGCTGTCGGCGCGGGCGCCGGGGAAGGGATAGGCGTCGGGACTGGGGCGGGGTCCGGTTTTGCGACCGCCGTGGCGCCTTTCCCGGCATCGCCACGCGTGATCGTCGCGATTTGGCTGCGGGGCACCAACAGGACAGTGTACCCGATATCGACCACGACTTGGTCTCTCTTCTCGGTCAATATTTTCCCGCTGACGGAGGCCTTGTCCTTAAGCTGGATCACGTCAGCGAACGCCGCGCAGACGCCAAGCGTCACCAGCACCAAGGGCACAAACAACCGTTTTATCATGGGCGGGACCATACAGCCTGAAGCCGTCCATAGCAAGCGAGCTTTCCACTACCCGGGAGCGAAAGCGCCGCAGCAGCGGACGCACTCCAAAACCTGCGGACTATCGGCTGCGCAAATCGCGGATGTGGCGTTCGAGGTCGCGTCAGCGTCGTGGAGTGCGGCCGCTGCTGCCTCATCCTTACCCGGAAAACGATCTGCTGAACATCCGTGCCCGTGTTATCTCTTTACTGAGTCGACTTGGTGGTATTTGCGAGCGGCCCCGCTACGTTGGAGCGTACCGCTTGCGCTGCGTCTGTGATTGCTTGGCGTG
>ORJL010601439.1_pt1 | contig 10963 bp, 9 predicted proteins | sample 1779941 | NCBI WGS metagenome assembly ORJL01 (sample SAMEA104232317, study PRJEB22302) | groundwater metagenome | biome: forest; feature: aquifer; material: groundwater | place: USA | collected 2011-08-07 | depth 5.8 m | reverse complement strand
TACCGGGACGCCACCAATCTCAGGTACTTGCGCCGTTCGTCCACGGTCATCTTGTCTTTACTCGGCATGGTCCCCTCGGTAACATTCTTAGCTGAGGGAACCCTACCTCCTTCGGTAACATTTTAGATGAGTGAATACGGCACCTTGTTTTTGCCTACTATAGATGGTGTAATGGAGGTAAGTACGTGTACGTAGAAACCAAAGTGCATGAAATCAGATCCATTCTTTCGGCACACCCATAGGTTTTTAGACTTGGGGTTTCCCCTTGCCATAGTGGCGGGGGTGATCCTGGTGATTCTGTCTGCCTTGGCCTTTGCTGCGGAGCCGGCGCCTATGCCGGATACCCCTCCGCCGACGATGCCCACGTACACGCCAACGCCTACTGCGACGGCTACACCCACACCTACGCCGACGCGGACACCCACCCCGACGCCTGGGCCGACGCTTACACCGACGCCAACGCCTCAGGCTGGCGTGACGCCAACTGCGACGAAAGTGGTGTTGACGCCCGTTGTCAACCCACTTCAGTGCAAGGCGGGCGCCCCCACGACGATACCGAACTCAAAATACCTGCCGGAGGAAACGGCGGCAGTGCGGAGGCTGTTGCAGGGGGGCGGCACCCTCATTGCCCCACGGACTGGGTGGAAGATCACAGGTAGGGATATGACCACCGTGCTATCGGTGTTTGTCTTTAGCACCACAGAGTCCATGACCAGCATAATGGGCACGTTGCGGGAGATGCTGGTGGGGGTAGGCTGGCGGCACTCCATGGACCTGCCCGAATTCGGCCACATGGAGTTGACGTGCTCTAGCAAGCTCATCTGGACGTACTTCCAGGCGGGAGAGCTTGACCCTATTGAGGTTACCTTACCGGGCCATATCATCGTGGTGTATTACTAACAGGCTGCTGAAAAAGGGGGGTCCAGAGGGGCAAAGCCCCTTTGGCGGGGGTCTGGGGGTGTCCCCCAGATTCAAATCCCCCTTTGGGGGATGGGGTAAGACGAGCGCGCGGGAGTTTTTCAGCACCCTGCTAAGGGAAACAGAGGCACGGCTGGATCAGGTACAGGGTAGGATACAGGAGACTATGATGTTCTTCGCATTGCTTGTCGTGCAGGTGATAGCCTTCGGCCTGTTTGTTGGGGTGCTGGGGTATTACTTTGGCGTGTACCGGATGCGCCGCAACGTGCGCATACGGATGCAGGCCGCTCAGGAAGAGGCGCGCCGCCTGGCGATGCAGGAGTGGGAGCACGAGCGCTATCTACTGCGCCACGATCCGCGCAGGGAACCGCCTGAGGAGGCAAAGCCAACGCCTGGCCCGGCAGAGCAGGTGGCTGACTTTGAAGGCCATGGCGGCTGGAAGCAGGGGCAAGCGTCCGGGAGAGGCGGGACGACGACTGAGCGGGAGCCGCTGCGGCGAACGGGGACGTGATTGTAAGGCCGGAAGAAAGACAACAGCAGAGGGCGGTGTCAACCGCCCTCTGCTGTTGGTTCTGTTTGCTTGCGCGTGGTATTTATGCCCCTCGACTAAAGTCGGGGGTTAATTGAATCTAAACCTGGCACTTTAGCGCCAGGAGACATCTACATCACCTCAAAGCAAACAGAACCCTTCTGGCTTACGAAAATCTGCGCTGTCACGCAGGAAATGCTGTTTTCTGCTATACTGACAGAATCCTTTACGCTGGCGTAGGGCCAGCTTTTTTGATAGGACCGCGAACCATGCGCCAGGAAATCCGTAACATTGCTATCATTGCCCACGTTGACCACGGCAAGACAACCCTGCTGGACCCCTTGCTGAACCAGAGCCACGTCTTCCGGGATAACGAGCAGGTGGGCGAGTTCATCATGGACATGAACGAGCTGGAACGGGAGCGGGGCATCACCATCCTCGCCAAGAACACCGCAATCACCTACCAGGGCGTCAAAATCAACGTCATTGACACGCCAGGCCACGCCGACTTCAGCGGCGAGGTGGAGCGGGTGCTGAATATGGCGGACGGGTGCTTGCTGGTGGTGGATGCGGTGGACGGCCCCATGCCCCAGACGCGCTTTGTCCTGACCCAAGCGGTGCAGAAACACCTGAAGCCCATCGTTGTTATCAACAAGATTGACCGGCCCTTCGCCCGACCGACAGTTGTGGCGGACCTGGTACAGGACCTGTTCTTGGAGCTGGTAACAGACCCCGAGCAACTGGATTTCCCCATCCTGTACGCCTCCGCTAAGTTAGGCTACGCTGTCAACAAGCTGGGGGACGAGCCGAAGAACATGGCCCCTCTCTTGGACGCTATTCTGAAATACATACCGCCGCCGCAAGGGGACGCCAGCGGCGGTTTCCAACTGCTGGTGGCCGCCCTGAACTATGACAATCACCTGGGGCAGATTGCAGTGGGTCGCATTGCCCGGGGGCATGTGTCGGTAGGGGAGCAAGTGGCGCGTATAGAGCGGGACGGAACGACGAGCTTCCACAAAATCACACGGCTGTACGTCTTTGATGGCCTCTCGCGTAGAGACGTGTCTTCTGCGGAGGCAGGAGAAATCGTGGCGCTGGCGGGACTGGAAAAAGCGGCCATCAGCGACACCATTGCCGCGGCGGACCAGCCGGAGGGTCTACCTGCTATTGATATTGGCGAGCCCACGGTACAAATGACCTTCGGCGTGAACACATCGCCCTTTGCTGGTAGGGACGGCAAGTACCTGACGTCGCGACAGCTTCGGGACCGCTTGCAGCGCGAGCTTCAGACCAACGTGAGCCTTCGGGTGGAAGATACAGACAGCCCCGAAATTTTCCTGGTGTCGGGCCGGGGCGAGCTGCATCTGGCGATCTTGATTGAGACTGTGCGCCGGGAGGGTTCGGAAATAGAGGTGTCCCGTCCGGAGGCCATCATTAAAGAGGTAGCCGGTCAGAAGCTGGAGCCTTACGAGCAGCTTATCCTGGACGTGCCGGGGGATGCCATCGGCGCGCTGACAGAGAACCTGGCCTCTAGGCTGGCTCAAATGGCGGACATGCGCACTGAGGAGAATGGACGGGTGAGGCTGGAGTACAGGATCCCCACGCGGGGGATCATCGGCTTTCGCAGCTTCTTTCTGAAGGCTACCCATGGTGATGGGGTGATGAACAGCGTGTTCATTGGCTACGAACCTTTGAAAGGGGAGCTGAAGAAGACGCGGACTGGTGTGATGGTGGCGGTGGAGGCGGGTCATGCGGTGACATTCGGGCTTAGCAATGCCCAGGAGCGGGGCATCACCTTTGTTGAGCCGATGACGCCCATCTACGAAGGGATGCTGGTGGGGATGCACGCACGGGAAAACGATATGGTGGTGAACATCTGCAAGGAGAAGAAGCTGACGAACATGCGCTCTTCAACCTCGGACATCGCTATTAAGCTCACGCCGGCGCTGCAGTTTAGCTTGGAGGATGCTCTGGACTTCGTCGCAGACGACGAGGTGCTGGAGGTGACGCCCAAGACAATGCGCATGCGCAAGCGGGTGCTCTCCAACGACGAGCGGTACCGTCTGAACCGAGACAAGGGGAAGGTAGTCGTTGCGTGAGTTCATCACCATGCACAGAAAGCGTAATAAAGTCGGCGAGGGAGGCGCATCATTATGGCGTCTCCTTCGTTTTTTTGCAAAAGATAGCAAGATTTGGTGAGATTGAACCTTGACGGCTTTGGTTTCCCCCCACTATAGTGAAGCAGGGTTACAAGGAAAATAGGAGACCAGGTATTTCCGCGGGGTCTAGCGAATAGCCTTTAAGGGGGTCCTTATGGTTGTCTCTCCGCGCTCTTCCAGTAGGTCTTTCCCCTTCGGCATCCTCATGCTTCTCTTGCTTTTCTTCTTGCTGGTTATCCTTGTGGCGTGCCAGGGCGAACCTGGTCTCTTGGGGCAGCCAGGCGCCAAGGGAGACCCGGGCGTGGCAGGTCCTCAAGGACCCAAGGGCGAGCAAGGCTCTCCCGGTATTGCCGGCCTCAAGGGTGACACCGGACTGCAAGGCGCGCAAGGCCTCCAAGGCCTCCTGGGAGCGAAGGGCGATGCCGGCGCCACGGGAACCGCGGCATACATCCTGGAACCAGGCTACAAGATCACACTTAACGGTGTGGTCGTTGGCGCAGACCGCAAGCCAGTGGCGACCTTCACCATCCAGGATGGGAAGGCGCAGCCGCTAAAGCTTGCAAACCTGGACAGCAACCCCAGCTTCGTCATCGCCTACATCAAGAAAGACGCTGCGAGCGAGATTACCCAGTACGTTAACTACAACACCAGCAGCGTCACAGGAACCCCGTATGTCTACAACGGCAAGACTGTGCAGCCGAAGCTGGCTACGTGGCCTACCCGTCCTGGGACGGACTCTGGCGGCGCCTTTGCCGAGGTGAGCCCGGGCAAATACACCTACAGCTTCAGGAATGCGCTTCCAGCAAACTACGACACGAAAGCCACGCACAGTGTGGGCGTCTACACCTCGCGCGGCACTAGGGAGTTCGTCAGCAACGCTGTCTTAGATTTCGTCCCTGATGGCAGCCCAGTCGTCACGACGCGCCAGCTGGTGAACATTAACAACTGCAATGCCTGCCATGACCAACTGGCGTTCCATGGCGGCACCCGCGTGGAGGCGAAGCTCTGCGTGCTTTGCCACACCTCCCAGAACGTTGACCCGGAGACTGGCAACAGCGTGGAAATGCAGGTAATGATCCACCGCATCCATAGCGGGGCGCGGCTGGAGAGCGTCCTCTCTGGAACGCCGTACTACATCATTGGCAACAGGCAGAGCGTGTTTGACTATACCAAGGTTGGCTGGCCGCAGGACATTCGCAACTGCACCACGTGCCACAAGGACGCCCCCAACGCGGACGAATACAAGACCAAGCCCACGATAGCGGCCTGCACTTCCTGCCATGAGAAGGTGGACCCTGTCAAGGGCGTCAATCATGATGTGTCCACCGAGGCCGAGTGCGTCACCTGTCACAAGGCGGACACCGGACGGGAGTTTGACAACTCGGTGGTTGGATCTCACGTCATACCCGCCAAGTCCAATCAGCTTGCCGGCGCGAAATTTGCGTTGCTGGGGGCGACGGTGAAAGCAGGGGAAAAACCTTCGGTGGACTTCCAGATCACCAACAAGGCGGGCCAGTTCCTGGATCCCAATACCTTCAACTCCCTGGAGATTGTCATTGCCCATCCGACCACGGACTACGCCCACCGCATCGGGGAGAATGTCAACAGTATCACCACGCCTCCTGCCGCCCCCTTTGTGCGTGCGGGAGTCCTCACGGACCTGGGCGGCGGCAAATGGCGGTATACCTTCGCTGTCCCGCTGGATGCAACCTGGAAGGGGAGCGTTGGCATCGGCATGGGCGGGTACAGGAACGCCACCATCAAGGGAAGGCTCGGGGCGAACGTGACGGTGCGGGAAACGGATCTCAACCCGGTCATATACGCCTCCGTGGATGGGACTCCCGTGGAGCCGCGGCGCTCTGTGGTGGACCGGAACAACTGCAACGTCTGCCACCTGGACCTGGGCAACCCGGCGGGCATCTCTATCCATGGCGGCACGCGGCGCAACACCGAGTTCTGCATCCTGTGCCACAACCCCAATTTTACCGACGTGACACGAAAGGCCGGCACCGGGAAACCGCTAGAGAGCATCCACTTTAAGTACATGATCCACAGCCTGCACATGGGTGACGAGCGGGCGGTACCCGCCCTCTTCGGACGGGCCGCAGCGACCGAGGAAGTCTTCTTCCCAGGAAACATCAAGAACTGCGAAAACTGCCATAAGGCGGGCACCAACCTGCTTCCCCTGCCCAAGAACCTGCTGCCTAGCACGGTCACCGACGCGAAAGGGGTGGTGCTAAATGTCAGGCAGCCTACGACCTCGGCCTGTCTGGCGTGCCACGCTTCCGAGAGCGCTGAGGCCCATGCGGAGATCAACACCAGCGCCAAGAACATTGAGTCGTGCGTCACGTGCCACGCGGAGAACAGGGAGTTCGCGGTGAGCAAGATGCACCAATAGCTGATCCGGTGAACTGAAGACTAACCAGGGGCCATTGGGAGCCGAATATGTCGTCCGCAGTGAAACGCGCAGGGTTGCAGAAACAGCAGCGAACGACCGTAGGCCAACGGTGGCCCCTGGTTGTTGCCGTGGGGGTGGCGGTAGTGAGTGTAACCGCCGTCCTGGGACTCGTGTGGTGGCAGTACGGCCGCCAGCCTGCCGGTGGGGGCCAGAAGCTTACCCAGGATCAGGCGCTGTCGGCGCTGCAGGACGTGGGACTGGCGCAGCTAGAGTCGGCGGCAGCGATGAACCCGGATAACCCTGTTGCGGTGTTTGATCTGGCTGAGGCCTATATCCACCGAGAACGGTGGGCGGAGGCGCTGGAGTGGTTCACTCGCTACCGTGCCATGGACCCGGCCAACTTGCACACGCAGATTGACATCGGTATCGCTAGCATGAACCTGGGGTTGTACGGGCAGGCGGAGGATACGCTGCTGGCGGTGCTGGTCAAAGACCCGACCAACGTCCAAGTCCACTACGTTCTTGGCTTCCTCTACGCCAACACGGTCATCCCTTCACCGGCGCTGTCCGACCAACATTGGGATGAGGTGCTACGGCTGGCGACGGACTCGGAGTTTGCCGCCGCGGTGCGGACGCACCGGCAGCAGCAACAGAGGTAATGGGTGTCATTGCCTCGCTTGCAACGCCTTGGTGACGCGGGACTCGCGTGCTCGCCCCGATACAGGAGAATGAAAACTGGCCCCGACGCGTCGGGGCCAGTTTTCATTCTCCTGCTTACCAGGTTAAGTGAGTTGTCTTAGAGGAAGAGGCATGGGTTTGCCTGCACGGGGTAGCCCTGCTATGCCACGACGCCGGCGCTTTCTTGGGCAAGGGAGGCGCTGTTGATGACTGCCTTGCGGCGGGAGATGTTGCTCATCATGGCGACATTGGGCTGCGGAGCGATAGGCTCTTCTTCGGTGGAGGGGAGGGCCTTCTGGAGGCTGGGCATCGGCGGGAACTGGATGCCGGTCTCCTCCAAGAAGGGGATGAGGGACCGGTGGATGACCGCACGCCATGTGTAGCGGGCGGCGGTGCGGCGGGCGGCCTGGCGCATGTGGGCCGACGCCTCTTTGTTCTGATGGAGGCTGACCGCGTTGTAGGTGGCCTCGCGAGGGTCGTTGGTCTGTATGGAGACGGCGTCGTAGCCTGGGGTGGCGTAGTCTTCGCCGGTGCAGCCTACGAAAGCAATGCCGCCGGAGGCCATGGTCTCCAGACCCACGAGGCCGAAGGGCTCCAGGCCGCTGTTGGCAAGTACGGCGTCCACAGACCGGTACAGGGCCTTGCGCTGAGGCAGGGAAAGGAAGCTGCGGATGTCTATGACGTCGGCGTCCAAGGCGGGGGCAAGGGCGTCCGCGAATGCCTGGGGTTCATGGCCCTGCCACTGGACTTCGGTGATGGTGAGGCCGAGCTGCCGGATGCGGGCGACGACCTCGTATTTGTGGGCTTCCAGGCCGCCCCGTGCCAGCAGCAGGGGACACAGGCCCTGGGCTTTCATCTGGGCGAGGGCCTGGACCGCCATGAGCCATCGTTTGTCGGGGTCAAAGCGGGCCACTTTGGCGAGCGTAAGCCTGTCACGGAAGAGGCGGCTGAAAGCGGCGTAATGCCTGGTTTCCAAGGAGCCAAGCCACTCTTCGGAGATGCCGTTGGGTATAACCCGGGCATCTACGTTGTAGCTCCACATGATGTGCTTCATGTAACGGCTGACGGTGGTGATGGCTGCGGCGGTCTTGAGTGCTTCCCAGTTGATGCGCCAGAAAGAGAAGGTGTTGTTGGCGTTCCAAAGGAGGCGGACACTGTCGTCCCAGCCGTGCCGGGTGACGATGTGGCGCAGGGCTGTCATGGTGGTGGCGGTGTGCCATTCCTCGCCCATGACGATGACGCTGCCGCCGGCGGAGAGCTTGGGCGCGAGGATCTCACGCTCCAGCCACGGAGGCAAGGTTCGCTCCCAGTCCCACAGCTTGCCCTCCTCGCCGTCGTAGACGCCTGCCAGATGGTGGCGGCTGATCCATTGACACCAGCGGTGAAGATGGAGCTTGCCTCCGTTGAGTGTCTCATGGCCAGGCAATTCTGGGTCGCCAATGAAGAAGAGGTGGGTTTCAAAACCCATGTCTGCCAGGGTGTTTGCCATCTCCGTGACACGGCTGCCCAGGCCCCCGGCGTGGGAGTAGCCATCGGGGCCTTCAAAGCTCAGGAGAACAAAGGTGATGTTACTCATGTATAGTCTTAAGGGTTTGCAATTGAACCTGTCACTTCATTATACGCATGGAGCGCAGGCTTGTGGGGAGCGTTGGCGAGGGAAGTTGCCGCCAATGTTCATTATGAGCTAATGGAATGTCGCCGGTGGTTAAGGAGGCGTTACGGGTGTGTAAAGTTTGTGTTGCGGGACGGCGTTGACATTCCTTCCGGCCTCTGGCATTCTGGACTAGACTGACTGGTCTGTTTTGCAGCTATGAGCAAAGCCCCTTTCGCCGATACCAGCACCTACGACCGCATCCTGGATGCGGCAACGGACGTTATTGCACAGGAGGGATACTCCGGGGCGGGCGTTCAGGAGATTGTAAGGCGGGCAGGGGCCTCCAAGGGCAGCTTCTACTTTCACTTCCCCAGCAAGGAGAAGATGGTTGAGGCCCTGGTGTTGCGCATGAGCGAGAAGCTGGTTGCAAAGGTCCAGGAGTCCATGGAGGGCCAACCGACACCGCTGCACCGGGTGGCTGCAAGCACTGATACGCTTATGGCCACGTTTGCTCGCCAGCGCAAGGTGGCCCGGGTGCTGCTGCTGAACGTTATTGGCCATGGCAAAGCCACAGACAAGCGCTTTCTTCCCATGCGGGAGCGTTTCTCTGTCCTCATCATGCAAGAACTGGACGCAGCAGTTGCGGCAGGCCAAATCCCACCCCAGGACACGACGCTTGTATCGCAAATGTGGGTGGGGGCCATCCATGAGGTTATCTTGCGGTGGCTGCTCACAGGCCAGCCCAGCCCTCTCACCTCGGCTACGCTTCAATTGCAAGCATCGCTTTTGCTCAGCATTGGAGCCGATCCTGCCCTGGCGCTGGCTGCCTTGCCTGCGCGGCGGAAGCGATGATGCTGTCTATTCAAAGGACTCACCCTCTGACGCGACGTTTCGTTGATCTTTTGAACGAAGGACGGAAGCGAGCCGCTGCGTTGGGCTGCACCGTGCTGGTGAGCCTGGCCCAGCAGGTGGGCTGGAGGAAATCACCTATAGAGACTTTCGCTGCCGGCAAGGCTGCCTTCCAAGACCGCAGGTTCTGGGGCCGCCCTGGGGACGGCTTCTGGCTCCTGGGTCTGGGCATGGCCGCCGCGATGCCCCAAGGGGTCATGGAGGGCCGGCGAGGATGGCGTGATGTGCTGGCTGGCGCCTTGGCGACGGGGCCTGCAGTCAGGGGCGTCGGCCCGCTGCTCTTGGGCGGTTTCCCCTTTGATCCGCATGTGCCTGGGGCTGCCGGATGGGAAGGCTTGGGTTCCTCGTTGCTGCTGCCACAAATTCTGCTCACATGGCGCGGCGAGCAAACGTGGTTGACGGTGAACGTGCTGGTTGGTCCCCAGGCAGACCCCGGCTATGAAGCTGACAGGGTTTCCGAAGCCATAGGTAGGCTTGAGGCTGGTCCTGGTGTGGGGCTAGGACAGCCGGATAGCAGGCTGACAGAGGAAACCTCACGTGCGGATTGGGAAGCTCGCCTTGCAGGAGCCATGAAGGCTTTTTCCAATGGCGAGGCGTCCAAAATTGTGCTTGCCCGAAAGAAGATGTTGCAGGCGGCGTCAGCCTTTTCAGTAGAGGCTGCCCTTGAATACCTCAGCAAGGCATATCCTAGCTGCGCTATCTTTGCCCTGGGACGGGGGGACGCCTGTTTTCTTGGGGCATCGCCGGAATCGCTGGTGAAGCTGACCGACGATGAAGTGAGCCTGACGTGCATGGGTGGCACCACTGGCAGGGGCGTGACGCTACGGGAAGACAACGAGCTCGCTAGGCGGCTTCTGGCTAGCGGGAAGGACCAGCGGGAGCACGCAGCCGTGGTGCAACAGATAGCGGAATGCCTGAGAGGACTGTGCAAAAGCCTGACCTGGGACACGAAGCCGCGGGTCGCGCGCCTCAAGAGCGTCCAGCACCTGGCGACGGCTTTCCGGGGGCGGGCCTATGACGGCAAGGATATCTTAGAGATGGTAGCGGCTTTGCATCCGACGCCGGCAGTGGGGGGTGTTCCCAAGGCTATCGCTCTGGACATTATCCGGCAGTTGGAAGGCGACCGTGGGTGGTATGCCGGACCTGTGGGCTGGCTGGACGCCCGAGGCGAAGGCGAGTTCTGGGTGGGCATTCGCTCGGCGTTGATAGAGGGCGACAAGGCTATTCTGTACGCTGGCGCGGGCATTGTGGAAGGCTCCGTGGCAGAGGAGGAGTTCCAGGAAACGGAGTTGAAGTTCCAGCCGCTGTTGAGGGCATTGTCGTCAGGTCCTCTGCCTTCTGGGAGAGACGCTCACTAAGACGTCCGCCCGTCTCGCAGCCGGCAGTCTGCCTGCTACACTACTGTAGGCCCCAGATGCGAAGGGTCTCATGCGCCTGTCAGGAATCAAAAAGATACTTCCAAGCTGCGCTCTTCCCTGTTCAGCTATGAGGTGCGCAGCTTTTTCTTGAAAACCAATCAGTCCCACAGGAAGGCAATCAAAGCCTGAGTTCTCCCATGACCACACCCTTTGAGAACCGCAACTACGCCTTCGCCGGGGCCTTCGTGGATGAGTTGGCTCGCTGCGGCCTGCGTCACGTGTGTATCTGCCCCGGCTCGCGGTCGTCGCCCCTGGCGCTAAGCTTTGGCAGGCATCCTGCCATCAAGGTGTGGATGCACCTGGATGAACGGTCGGCTTCCTTCTTCGCCCTGGGCATGGCCCGGGGGTTGCGAGAGCCGG
>ORJL010312501.1_pt1 | contig 10963 bp, 7 predicted proteins | sample 1779941 | NCBI WGS metagenome assembly ORJL01 (sample SAMEA104232317, study PRJEB22302) | groundwater metagenome | biome: forest; feature: aquifer; material: groundwater | place: USA | collected 2011-08-07 | depth 5.8 m | reverse complement strand
TGAGGACGAGGACGAGCGAACGAACCACCCGCCGCGCGAGCGTGGGCGAACCCTTCCCGGGTCGCTGATCCCCCGAGATGCGCAGCGTCCCCAACTGCGATCGTACGTCCGGCGGTGCATTCATGGATGTGCAATTTTAGGGGCGTTGACCGCAGAAGTCACGCGGCCTCCCGCCAGGCTGTTGCGGGCGTGCGCTCGGTTGTGGGGCCGACTTCCTAGTCGGCCATGCTCCCATGGAAACCGACGAAGAGACCGACTGGAAAGTCGGTCCCACAGAATCGCTGAAGCCGCGCCTATGCTTTTCTCAACGCCTCGATCACGCGCGTTCGCGCCGCCTTCACCGCCGGCGCGAGCGAACCGAGGACCGCAACTGCAATGGCCAAGCCCAGCGACAATGCGAAGATCTTCGGCGTGACGGTCAGTTCGTACGCCAACACCGTCCATGTGGCGTCCGATAAGAAGTCCTGCTTTGTGCCGGACGCGAACAGCGACGCGACGACCCCGAACAGGCACGCCGGTACGCACACCAAGAGCGACTCCAACACGAACGCGGCGATTACGGAGCGACGCGCAAAGCCGAGCGTCCGCAGCATCGCGATTTCGCGTTTTCGACTGTCGACGGCGGCGTACATCGTGTTCGCAACGGCGAAGATCGCGCCGATGGCCATGATCCCCACCAGCACCGTCGCGAGCACCACGATCTCCTGCGTCTTCTTCGCCAGTTCCTCGTAGTACCCCGTTTCGGTTTTTCCCTGCAAGCCCACGGTCGGTCCGTTGATGTAGGCAATCGCGTCCGCCGTGGATGCTCCATCCGCGATGCGCATGGCCACGCTCGACACGAGTCGCCGGTCGTACACGTCCATCATCGTCGTTCGCGACGCCCAGATTTCGCTTTCCAACGCTCCGCCCGACGCAGCGAACACTCCGACGATCTTGAACCCTCGATTGGCCAAGCGACCCAGCGTGAGTTCCTTTCCCACTTCCAGTCCGGCGTAGCGCTGCCGCGCCGCGACGCCGACGATCGCCTCGAGTGCGCCGGGTTCGAACAGCCGCCCTTCCAACAGTCGCACCTCGGTGTGAACGCGGAACGCCACCGGGTCCACGCCGCGGACGCCCACGTTGGCGAGAGCCCCTTCCGGTCCCAGTCGGGGGATCGAGGTCTGCACACACACCTCCGGACCGAGCAGCAAATTCCCGGAGTCATCCCGCGCGATCCCCGGCGTTTGCGTGACGCGGTTCACTTCGTCGGGCATCAGAATGCTCGTGCTCTCCGCCGTCGCACCTTGCGCAACCACGATGACGTTCCGCGCACTCCCGCTCGCGGCCAGCGACGCCTGAATTCCGGCGGCGAAGGACAGGAGCACGGACAGCACAAACACCACGACGGCCACCACGCAGAAGGTGAGCGTCGTGCTCAACTTCCGCACGAACAGATTCCGCCAGTTGTAGACGAGGGGTAAGGCCACACGGGACTCCGCGGGAAAAGAGCGAGTTACGAATTACGAGTTATAGACTACCGGTTGGCGCTGCGAACCACCAGCACGGGTGCCCCATCCTCGCTACTGCGAGGGTGGGGGACGGATGGTTTGCCTATTGTCGTCCAAAACGGCGACACATCCCGTCGTGTCCAGCTTTGCTGAAAACCAGCCCGCTGAACGAATTTGGAAATCCGCGCGCATCGGACTACGTTCCCCTCGCTCGGACGTCGGCGCTCCGCGCCAGACGCGACGGACGGACCAACATGAACGATTCTCGGAAAACGTCTACAACGAGCGGCTGGATCGACTGGCTCGGCGCGTTCGTCGAACGCCCCGTCCTCTGCCCTCTTTCGGCGGCGCTGTTGGCGATGTTGCTGGCGTCGCCGTCGATTTTCGCGGGTTGGGTCGCGGACGACTATTACCATCGCGTGAAGCTGGTGGACCACTCTCGATTTCACGAGGTGATCGCGCCGTCGCTCGACATCTTCAACTTCTTCGACGGCGATCCGGCTCGCACGCACAAGATGATGGACCTGGGCATCACGCCTTGGTGGACCTATCCGGAATTGCACGGTGCGTTCTGGCGACCACTGTCCGCTCTCACCCACTGGCTGGACTATCGCCTTTGGCCCGAGAGTCCGAAGCTCATGCACCTGCACAGTCTTCTCTGGCTCGGGTTTCTCGCCGCGCTCACTGCGTGTTTCTTCCGCCGCTTCTGTCCTGATCCCGGATGGGCGGCGCTGGCGACGCTCCTCTACGTCATCGACGACGCACACGGTACGCCGGTCGGATTTCTCGCCAACCGCAACGCCCTTCTCGCGACCGTGTTCGGGCTGCTCGCGCTGGTCTTTCACGATCGTTGGCGACGGCAGCGTCAAGGCGGATTCGCGCCGCTCGCCGCTCTCGCTTTCGCTTGCGCACTGCTCTCCGCCGAGGCGGGGACGGCCACGTTCGGGTATCTGGTCGCGTACGCCCTAGTTCTCGATCGTGAGACCCCGCGTCGTCGCGCCGCATCGCTGCTGCCTTACGTCTTGATTGCGATTGCATGGCGGCTGACGTGGAGCGCCCTCGGCTGCGGTCTCGGCGGGGTCGCCATCTACGTCGACCCGCTGTCGCACCCGCTGCGATTCATCGTGGCCGCTGCCCAACGAGCGCCGTTGTACTTCCTGGGTCAGTGGGCGTTGCCGCCCGCCGACATCGCGCTGGTCGTGCCCGATGCTTACGCGTGGCCGATCGCGATCGCGGCGCTGATGCTCCTCGCGGTCATCGCCAAGCTCGTCTATCCCGTTTTTCGATCCGACCGAACCGCACGCTTCTGGGCGCTCGGAATGATCTTCTCGGTCGTTCCGATTTGCGCCGTGTTCCCCTCGAACCGCGTTCTCTTCTTCGTCGGCCTGGGATCGATGGCGCTCATCGCGCGGTTCCTTCAGATCGTTCTTTCGCGCAGCAAAGCCGTTGGGTCAATCGTACGAACCCCTCTCCCTCCTAGGGAGAGGGGTAGGGGTGAGGGTTCTCCGGATGAGCCGCACAGCGCATGCACTCCCTCCGCGCGAACGAGGCCGCGCGTCGCACTGGCGATCGTGTTCATCGCCATCCATCTGATCCTCGCGCCGATCGGTCTGGTCGTGCTCGCCCGAGCGCCGACCGGTTCGCCCGCGTTCGTTCGCCGTACCATGGCCGCCGACGCCCTCGATCCTTCCGTCGAAGGACGCGATCTGATCGTCGTCAATTCGCCGTTGGCCTTCTTCACTCACCTCATTCCCGCATCCTGCGAGGCCCACCATCGACCGATGCCTCGTCGCCTTCGCGTGCTCGCCCCCGCGATCCCCAGCGTCACGATCCATCGCCGCGACGAACGAACCCTCGTGATCCGCCCAGCCGATGGATTCCTCTCCCGCATCTTCGACCGCCTCTTCCGCGACGGCGGAGCGCCGATGCACCTGCACGAGCGCGTCGAACTCACCAGGCTCACCATCGAAATCACCGCGCTGACCCCCGACGCCCGCCCCGCCGAGGCGACGTTCCGCTTCGACATCCCCCTGGAAGACCCCGGCCTCGTCTGGCTGCATTGGAAAGACGATCGCTTCCAACCCTTCACCCCACCACCAGTCGGCACGACGATCGAACTCCGCGCGGGCATGCCGTCGCTCTGGTGAAACACGTTCGCGTTGCGCGACACGACTTGAGGTCAGCCAACATCCATGCGACATTGGTGTACTGATGCGTGATGGATCCCGTGTTCGATCCTTGAGCGCGCGTCGCCGTTTGTTGCGATGGAATACGGATGAGACACGCCTGCGACATCCTCTCCGCCCATGCACCGGAGCACATCCCAACCATCCGCGCGCTGTTCCAAGAATACGCCGACGCGCTCGGGATCGACCTATGTTTCCAGGGATTTCGGGAGGAGCTCGATTCGCTTCCTGGTGCGTACGCTCCGCCGAGCGGCTTGCTCTTGCTGGCGGTCGACGAAAGCGCGGATCGATCGCCCGCCGGGTGCGTCGCCTATCGCACCATCGCCGACGGCGTCTGCGAGATGAAGCGCCTCTACGTCCGCCCGGCCTATCAAAAGACCGGCCTGGGGCGGGAGATGACCACGAGACTCGTCGATCACGCTCGCGCGAACGGGCTTCGATCGATGGTCCTGGACACGCTCGACACCATGACGGCCGCGCTCACGCTGTATCGATCACTCGGCTTCGTGGACATCCAGCCGTACAGCTATCATCCGGTACCGGGGACGGTGTGCCTCGGCCTGGCACTGGATGGATCGAATCCGACCCACCTTCCACCGATCAGCGCCGCGCGATCCCACTCATGCCATTGATCCAAGACGACGCCGTGGTGATCGGGCGGCTCGACTTTTCCGAGACGTCGCAAGTGCTCGTGCTCTTCGCGCGGGAGCACGGCAAGGTCCGCGCCATCGCCAAAGGCGTGAAACGCGGAACGAAGTCCCGTTTCGCCGTGGGCATCGACCTGCTCGACGCCGGGCGAGTCGTGGTCAGCAGTCGGGCCGAGCGCGCCGCGAGACTCGCCACGCTGACGGAATGGAAGCAGACCCGCTGCTTCTCCGGCCTGCGCGAAAGGCTTTTCCGCCTGTACGCCGCGCAGTACGCCGCGGAAGTGCTCGCCCATCTCACCGAGGATTGGGATCCGCACCCACCGCTCTTCGACGCCTTACTCGTGACGCTCGACGTACTCACTCACGCCGAGGATCCGCTGCCGACGATCACGCGCTACCAGGTCGCACTGCTCACGGCGATCGGTTCCATGCCCCGCTTTGATGAGTGCGTGCTCTGCGGAGAGTCGAAGGATCTGACCCACTTCGCCTCGCTCCAAGGCGGGACGATCTGTCGGAACTGCGAACCCGGGCAAGTCGAGAAAAGGGAGATCTCCGCTCGATCGTTGGACACGCTGCGATCGCTCTGCGGGCGAAGCGACGGTCCAAGCACCGACCCTCGCGACCGCAGCGCCGACGTGGACGCAGGGCCCGCCCACCACCTCGGCGCGTTCGACATTCTGGACTACCACATTTCGCACCTGATGGGCCGCGAACCGACGCTCGCGTCCCTCCTCGTTCGCCCTGCGGATCGGCGACGAGCGCAATGATCGCCCGTCGACGAGGGCGGGACGTTCCCATTCCTGACAGTCCGCTAGGCGCGGGTGCCACTGGTGCCTTGTCCACCGGTGGAGTCGCCGCCCAACACCTGCGAAGAAGAAAGGGAACGGAATTCCGTCCCCCACCCTCGCAGTAGCGAGGACGGGGCACCCACGCCATGTCTTCCGGTACCTCGACCATGTCCGCCTTAAGGGCGGACATGCCACCCCGCCCAGCGAAGAAGAGCCGCGCCTTCGCGCATGACTCATACACGTTCGGAAGCTACGATGCTTCGTTCTATGATGCCTCTACCTCAACGGCGAATTCGCAGGTTGTGTCCTACCGCAAGGTCGGTTGCCGCGATCGTGGCCGCGCTTTCCGTCGCAGGGTGTGGAAAGGACGAGATCGCCAAGCCCGTTGCGCTCGATCCGAACGTCGTTCTCATCACCTTCGACACCACTCGCGCCGACCATTTCTCTTGCTACGGATACAACGCCATTCGCACGCCGACCGTTGATTCGCTGGCGAGCCGGGGCGTCCGATACGCCCGCTGTTACGCGCCCGTGCCGATCACGCTGCCGTCTCATGCTTCGATCATGACGGGCTTGTACCCGTTCCATCATGGCCTGCGCGACAACGGCGCCGCTCCGCTCGATGATCGGTTCACGACCCTGGCGGAGCTGGTCACAACCAAGGGCTACCGGACCGGCGCCTTCATCGGCGCGTTCGTACTGAACTCGCGGTACGGCCTCAACCAGGGCTTCCAGACGTACGGCGATAATCTCTCCGGCGCCGCGCGGGCGTCGAAGCTCATGATCCCGGAGCGAAACGCCGAGGCCGTCACCGACGCCGCACTCGCTTGGCTTCAACAACCATCGACCGCCCCGTATTTCCTGTGGACTCACTACTTCGACCCGCACATGCCCTATTCTCCGCCGGGACTGCCGCCCGGCACACTGAACCAGCCGGCGTACGACCAGGAACTCGTCTACGCCGATGCACAGCTCGGTCGTCTCGTAAGTCGCATCGAGGAATTGGAAAAGGAGACCGGACGACCCACGCTGATCGTCTTTACCGCCGACCACGGCGAGAGCCTGCTCGAGCACGGCGAGCCGACGCACGCGTATTTCGTCTACGAAGCCACGCTGCACGTTCCGCTCGTTGTGGTCCTCCCAAAACAAGGACCGAGGGACGCCGCAAGGCGACCCGCGACGCCATCCGCGACGGGAACATTCCACGGAGTCGCTCCGGGCGTGGTCGACGTGCCCGTCGGACTCGTGGACATCTTCCCGTCGATTCTCGATTGGCTTTCCATTCCCGCGCCCTATCAGACGCCGGGTCGACCGCTGCCCGTGCCGAAGGTTGAATCACCGGAGAATCCGGCTCCGAACGACCCAGCGAAGTCCGGTTCGCGCCCGCTCTACTTCGAGACGCGAATGCCTTTCAACACGTATGGCTGGAGCCCGCTTGAGGGGATTCTCGTGGGGTCGCGGAAATACATCGCAGCACCGAAACCGGAACTGTATGACCTCGCCCGCGATCCGAGGGAGTCGCTGAATCTGTATGAGCCCGACAACGCCGACGCGCTGTCGCTGCAACAAGCCCTTCGCGTCCTGAAGACGACCAAGTCCAACATCCCCGCGCCCTCCGACGGACCCGCCAACACTGACGACGCATCAAGAAGAGCGCTCCGCGCACTCGGTTACGCAGGCGGACATGAGACGCCGCCGGAGGACATTTCCTCGCTCCGCGACCCCAAGGACATGCTCGTGTGGCACGTGCGCGGCGCCGCCGACGCCGAACTGCGGATCGACTCCGCGCACGCCGTTGAATCCGTTCCGGTGCTCGCTGAGGCGCTGCGCGCGGACCCGGACAATCGCTGGGTGCTGACGCTTCTCTCCGAACTGCTTGACCGACAGGAGACCTTCGCAGCCGTCGCTCCGATGGCACAAGAACGCCTGATGTCGCCGCTGCCGCCGCCGCACGATCGACGACTCCCTGCGTCGCTCGCTCTCGCCCTCGCCCGCAATGATCGCGCGCAGGAAGCGGTCGAACTCCTCACGCCCTTGGTCGAAAAAATGCCTGACTCCGCCGAGTTCCATTTCGCCCTTGGGGCGAGCCAACTGGAAGCTCGGATGCCCGTCGAAGGGATGGCGGAGCTGCGCCGCGCCGTCGAACTCGATCCCAAGCATCGACCCGCACGCATTCTCCTGGGAGACACCTTGTTCTCTCAGGCGATGTTGCGGAGTGACAGCGCCGGTGCTCAACAAGGATTCGAATCCGCCGTCGAACACTTTCGCGCCGCACTGAAAAGCGCCGCCGATCTTCCGCCGCCGCCGCACATCGAGGGTGCCGCCGAGCATGAGCCCCGCGCCCTGCCGCTGGTCGCGCCCGGCGTGTCCGTCTCTCAACTTCGCGTGAAGCTCGCGGTCGCATTGGAACGCCTGGGTCAAGCGTCGGATGCGCTCGCCGAGCTGCGTCAGGCCGTGGACTTGGATCCCGATCTCTACGAAGCACGCATGGAACTCGCGGGACTGCTGTTGGACACGAAAACCACGTCGGAAGCGGAGACTCACTACCGTGAGGCCGCTCGCATCGGTCCCGAAAACCCAGAAGCCCACTACAACCTCGGCGGTTTGTACCTACGAACGAATCGACCTGAGATCGCCGTCGAGCACTTCCGCGAAGCGGTGCGACTCAAGCCCGATCATGGACCGGCGATCATCAACTTGGGCATCAGCCTGTTTCGCACGGGAAAGAACGACGAGGCGAAGGCGATGTTCGAACGGGCGATCGAAATTCCGACCAGCGCCGCCGAAGCGTGCCACAGCCTTGGCATCGCCCTGTCCAAAGAGGGGAAAACCGCGGAGGCGATCGCAGTGTTCGAACGCGCCGTCGCCGTGGATCCGACATACACCGCGCCGGTCGACGAGATGATCGGTCTCGCCTTGCGCGAACACAGAACGGCGGACGCTGTTCGCGTGCTGCGGAACGCCGTCGCAACATTCCCGGAGAACGTGCGCTACCTCAACGCCCTCGCGCAGATTCTTGCGACCGCGTCCGATGATTCGATCCGAAACGGCACGGAAGCGCTCGACCTCGCCCGTCGAGCGAACAGGCTGACCGGCGATCAACACCCCGCCATTCTCGCCACCCTCGCAGCCGCCCTCGCCGAAACCGGTGACTTCGACCAAGCGACCGCCGTCGCGGAACGCGCTCTCGCCATCGCTTCGAGAACTCAGTCGCCGCAACCCGGAGGCAGCCAACCTGCATCGTTGATCGACCAGCTCCGCGCACAACTCGCCGCGTTCCGTGAGCACAAACCCTTCCGCGATCCGCGATATTAGGCTCGTGTGCCACGGCTCATTGTGCAGTGGTCTTCGCACCACGGGTGCCCCATCCTCGCTATTGCGAGGGTGGGGGACGGACGGGCTGCTCATACAAGACTTGGCTCATGCGAGAATCCTCTCTTCTCGCTCGTGCGAGAATCCTTTCTCGCACGTTCACAGGCTAATCCAGCCACTGCTTCCGATCCTTGAGTTTCATGGGAACATATTCCTGGGTGAGATATTCCAGGTCTTTGGAAATCATCGCTTCGACTTCCATCTTGAACCCGTTCGAGAGCATCTTCTTGATTTCCTTCTGCCAGGGTTTCTTGCTCGCGAACCAGGGGTATTCGGCGATCTGCTTCGCCCGCTTGATGTCATTGGGATCGAGTTCGATCTTCACGTCGTCGTTCATGTCGCAGCGCTCATAGTCAAACGCGGAAACGCCGAGGAAAACCGCGTCGGGAATGGCCATGCGCCGTGACTCATAGGCCAAGTTGATGGAGCCGTGCTTGATGACGGAATAGATGTAATACCCCCACGGGTCACAATCGAGAAGGACATACACCGGCAGTTTCAGTTCCTCGTGCATGCGCCGCAGCAATCTCCTCATACCCCGGGCCGGTTGACCGCCGCCGTGGGAAACGATGCACGAATGCTCCTCCCAAAACCGATCTTCGTGGAACCTCCTCCATACCGTGTCCTTTTCGACGTGTAGAATGAACTTGGCGCTGCATTTCTTGAATTGAATCACATCCGGTTCGCAGATGCTCGGGACGGCGTAGCCCGCGCTGCCCATCGCGGCGCAGTCCAGCGTATTGCCCGCATCGACCAGCGTGATCGGCCCGGCGAGGTTCCCGCGGTTGCTGGCGAAGACATGAAGCTCCTCGCGCAACGAGTCGATCGCGACTTCGAGATCCTCGATGATCGGATCCGATTCCTCCTGATCGTTGAAGGTCTTCTCATTCGTACCCTTGATGGTGTGTTTGGCGAGGTAATAGATCTGACGAATGCTAGCGGTCTTGCCCCGCTCGATCAGTTCCTTGCACTTCGACCCCACCAAGAGCGTCTGCATGAACCGCTTGGCCTGTCCATAGTTGAACAGACTTCGCGACTGTTTGTTCCCGCCCATTTCCACATGCCGCGTCTTCTCATTGAATGCGACGTTGGAAAGCGCCCGCAGAGGAATCATCACCTCCGGATCCTTCTTGCGATGAGACATCTCCACGACGCTCTTCGCAAGAGATTCAAGTTTCCCCGCGGCCGGACCGTTCTTCCCTGCCGTTGAAGGCGTGCGTTTTCTCGGGCTCTGTTGTTGTCTTGCCATGCTCTTCGTTGCTCCGAGTCACGGTCCGTGATGACCTAGTGCCTGAATCTTTGCACACGCCCCTTCTGCTTCTTGCTCGTTTTCGAATGGGCCTACGACCAACGTCTCAGTGATGCGCTGGACCATTTGTGCCACCCCGCGACACTTGCCGTCGAAAATCACCGCGACGCGGTCGCCGATGTGATCATCCATCCATCGGCCGAAGTCGTCCCCGGACGCCTCGCGGATGAACATCCTGATGAACCACCCGCTCCACGGGTTGTGATCTACGAACGAGCGCGATGCGTCGAAGGAGTCGAGGGTTAATCGGGGCGCTGCCGCTCCGTACCATTCCGTTCCATCGGGAGCGACGATCGCACGGCGAAAGTTTGTATCGCTTTGCGTTCGGACCTCGACGATCTCGACAATCCGTCCTGCGCCCTCTGCGGTTAATCGACCTGCGTGTGTGTCCGCCGAACGACACGCGGGGAAGAGTGCGCAGACCCCGAGGAAGAGCGCGATTCTGTTAGACCTCCGCATACTCACCTCCGATCCAGCTAAACCGTTTTCGAACTCTCACGCCCGCATCGCTCCAAGGATGTGCTGCGGCGTGCAAGTCGGCGTACTATTCCCGTTCAACCACGATGGTGTCCGCCAGCCCCAAATCGTTGCCCCGCTTCTTGACGACCTTGCCGTGTTCGTCAAATTCCAGATCAGCTTGGGCGGTGTATTTCGTGGATAGGTCAACCAGGGACGCGCGAAACTCCTCCTTGTTGACGACCGTCATCGCCCGAACGGACTCGACCACTTCGTCGATGTAACGCGTGAACACGTCGCGGCGTTTGGAGTAGTCCGACTTTGTACGCTTACGTTTCAAGAGCAGCCCCAGTCGTCGCCCGCATTCAGCCAACCCCAGTTTCACTTCTTTGCGAATCTCATCATAGTCCGCGATCGCTTCCTTTCCCTCGGAAATAAAGGGAACCCACACACTGGCCATGTGCAGGAAGATGAGCATGGGCGCCTGCGGCAACGATCCCGAGGACTGGGATAGGCTATACTGGTTCCATCGCGTGTCGGTGACGCCCTTGAAGAGACAGCACGATCCCTGCTGATACAACAACGGAACACGATTGGCGAAGCGAATCACTCGTGCGGCGACCGGTTCGCGTTCTCCCTTGGTCCGCGCCGCATCCTCGCCCACGTCGTCATGTCGGTCGAATCCTAGATCCCCGCCATAGGCGAGTCCCACTTCGAT
>ORJL011089979.1_pt1 | contig 10966 bp, 6 predicted proteins | sample 1779941 | NCBI WGS metagenome assembly ORJL01 (sample SAMEA104232317, study PRJEB22302) | groundwater metagenome | biome: forest; feature: aquifer; material: groundwater | place: USA | collected 2011-08-07 | depth 5.8 m | reverse complement strand
TGGACTATCATATTTCCTCCGTTTTTGTTTCGTATGCAGAAAGGACAACTGAAGATATCTGCGCTTTTACCTCAGGCGTAAGAGCCTGGACCGTCTCATACCAAACGCTATCTTTTCCTTTTTTGCGCGGCATTGAAACAAAAATACCATTTTTGCCTTTAATAATATGCACCCCCTTGACTAGCAAGGAGCCGTTAATTTCAATGTCCGCGAACGCCCTGAGCTTTTTTTCCTCGTCCTCAAACCTATGTATCCGATTGACCCTAATATCAATGCTCATTTCAATCTCCTATTTTCATTTCGTTAAATTAGTTGTTCCATTATTGGAACAAACCAGACAAAAAAATATACCCTACCTATACACCTCCCTCCTATGATCAATTCTCAACACACTAACCACTTTGCTGACACTTGAGAAATTATAAATTATCCTATAATCGCCAAATCGCAAAGAATAGCATCCCTTAAACTCAGCCTTTAAAGCTTTCCCCAACAACGGATCACTTGCTATATACTCCAAAGCAGTAGCGACTCTTTCTTTAAGCTTTTTTTCCTTGATCTTGTTAAATTGCCTACCCGCAATAGGAACAAATCTAATTGAAAATGACATCTTATTTCTTTTGCTTTCTGCCAACAACTTCTTCAAAGGATTTAAACTGTCCCTTTTCAAATTCCGCTTTAGCTTGACGGAGTTCTTTCAAAACCTTTTTATCAGACACGATCTCTAAAGTCTCAAGCCAGCCTTCAAACTCATCTGCATTCATAAGGACAACAGACGGCTTACCGTTCTTAGTGATCAAAAAACGCTCCAGTCTTTTATCTGAATCCCTAATAAGTTCTAAAAAATGTGCCTTTGCCTGTGTAACGGTTAATGTAGTCATATCGGTCTCCTTTAGTTGGCCTCAACCAACTAAAGTATACTTAACTTTTATGTTCGTGTCAAGCCCAAGTGGTCATTATTATGACCACTATGTGTTTTATCTCTAAAAAACAAGTAGTTACAATAATCTTCAAAGAAATGGAGAATTTTGTTTAAGGACGTGGCGAAAACGATTTTTGCTTCAACCGGACGTAGGTCGTGGAAAAAGAGGAGATTTTTTTCAGGTTGAATTTCAAAGAACAGTATTTTTTAAAAGCTCAAGTAAAAAGTTCCCGTACCTTAGGATGCACCAAAAATAAAGTCACTAACGTAAGGAAAGTTAAAACCATTATTATATTTTTCCATAAAATACCAGGATTATACTCAAAACAAAGAGAAGCGAATATCATCCAAAGCCCAAATATCCAAAGATACCAAAGGCAGACTCTTCTTGCTAATTCCATCTTAAAAAAGATTCCAATTGATAGAATTATAGGGATAAGAAAAAATACTAAAATAAATAATTCAAAATTCTTTTCCTTAAGCAAAAGAATACTAAACCAAAGCGAAGAAGATAAAAGTAAAAAGGAAAATATATTAGTACTAATTTTCCAAATATTTTTTATGTTATTACTCATTGAGTAAAGTGATCGTTTAGCAAGTAACGCCGATTATTAACCCAGGTTTGACAATTATAAGCGTCTAACTTGTAGGTGTGGCGCCCAATATTATTCTGAATGTTCCCATAGACCTTGCTTATATATATAGTATCAACAGAAACAATACTAGCATCAGTCCAATTTGTTACAGAAGAAATTCCTGCCCTGCCTGAAACCCTAGCACCTAAAGCGGCGGCTCCTCTGACGAGCGGGTTGCGACTTGCAACATCAAAATCCCAGGTACCATTATATTCATTATAATTATCTTGGATTTTTAATCCCCAATGCTTGCCACTTTCGCCGGTTGCCACCGCTTCGGCCGCAAGAGGCAAATCTGTTCTTGTTACCTCTAGAACAGTTCTTCTTTCAACACCAGCAGCTTTACCAACTGAAGTTCGATCCATACCATGCGCGAAATTTTGCGCGCCAGAAAGATATGATCCTTCAATCAGTCCTCCGGTTACAGCTCCTATGCCCAAACCTATAGCTCCTTGCTTCATGGCATCACCAAAACTTGCGCCTCCTCCCAATGCACCACCAAAGCTGCCTCCAAAGCCACCAATGCCCATTTCAGCGGCGCCAATTAAAAATCCTCCGCCAAAAGTAAAACTTTGTTTTCCAAGCATCCCTGCTATATTATTTGCAAGTCCACCTCCGAGATAGCCGCCTATCATTCCGCCAGCCAAACCACCTGCAAAAGCACCCCAACTTCCTGTATTTATTGTAGTAAAGAGAGAGTCAACAAAATTGAATGCCTGAAAACCAACCATCATATTGCCGCCGCTTAGTATAGTTCCAACAACGCCAGCGACAAAACCAAGTATTTTGCCAAAAAATTTCTTAAACCATGAGTGACCAGAGGGGTCGACGTAATTCAGCGGGTTGTTACGGCAGTAGGAGTAGCGGTTGAGCGATTGGGGATCGTAGGGTGCTTGGACAATGGTGTCGGCAGTTACGAAGCGGCCGATCTCAGAGTCATAATACCTTGCCCCGTAGAAATACATCCCCGTGCCGTCCAACTCCTTGCCGGTGAACTTGTAGCGGGTAACGTCTGAGCCTTCGCTTGTGGCAAGTGAACCATACGGAGTGTATTCGTAATGGCTGACCTGAGCGCCATTCTGGTCGGTAATGATACTTGAGCTACCAAGATGGTCAGAGTGGGTGTAATACTTATTCCCTGTTGACTCAACGCTACAGACCTTGTTTGACCCGGCAAAGATATACTTTACAGTAGTCTCTGCTGCGCCGTTTGGAGCCTGCTTCTCAAAGAGCGAACCGATATAAGTTGTAGAACTCGATGGTGTAGCCTGCTTAACTCTGCCGCCATCGCCGTCATAGACAAAATCAGTAACAGCACCGGCTTGAATTACTTTTATTATACGATTTTCAGTGTCATATTCAAGTGTCTTGTTTTTGCCGCTCGTCTGGTTACCGTTTGCATCATAGGAATAATTATAGCCGCCCGCAGTTGTAACAGCATGTGGCCCGGAAGCTACGCCATAAGTCATAACACCCACGTCAGATTTATACGTAATATTGCCTATAGAGTCATACTGATAATTGAAATTCGTGTAGCCGCCGGTTGGGCTTGGGACATTTTGGGCTTGGGTCAAACGGTCCAGATCATCGTAAGCATAGGTGCGGATGTTGCTTCGTAAATTATCCGCTAACGTAACAATGTTACCATTTTTGTCAAAAGTATAATTTAGATCCTGAAGCGCGCCTGAACCTTGCGTCAAGATCCGCGAGAGCCTTAAGTCTTGCCCATAATTATAGGTGGTGGTGACATTATTGCCGTAGGCAATGGTTTTGATCTGGCCGGTTGCATTGTAAGTTATACCGTCAACATATTTTGACGCTGTTGAATTCACTTTTTCCAACAACCCGGAATTTGTATCATAGGAATAATTGACAACTTCACCGTCCGGATATTTCAGGGTTAGAAGACGGTCAAGAATGTCATACGTGCGCTCAACTGTGTAAGGCGCAGTGCCGATACCTATAGTTTTAGTTGACTTTATTTCACGGCCGAACTTATCGTAGAAGAATTCAGTTGAGCCTGATTGATCCGTGACTTTTGAAAGCCTGCCTACACAATCAGGCTTGCCCGGCTGATCATAAATATAAGTTGCTAAGGTCTGACTATTAGCTAGTTTGTTGGTCAACCGATTAAGCGCGTCATACTGAAATTCTAGAATCTGATTCTTTGCATCGGTCTGTTTGGTGAGATTGCCTAAAATGTCATACTCATATGTCCAGATGCCCATATCAGGGTCGTTCATTTTGAGTTTTCTACCTATGGAGTCATACCAGATCTGCGTGACGTTACCTTTGGAATCCGTGGTCTTTGTGAGATTATTCTGAATATCGTATTCATATTGGGTCTTGAAGACACCGTCTGATGTAAATTCCGTAACTTCAATCACGCTACCGTAGACATCTTTTAAAGTACCTTTTTTATGGCCTTCAGGATCTATTGTCTCGCCATAAAGAGGATTGATATAATTTACAATGCTTTCGGCGTCTTTGGCTGTTCCGGGAAAATCAGAAATGGTCTTTTTAGGGCGGCCGCGCAGGTCATATTCGTAGCGAACATAACTTATCTGCGACGGGTCTTCGTCAATATAGTGCGCTAGCGACTCTTTTTCAACGAGGCCGCGATCGTTAAAATAAGCCTCGCTTGACACCTGACGAGCGGCCGCCCCATCTTCTCCAACTGAAACACTCTTGTATTTTCTGCCTAAACCATCAGCGTATTCGGTCTTAGATAACCCTATAGCATTGGTTGTTACCTTAGTATTAAAATCAGGATAGCTATAGGTAGCCACTGTCTGGTTATCAGCATTCTTAGCTTCTATAGCCCTTCCAAAAGAATCATATGTTGTCGTTGATGTCTGGCCATTAGGGTCTGTGACTGAAATAACTGCGCCAAATTTCGTATCATATACATAACTGACACTCTGGCCCAAGGCATTAGTGACTCTTTGAGGATAGGCATATAAAGTTGTCTCATATTCTGTGGTCACAGAACGGCCCAAAGCATCAGTGCTTGAAATTAGATTACCGAAAGAGTCATAAGAATAGGCAGCTTGAGTTACCTGGGTTGTTTGAGTTATGGGATTAATAACAAAAACCGTATCTTTGCTTAAATTACCCTTGTTATCATATTCAAAAGCTTTCTTAGAAATAACATTTGAATCTTTATCTTTTAATAAGACTTCAAGAGGGCGATTGTGACCGGCCTCATAAGCAGATGAATATGCCGTAGCAGTAGACTTTTCATCGCCTGTTATTAGAATATCGCCGTCATCAAATGCCTCTGTCACGTTGCCGATATTGTCATAAACTATCCTGCTCTTAGTTGAAATACTTGTGCCATTCTCTTCCCATACAGTCGTAGATATCTCAGTAAGCATAGGGAAACCTAATACATTATCCTGCGGCCCGGCTTTGCGCACTTCATAAGTATTTATAGCCTGGCTGATCTGCCTATTATTGCCGTCAAAAGCCAATGATTTATCTACTTGGCCCTTTAAAGCTCCATCCTGCCCTGCCTTGCCTTGATAAAAATAAGTTTCAGTATAATTATTTGTAATGGGATCAGAAACCTTTATCTTCTCAAACCCCCTGAACTCGCGGTCGGTTGCATCATAATATCCTCCGGAATACGTAAAGTTCTGGGTGTAAACTTCCTGTGGCTGACCTACCGGTAAAGTATCTACCGATGAAATTGATGAAGCCACATATACAGGAAACGGCAAGGCGTTATTATCTTGTTTTGCAGCATAAGAATAAGTCACTTTAGTTTTTCCGCCTATGCCATTGTCTACCTCTATCATCAGGTCAGAGGGTTTTAAAGCGCTTAATTGAACTTTCCAGCGATTTATACCCTGAACGTCTTTGTCAAACAAGGCCCTGTCTGTTATGCCATCTCCGTTAAAATCTCCTGTAGTCGCAGACTCATCAGTCGCGGAACCGTAATTATTTAGCCAGGTACCTTTGTTAACAAACACGCTTCCTGTTGAAATAGCATAATTCCACGCAAAGCTTGAATTATCCCAGAAACCCACATCTGTTAAGCCGTCATGATTAAAATCAGAGAGGAGCGGATCCCGGCCCGTGGCGTATCCCGAGATCCATACTCCCCCATCAACAAATGTTTTGGAATTTGAAAAATATATCTTAAGCTCACCGGCTATCTTCTTAAATAGACACAAGTCCGAAAGGCCGTCTCCATTAAAATCTCCGGACATAGCGGCATAGCCAATATCCGCGCTATTGAGCCATGTGGATACTGTACCAAATCCAGAGCCATTGCCGAGCGCGGCCCTTACCTCACCTGTATCCTTGTTATAAAAGCCCAGGTCTGTAAATTTATCCGCGTTGAAATTACCTGTGAATATTTGCCAGGATGCTGACGCGCCTGCAAACGTCAACCATATGCCCTGAGCTGTAAACCCTGAACCGCTTGACAAAGCCGGCTTAAACTGGCCGGTTGAACTATTATAAATACCCACGTCTGTCTTGCCGTCAGCGTTAAAATCGCCACCTACAGGCGACCACGTATTTCCAGAACCAAAACTTGTCAGCCAATCAACAGCACTTGTGAATGTTCCAGCCTGTGATATAGCAGTCTCCCAAAGGCCTGTATCACTATGGAACAACCCCAGATCTATCAATGTATCTCCGTTAAAATCACCCATAACAGGATAGATCGTGTTGTTATTTGTGTTTGGGTCAACGATATCTATGCCTACAGCTTGAGCCGCAGTCAGGGTGCCCGGATCTGTTACTGTGAGAGTCAAAGTGTGGTCACCTATGGATGAAAATGAAACATTTGTTGTGATTTGATTGGATATGGCGCCTGAGGCGATCTCAACATTATCTTTTTTCAAAGAGTAGGTCATAGCATCGCCGTCAGGGTCATAGACATTTAAAGTTATGGTAAGGGTCTCATTTGGATTAGCAGTGTATTTATTGACGACTAAACTTGCCTCAGGCGCACGATTGGTATTTGCTATGATGACATTTAAATTTTTTGTCACAGTGTCTATTCCATCTGCGGCTGTGACTGTCACGGCATATGTTCCGGCATCATTGTAGCCGGTTAACCACTTACCGCTTGTATCAAACGGAACAGAATAATAAAAGGTAATAGGATCATTATCAGCGTCCGTTGCCTGAGGAGTGATCGTAACAAGGCCGCCTTCATTTGCTGAAATATCCGCGATGTTACTCAAGACAGGCGGCCTGTTGGCGTTAAGTACATTTATCCTTACCTGCTGCGAGGCTGATAAATTAGTCGCATCCGTGGCCGTGACAGTCACAGTATAAAGCCCGGCACTTGAAAAATTCGTCTGCCACTGGCCTTGAGTATTAAAGGGTGCTGTAAAAGTATAGGTAATGGCATCATTGTCTGCATCTGTTGCGTGCGGAGCAATGACAGCTAACTCGCCTTCCCTGGCTGAAACATCCGGAATAAAATCCAAAACAGGCGGATTATTCACGCCCTCTACCTGCAATGTGACCTCATTACCGACAACAGCGTTATGCTCCGCATCCGTTGCGGTAAACTTAACTTTTTCAGTGCCATTCCAAGCTTGAGGTTGAGAAAAACTCACCACGTGCGTGGATGAGGCAATGGATACGGCTATGTTCGTAGTTCCACTCGCCGAATAAGTTAATGCAGCTCCATCGGGGCTTATAAAATAGTTATCAAGATCAAAAACATCAGCCTTAGCAGCGTTCTCAAGCCAAGTCTGGTTAGGAATGATCTGTATTTGGATCGGAGGATTGGATTTAATAGTAGGAATATATCCTGATTCTAGAATATAACTTGCGCTGTTTGATCTTGAAGCAATAGCTTCACCGATAGACCCCTGCCAGAGTTTCATGTTAGCGGCTGTCTGCGCCCCTCCGCCTTGCGTCAACGCGCCGCTAGCTAAATTAAAACTAGGACTTTGCGCATGAAAAGCAAAAGCATCATGCATCGGCGCAAAAGTCAAAAGATGCAAAAGAATTAGAAAACTGGAAAGTAGTTTTTTAAACACTAAACGCCCTTTTTAAGGAAATATTATTTTAAGATATTTTAGTAACTTTTAAAAATGAGTTGATCTTAACAATTGCTGGACCATTATTATAATTACGCATTTGTCCTATTAGATTCCCAGCATTAGCGCCAGTTGTTACAATGCCCTTGATCAATACTGTTGCATTTATGACAGCGGTTGTTGGTGTTGGTGTATTAAAAGCAGAAATTTTACCACCACTTAATGTTGACGCACCAGCTATTGCAACAGCCTCTATTGAAGCTCCTGCTGCACTATATCGCATGCCGTATTGTGTTTCATTTATAGCTGAACCGCTTATTAATACTGCTTCAAATTCATAAACAGAATTCGCTAAAAGTGGAACACTTAATCCACTTATATCAACAAGAGTAGTAAGTGAAGTCTGAAAATTTGAGCCGGTCACTCTTGCAAATACAGAAGATGTTGTTGGCGCATTCCACTTTATCTTCCCACTCGCGCCGTCATAATAAGGTATCATCCCGTTAACCAGGCCTGTTTCATCAACTGTCTTTGTCCCAACCATGCCTGGATCAAGGCCGCTAACGCTTTCCGCTACTTCGGCCCTTATCGCATACCCTGCGCTCGTGATGCGCTGCCTGGGGCTCATGACCTCACTTCCGACTTTTATCTCTAGAAAATAAGGTTTATCAAACGCGATATTTAAAGCTGTCACCGAGCCAAGGAGAATACCAAACAGCCCCTTATCTACAACTACTCCTGCCTGCGTCTCTTCCCATATGAGATTGCCGGCTGATTCGGCATCATATATCCTAAACGTAAGATTGTATGATCCGTTCAGTGAATTGCCGCTTGTGTCTGTCACTTTGCCTTGATAATTGATCAAGTGCGGCACAGCCGCATAAGCAGTCAGTGACGCTGAAACCAAAACGAGCAACATTAAAAAAACTTTTATTGATCTTGTCATTTAAACCTCCAGTTAATCATTAGACTTTTGATATATAAATCTTTGCACTGGTAAATTTTTATTGTCACTTGCGTATTGCGTAACTGACAATAGCAGCGACCGATTCGTATCCTGGCTATATGCATATTCCAGCGTATACCTCCAGACAATAGCACTATTGACTTTTGTGACTATTTCCTTCAGGCGCTTAGCTGTAGTGATCTTAGATGTTGATATATAACTGGAAAAGATGTCCTCGCGCGGCTCTAAAATAAACTCAACAGTATTTGTCGCAGATATGCCCATTTCATTACCTGTGTATTCAATAAGCGACAAATAAGCTCTACCCTGGTCTTTCATATATGAGTACGAAACGTAGTTGCCATTAGTGTCAGTGGCTTTTGTCAAATACCATGCGAATGTGCCTGAGGTGGATGTCTCCTTTGATTCCATCGTTTGGCCGAATCTTATAATTGATCCATCTTTTGAAACTACCTTCCAGGAATCATCAGTTTCTTTAAAAAATTTGGTAAATGATGATTCTATTTTTGACTGATAAAGATTATCAACCAGATAAACAAGCTCAGTGGTGCCTGCATCTGTTACAAAGTAAAAAGTATCAGTTGTGTCATTATAAGACGGCGGGCCCAAGCGGGTGGACCTGACAATATAGCCTGGATTTAAACTAACCCCCTGCCCCACCCACGAATTCGCGTTACCCGACCTATAAGACAAACCTAATGCCGGCTGCACACCTTTTCGCCCGGAAGAAACAGATATAGGTATAGAATGGCCAAACGCGCCGGTAAACATATCAGGCAACGGGATCTTAACTCCTCCGCCTATTGGTACGCCCTGAGGCGTCAAAAATTTTAAAGCCGCATAAGTTGAAAAATGGCTCACAGGACAAGCGACCGTATAACCGTCAGCCGATACTTTTGATATTTGTCCTGTCGGTATGATCTGTTGTTGCACACTGTCATACAGGCCTAATTCAACATTAGTCCCAGGCACCTCAACCTGCTCTAATGTATAAACTATATCTACAGACTTATTAAATGTGAGGCCATAAGGCTTACAATCTACGGCATTGAGCATTGCCGCGCCTTGAGGCAAAGCATTCTCTAAGGTCTCTTTTGGGACAGTTGCGATATATAGAGCAGTTGCCGCGCTTAAGGCATCCGCAGGAACAAAAAGTTTGACCTTTCCGTCAGATGAATAGACCTCGCCGCCTGAGGTACCTATAACTGTGCCATTATCCAACGCGGTCCAAGTGCCTTTTTGCGACAAACTAAATGATGCGCCCGCATCATCCGATGCGCTCAAATATGTATTTTTAGCGCCCAAAAAAGTATTCTTGAAAACAATGGACCACGTAACGATCAAATTATTACCTGAGCCGTTTATTGTCGTAGTTGAACAATTTAATTTAACATATGAATTTTCAATAACATTGGCCGCGCCAGGAACATACCCTCCGAGCCAGGAAGTATTGGCGTCATTACGCAGATAAAGCTTGTTATTATTTTGGCTGTAATAAACGTAGAGACAATTCGCAGGCGTAACAGATGCATTAACCAGCAAATAAACATTCTGAAGGTTTAACCAAGTATCTGGGTCTGGGTAGGTTACCTTAATATTAAAAACTGTATTAGGGATAGATGCTCCGAATGACGGGATAACCGTAGGCGGCTGCGGAACTGAATTGGGGATATTCCAGGTACCTTTTTTAGTCAGGTTAACGTAGGTATTAGTATCATCCCTGACATATAAATAGGTATTTTTCGCTCCTGTAAATGGCGGCTTTATTGTAACTGCCCAGTTAACTGTCATAGTTGTCGCTGAGCCTGTAACTGTAGTTTGAGCGCAGTCAAGTTTTGCGTAAGAATTTTCAATAACGATAGCTGTACCTGGAGCATATCCCCCTAACCAAGCAGTATTGGCATCATTACGCACATATATCTTATTCGTATTCTGGTTATAATAAAAATACGGGCAGTTTATGCCTGAGGTAGAGGTATTAATAAGGAAATATACGTACTGTATATTCTGCCAGCCGTCAGGATCGGAATATGTTGTGATAAAATTCTGTAAAACATTTACCTGGCCTGTGCCTGAAGATGGTGCAACAGTACCAAGCGTAGGCGCGGCAGCGTAACACTTAGTCGGCAGTCCACAAACCGCTGTCCACAAGGAAAACAAAATAATGAATATGGGGGTTTTGAATCTGGCGAGGATAATCCTGCTGGCTTTTAACCATGCGCACATCTTTTCAGGATCTGATCCTGAACACGCGCTGAATTTATCGCATATACCGCAATGCCTCGGCATACCAAGCTTAATGAGTTTATCTGAAACAAAATCTGCTATCTCTTTTCTGTCCCTAAGCTTCTTTGTCTGCGAGATCATTTCTTTAAGTGTTTAACCACCGGTTTATATTTGTTGCAATTATGAGTATACCATCTGTTCCACT
>ORJL010879855.1_pt1 | contig 10966 bp, 6 predicted proteins | sample 1779941 | NCBI WGS metagenome assembly ORJL01 (sample SAMEA104232317, study PRJEB22302) | groundwater metagenome | biome: forest; feature: aquifer; material: groundwater | place: USA | collected 2011-08-07 | depth 5.8 m | reverse complement strand
CGTCGTGTTGTCCTGCTGCGACGCGTACAGCCGGTACGGCTCGTCGTTGTCCACGGCCACGTGGTAGAGCTGCGCCGTGGGCTGGTTCATGATGTCGGACCACGACTCGCCCCCGTTGAACGTCACGATGGTGCCCCCGTCGTTGGTCTCCCCCATGCGCTTCGGGTTGTCCGGGTCGATCCACAGGTCGTGGTTGTCCCCGTGCGGGACCTCGATCCGCGAGTAGGTCGCACCCCCGTCCGTCGACCTATAGAGCCCCGTGTTCAGCACGTACACCGTGTTGGCGTCCTTCGTGTCCGCGAAGATGTGGTGGTAATACCAGGGACGCTGCGTCAGGTTCGCGTCGTCGTTCACCCGCGTCCACGTCGCCCCCCCGTCCTCCGAGCGGAACACCCCCTTCTTGCCCAGCTCCGCGTCGATGATCGCCCACACCCGGTTCGGCCGCACCGGCGACACCGTGATCCCGATCCGACCCTTCAGGCCGTCAGGAAGCCCGCGGTTGTTCGTCAGCTCCGTCCACGTGTCCCCGCCGTCCGTCGACTTGAACAGCCCCGTCCCCGGACCCGCGCTAATGAACCCCCACGGATAGCGACGAAGTTGGAGAAGCGACGCGTACAGCACGTTCGGATCGCTCGGGTCCATGACCAGGTCGATCGCGCCCGTGTTCTCGTCCCGGTACAGGATCTTCTCCCACGTGCGGGCTCCGTCCTTCGACCGGTACACACCCCGCTCCGCGCTCGGACCCCACGGGTCCCCCAACGCCGCCACGTACACCAGATCCGGGTTCCGCGGATGGATCCGCACCCGCGCGATCTGGCTCGTGGCCTCCAGACCCATCTGGCTCCACGTCTTGCCCGCGTCCGTCGACTTGTACACGCCGTCGCCGACCGATGCGTTGCCGCGGATGCACGCCTCGCCCATCCCCACGTACACCACCTGCGGAGACGACTCGGCGATCCCGATCGCCCCCACCGACCCCGTGTGGAAGAACCCGTCCGAGATGTTCCGCCAGTGGATGCCCCCGTCCGTCGTCTTCCACACGCCCCCGCCCGCCGTGCCCTGGTAGAACGTGAAGTCGTCCACGGGGTCCCCGGCTACGGCGAGCGCGCGACCTCCTCGCGTCGGACCCGCCGATCGCCACTCGACGAGGTCCAGGTACGAGGGGTCCACCATCTGCGCATCCAGCGCCACCGGCGCCAGGACCATAAGCGCCGCCAACCCGAATACTGTTCGACCGTTCATGAGATCCGCGCTCCTCGGTTCGTTGAGCCGCCTCCCCTGCGCCCTCTACCCCGCTCAGGATGGCGCCCGACGGAGGTATCGGCAAGTTCCGTGGCAGGCCGGCGGAATCGGCCGGGCGGGCAAACGTCTCCGAGTCCTCGCTGCCGGAGCGTGGCCGCGGGAACGATTACGCTCTAATATGCGCGGCAAAGAACACCGCTACCCCTCAACGTCGAGGTGTCCGCTGGCCCCCACAAACACAAAAAGCGCCACGGGCGCTGGCGTCGCGTCCCACCTGGAGTGCTCACTGTGCGGCCGGTCCCAGTCGAGCGCCGCGCTGGCTACCGTTTCTTCTTGTTGCGGGACGCCCCTCTTCGCCCGCTACGATCTGGACGCGATCCGGGGTCGCTTCCGGCCCACGGTGCTTGCCGGCCGCCGGCCCGACCTCTGGCGCTACGGGGAGGTGCTTCCGACCCGTCTCAGCGGGTGCGCCGTTTCGCTGGGCGAGGGGTTCACGCCCCTCCTGGAGGCGCCGGCCGTGGCGGCGCACACGGGAGTGCGCCGGGTGTGGATCAAGAACGAAGGCCAGAACCCCACCGGCAGCTTCAAGGACCGGGGCGCCAGCGTGGCGTTGGCTCGGGCCCGGGAGCTGGGCGTCAAAGAGCTCGCCATCCCCTCGAGTGGCAACGCCGGAGCGGCCACAGCCGCGTATGGCGCGGCCCTGGGGATCCGGGTTCACGTCTTCGTGCCCCGGGGCACGTCGCCCGTCACCTGCGAGCAGATCCTCTCGTTCGGCGCGGACCTCCGCCACGTGGACGGCAGCTTCGCGGAATGCGGGGTTGTGGCCGCGGAGACGGCCGAGCGGAATGGGTGGTTCTTCTACGCCACGCTCCGCGAGCCGTACCGGGTCGAGGGGAAGAAGACGATGGCCTACGAGGTGGTGGAGCAACTCGGCTTCCGGGTGCCCGACGCCATCCTCTATCCCACCGGCGGCACCACCGGGTTCATCGCCCTGTGGAAGGCGTTCGACGAGATGGAACGCCTGGGGTGGATCGGTGCCGAGCGGCCGCGGATGATCTCCGTTCAGGCCGAAGGTTGCGCTCCCGTGGTACGGGCGTGGGAGCAGGGCGCCGACGCTATCGAGCCCTGGGGCGAAGTCCGCACGTACGCCTCGGGGCTCAGCGCTCCCACGGTCTTCGCGGGCTACCTGACGCTGAAGGTCCTCCGGGAGTCGGAGGGGGCCGCCGTGGCCGTCCCCGACGCCACCATGGCCGAGTGGGTGCGGGTCGTGGGCCGCGAGACGGGGATCTTCATGTCTCCGGAAGGAGGGGCCGTGGCGGCAGGGGCCCGCCTGCTCCGGGAGCGGGGCCTTCTGTCCGAAGACGACGAGGTCGTCCTCTTCGCCACGGCCACCGGGCTCAAGTACGTGGGAAGGGAGCCGCGCTGAGCAGGCGGTCTCGGCAGAAGGGGGCGATCTTGCCCCGGCGCCCTCGGCCACCGCGCCGTTTGACCGGGGGGTCTCCCCGCTCCTATCATTGCCTGCCCATGATCCCGTGGCGATTCAGCCCGACTACCGCGGCTGGCCACCCCCAACCACAGCACGTCTTATCTGACCGACGGACCCTGTCCATGCGCAGCAAAATCGCGTTGGTCCTCTCAGTCCTCCTCCTGGGAGCGACCACTCGTCTCTACGCAGTACCGCTCCGGCAGTCTTCGCCGGCGGACACGCTGAACTCCGCGCCGCCACCCGCTCCCCGGCGGAGCGCCGACGGGCGCCTCGCAGTCCGCGCCGTGCAGGCCGAGCGCGCCATCCAGGCCGACGGCATCCTGGACGAGCCCGAGTGGCAATCGGCCGAGCTCGTGAGCGGTTTCGTCCAGATGGAGCCCCGCCAGGGCGAGCCGGCCACGGAGAGAACCGTGGTGAGGGTCGCCTACGACGACGAGTACCTCTACATCGCCGCCTACTGCTACGACAGCCAGCCGGACGCCCTCGTGGTGAACGACCTGCGGCAGGACTTCAACCCGGACAATCAGGATACCTTCCAGGTCATCCTCGACACCTTCGCGGACCGTCGGAACGGGTATGTCTTCATCGTCAACCCCGAAGGAGCGAAAGCGGATTGGCAGGTCGCGAACGAAGGGCGCGAGGTCAACACGAGTTGGGAGGCTCCCTGGTCGGCCGGCGCGCGTCGCGTCCCCGATGGATGGACGGCCGAGATCGCCGTCCCGTTCCGGGCTCTCCGCTTCGACAACAGGAGCGGGGCGGTGTGGGGAGTCAACTTCGCCCGGAGCATCCGCCGCAAGAACGAGGAGGCGTTCTGGTCGCCGATTCCCCGATCCCAGAGCCTCGCCCGTCTGTCCGTCGCCGGGAACCTCGAGGGGCTCCCTGCTTCGGGAGGCGGGCGTGACCTGCGGGTGAAGCCCTACGTCGCGGGCAGCACGGTCAGGGAGACCGGAGGAGCCGACTTCTCGACGAACAAGGACATCGGACTGGACGTCAAGTACGGGCTCACCAAGGCCCTGACCATGGACGTCACGCTGAACCCGGAGTTCGCCCAGGCGGAAGCCGACGAGCAGCAGGTGAACCTGACGCAGTTCAGCCAGTTCTTCCCCGAGAAGCGGGACTTCTTCCTGGAGAACTCGGGCCTCTTCTACGTGGGGGACGCAGCCCGGAGGAGCAGCCGCACCATCGAGCCGAGGGCGGACACCGACCTGCTCCTCTTCTTCAGCCGCCGCATCGGCCTCACGGACAGGGGATACCCGGTTCCCATCGATGGGGGTTTCCGCCTCACGGGAGAAGCGCCGGGCGGGCTTCTCCTGGGCGCGCTCACCATGCGGACCCGGACCGTGGATGACGTTCCGGGAAGCGACTACGCGGTGGTCCGCCTCCGGAAGAACGTCCTCTCCGGCGGGGACCTGGGCGCGGTCTTCATGACACGGCAAGCCGTGGAGGAGACGGGCAACTACAACCGGGTCTACGGCGTGGATTCGAACTTCCGCTTCTTCCGCGATCTGGACTGGAACTCCTACGTCATCCGGTCCGAGACGCCCGGATTCTCGAGCGGTCAGTATTCGTACCGCACGTCCCTCATGCGGGAGGGGAACTTCTTCCACGTGAAGGCCGGGCTCATGTCCCTCGGCGAGAACTTCAACGACGAGCTCGGCTTCTACAACCGCGTCGGCGTCCGGAAGTGGTTCCTCGACACCGGGCTACGCCCCCGCTCCAGGAGGTTGCAGCTCAAGGGAATCCGCGAGATCCACCCGCATATCGTCTGGGACTATTTCGAGGATCAGGCGGGCCACATGGTGGCCAAGCGGCTCCACAGCGGCAACACGTTTTTCTTGAACGACGGCGGCTCGATCCAGCCTGCCGTCAACACGTCGTCCGAGCTGCTCAACGCGCCGTTCCGGATCCACCGGGGGGACCCCCCGATCCCGGTGGGCAAGTACGACTGGACCGCCTATCAGGTGACGTTCCGTTCGGACCCGAGTCGTCGCCTCGGGGGTGACCTGGATCTGACCGGGGGCGGCCTGTGGACCGGAACACAGCGCACGGTGAGGGCGAGCCTCGTCGTCCAGCCGTCGTACCGACTCCGGACGGCGATCAGCTTCTCGCGCACGGCTGCCGACCTCGACCTGCCCGACATCGCGTTCGTGAAGTCGCTGTGGACGTTCCGCGCTGGCTATTCCTTCAGCACCACCATGTTCGTGGACGCGCTGACCCAGTACGACCCGGAGCAGCGACTCTTCAATGCGAACGTCCGTTTCAACCTGATCCACCACCCCCTGAGCGACCTCTTCATCGTCGTGAACGAGCAGCGATTCATGACGGAAGAGGGCATCGCGCCGGGACGCAGCCTCATCATCAAGCTCACTCACATGATGGCGTTCTGACCGCTTTTCGCCCGGTCAATTCGTCCCCGGCGCGCTCGTCTCCTTCCGGCCCGGCCCGAAGAGGGGACGGCCCGGGAGCGCGCCGGTGTGCTCGCCTCCGCGGACCACGGCCACGCCGTTCACGATCACGTCCCCGATCCCCTCGGGGAATTGGTGCGGGTTGTCGAACGTGGCGCGGTCGATGACCAGGGCCGGATCGAATACCACGAGGTCGGCCCACATCCCCGGGCGGACGATCCCACGGTCCATGAGCCCCATGCGCGTCGCCGCCAACGACGTCATCCGGCGCACCGCGTCCTCCAGCTTCAACACCCCCAGCTCCCGGACGTAGTGGCCCAGCACCCTCGGGAACGTGCCATACCACCGGGGGTGCGGCTGGCCGCCGAAGTCAGGGGACGCCGCCGTGCCGTCGGAATCGAAGCTCAGCATCGGGTTCTTCATCGCAAGCTGCACGTCCGACTCGGACATGTAGAACATCACGATGCCCACGTTCAGGCCCTGCTCGATGAGCAGGTCGAGGACCATGTCGTCCGGTGCCTTCCCTTGTTCCCTGGCGATCTCTCCGAGCGTCTTGCCCACGTACCGCTCCGGGTCCTTCGGCGTCGACGCCACGATCACCGCGTCGAAGCCCGACGCGCCCGTGGTTTCGTTGTAGTACTTGGTGTTCATGTACTCCGTGGTCTCGCGCTTGATGCGCGGGCGCAGCTCCGGGTCGGCCAGCCGCTCCAGGAACTTCTCCCTGCCGCCCTCGGCGGCCCAGCGGGGGACTTCCGTGGTGAGGCCGTGCGACGCCGCGATGTAGGGGTACATGTCCGCGGCGATGTCCACACCCCGCAGCCTCGCCGCCTCGATGGTCGCCAGCGCGGTCCCCATCTTGCCGAAGTTCGGCCGGCCCGCCGCCTTCAGGTGGAAGATCTCGACGCGGACGCCCGCTTGCTCGCCGATGGTCGCGGCTTCCTCGATCCCCTCCACGATGTACGCGCCCTGGTCACGCAGGTGCGTCGCGTACATACCGCCGTAGGGCGCCACCACCTTCGCCAGCTCGATGAGCTCGTCGGTCCCCGGCTGGGCGTCCGAGAGCTGGTTCCCCGGCCCGAACTGCTCCTGCCCCGGCGTCTCGAGCGCCATCACGAGCCCGGCGGCGCCGTCCTCCATTCCCTGCGCGAGGAGCTGCTTCATCTGTTCCAGCTCCTCCGGCGTCGGCTTGCGCTGCGCGCCTTCACCCATCACGTAGCGGCGGAGCTGGCCCGCGCCGATGTACGACATGACGTTCCCGGAGGTTCCGGCGGAATCCAGGCGCTCGAAGTACCCACGCAGCGTCGTCCAGTCGGCCTCGACGCCGTCCTCTCCGCTCGGCTGGTCAGGGTGCCGTGGCGCCACAGACCCGCCCTCGCCGATGACCTCGGTGGTCACGCCCTGCCGGATCTTGCTCAGGCCTCGAGGGTCCCGCAGCAGCGAAAGGTCCGAGTGCGTGTGCATGTCGATGAACCCCGGCGTCACGACCCTGCCCGCCGCGTCGATGACCTCGGTCGCCGCCGCCTCACCCAGGTCGCCTACCGCCGCGATGCGCCCGTCCCGCACGCCCACGTCCGCGTTGAACCATGGCGCGCCCGTGCCGTCGATCACGCGGCCGCCGCGGATCACGATGTCGTACGGCGCCTCACCCGGCGCCTCGCCGGTGTCGGGGGAAGAACACGCGGGCGCCAGGAGCGCCGTCACGAGCGCTGCGGTGCGCACCATGACTCGCATCGTGCCGGACTGCGTTTGTGGCAACGCTGATGAAATACGCATGACACCGCCTCGGGCGTAGAGGGAAGGCGAAACGTTGGGGCGAAAGGGGAATAATCGAGGCCGGCGCCGGGGACCGCAAGCGGCAGGGGACCGGGCCGCCCGGCGTCCTCCCGGCTGGCGGACCCGGCGGAGGCCTCCAGGGTATCCTGTTCCTGGGCTGCGGGCGATGTCGGGGCGCCGACCTCGGCCGTTTGAGTGGGCTCGAACCGGAGGTGCGCCATGTTCGGTTTCTCGGCGGAAGGCTGCTGGGCCTTCCTCCTCGCGACCCCGGTCATGATTCTCCTGGGCGCGTGTGGAGCCCCCCTCGCGAACCAGGGTAGGACCGAGCACGTGATCGGTCGCGCCAGCTACTACAGCATCATGACCGAAATACCCGAGGTCCTGGGGACCGTGGGCTACACCATCTACGACAAACGGGAGACGTCCACAGCCCTGTACATCGAGACGAGCTGGCAGGAGCGTGCCCCGTTCGAAGACGAAGCCGCCATGGGAGTGGAGTACGCGCGTACGCGCTTCGTCGTCCGTGCCCAGAAGGCGAGCCCGCAGGTCTTCACCCTGCGCCTGCAGGCGGAGAACCAGGTCCAGGGCCGTTCCGACGAATCCTGGCACCAGAGCGTGGGTGCCTGGTCCACGTCCCCGGCCACCGAGATGTACCAGGCCTACATGCTCGACATCTTCACGGAGATCAAGCTCAGGGTGGACGCGGGCCTCCGGGTCTACTAGGGGTCAGAAGCTCACCATGCGCGTCACCTTCGCGCTCAAGGTCCTTTCCAGGACAGCCGAGCTCTCCAGATCCCTCCGCTCCGTATACACCAGGAACAGGTCGCTCAGGGGCGCGTGGAGGAAATCGAGGCGGAGGTTGGTGATCGTCTGCCGGGTCGAGGCGTTGTACTGCACGAACGCGTTCGCGTACAGGCGCGTGGACACCGCGTAGTTCACCCTTGCGCCGAACACGTCCGCCGTGGTCGACTCGCCGCCGAGGTCGATGAGGTTCCGCTCTCCCCTGAGCTCCATCGTCATGTGGTAGGAAGGGCGCAGGAAGGTCGCGAGCGCCAAGCTGCGCCGCGTGCCCTGGAAGAAGTCACCCACCGTCACTCCCACGGTGGCCGCCACATCCCGCGCCCGACTGGTCTGGAGGTCCAGGGTGTTCTCCGCGAAGCTGTACACACCCTCGGGGACCGTGGCCTCCGAAGCGACCTGGAACGGCTCCAGGATCCGTTCGAAGCGATCCGAGCGCTCCAAGGTGAGCAGGCTTCCGTCGATGAACTCGACGCCGAGGCCCCCCGCGACCCTGCGAGTGTCCAGTCGGGACGAGGGATCGGTGATATAGTCGACCTCGGCGTAGGGGTTCACCTCCTGGACGAGGCTCCAGGATGGCTGGGGATGTGCCCCGACGGTCGCGTAGGTGTGGTGCATCCCACGGCGTCGGATGAACCCCACCCCCGGGTTGAAGGTCTCCCCCACGGTCTTGTAGAACGCGGAGATGTCCCAGAGGGCGTCGCGATACGCCGCCGAGATCCGCCCCGCGGTTCCGTCGCTCGCTTCGCCCGGTCCGTCGGTCCGGACGACGTACGAGTGGACGACCAGGTTGCCGAGGAACCGGATGTTGGCGTCGGCGCCGTAGCTGCGGTTGAACGCATTGCCTCCGTCGTTGGACGTCCGGTTGATGAACATCACGCCCACGTCCGACGTCCCCAGGATCTTCCGCTTCAGCCGGGCCACCGTGAAGTTCTCCTCCGGCGCCAGGTCGCTCGATCTCGTCCGCATGTCGAGGAGGCCGACCTCGAAATCGCCCACGCTCCCGCTGACGCGGCCTCCCCCGAAAATCGGGAGCGGCAGGCCGCCCCGCGTCAGGCCGATGCGCCGCGTGTGGAAGAGCGTGAAGTCGCCGAGCGACGCGCCCATCCGGTAGCCTCGCTCCGTCACGTCTCCGAAGTCGAAGATGCCGGAGTTCTCCAGGAAGAAGTCCCTCTTCTCGGGAAAGAACAGCGAGAAGCGGGTCAGGTTCACACGCTCCTGGTCGACCTCGACCTGCGAGAAATCGGTGTTGTACGTGAGGTCGAGCGTCAGTCCGGTCGTGAGGCCGTACTTGAGGTCGATGCCACGGTCGAAGTCACGCCCGTCATCTCCGTCGGACAGCCGAACTCCCTTGGACTGACTCCCGATCACGTAGGGCTTCACCTTCAGGTTCCGTCCGGGCGTGATGCCGCTCAGGCCGAGCAGGGTCCCGGCGCTGGACATGGTGTAGAGCACCTCGTGCCGGCCCAACGGCGCCCAGTACGAATCCTCGCTCTTGCGCCGCACCCGGCGCAGGAAGTTCACGCCCCATATCTGATCGTCCCGGCCGGGATCGAAGCGGAGCGTGTTCCAGGGGATGGCCATCTCCACGGACCAGCCGTCCTCACGCATGAGGGTCTCGACCTTCATGACCGCATCCCAGGAGAAGTTCGACGTCCGGCTGTCGTTGAATGTCTGCCCGTCCCGGATCGCTCCTCGGGGATTGATGAAGAAGGCGAAGGAGTTGCGCCGGTCCCGAAACGTGTCCAGGGCCACCCCGAACACGTCGGTGTCCAGGGTGTTGGAATCGCGCTCCAGGGTGTTCACCACCTCGGCCCCTGGGCTGGAGTCGTAGCAGATCGCACTGATATAGAGGAACTCCTCGTCGTAGAGGAGCCGGACGTCCGTCGCCTCCGTGGCAGGGCGGCCCGGGTACGGCTTCGCCTGCATGAACTGGCTGATGGTCGGAGCCTGGCTCCAGGCGCTCTCGTCACGACGCCCGTCGATGGCGATCTGCCCGCTGGTGCGCACCGCGAGCGTGGTCGGGCGGGGCAGCGTCGTCGGATCCACGACCTCATCGGGCCCCGTCTCCTGGCCGTGGAGCCCCGGTCCCACCATCGGGGTCCCGAGGACCCCTGAGAGCAGGATCGATCCGAAGAGCGCAGCAAGCCGGCGTGGCCCGTGCCGTCCTGTGCTCAGGACGCACGCTCCCGCCGGATGAAGCAGCGATCCTCACCGGTGGCCCCGCTCTTGGTCGTGATCTCGATGACGCCGGCCTGACCCCGGGCCCCGTAGAGCGAAGCGGCCGTAGACCCCTTCAGCACCTCGACGCGCTCCACGTCGTACGGGTCGAGGTCGTCCAACCCGCCCCCGGTGATCAGACCGTCCACAACGACGAGCGGCTCCTGACTCCCGGAAATGCTGCCGGGGCCCCGGAGCTGGATCGAGAGGGAGGAGCCGGGCGCTCCGCTCCCCTGCACTACCTTGACCCCCGGGAACGCACCCCGGATCAGGTCGGCGATGGTGCGGCCGGGATCGTATGCGAGCTGCTCGCGGTCCAGCCACGCCACCGTGAAGGGAAGCGCGGTCTCGGGCGTGGCGGACGCCACCCCAGCCGCCACCGACCCCCGCACCGCCGTGACCGCCGGCCCGTCGAGCCACAGCTGGACGGTGACGCCCCCGGCCGCGGGGACGTCGAGGGTCCACGACGCCGGCCGGCAGCCGACGAGCTCCGCACGGATCTCGTGCGGGCCCGCGGGCACCGGGCCGAGCTGGAAACGACCCTGGTCGTCGGTAACGCCCGACAGGGCCAGCCCGGGAAAGCGGATGCGGGCGCCGGGCACGCCCTCCCCGCCGCCTACGACCGTCACGGTGCCGGAGACCGTTCCGGCGTCCTGCGCGCTCGTCCCTTCCCCCATGAAGACCAGGACGGCCGAGGCGCAGAGGATCAGCGTCGAGCTTCCCTTGACGGGAGCGAGACACCACATGGGCGAGTCTCCGGAAGAAGAGGTCAGCGCGCCGCGGCGCTCACCGGACAATCGCGGCACGGGAAGACAACAGGGGGGCCGCCGGTCGCGGCCCCCCTGCCCTCCAACGAGGTTCTACCGGGCGCGCTCAGGGTGCCGCGCTCGGACCCCCGACGCCGCCGAAGGTGTAGATCGGTTCCCCCAGCAGATCCAGGTCCACCGCCGGAAGGGGGCACTGGTAGGCCCTGCCCGTCCTCAGCGTCCCGAAGCCTCGATGGTCGTACCAGGAGCTTCCCGCATACAGGTACGCGGTCTCG
>ORJL011210466.1_pt1 | contig 10967 bp, 9 predicted proteins | sample 1779941 | NCBI WGS metagenome assembly ORJL01 (sample SAMEA104232317, study PRJEB22302) | groundwater metagenome | biome: forest; feature: aquifer; material: groundwater | place: USA | collected 2011-08-07 | depth 5.8 m | reverse complement strand
GTAACCGGTGAGTTCGCCGCCGTCGCTGGTGCCGAGCGCCAGCGGCCAGGACAGCCGCAGGCCGCGCCGCACCTCGCCCGTCGTCGGCAACATCAGGCCGGAGAGAATCTTGATCAGCGTCGACTTGCCGGCACCATTGGCGCCGAGGATGCCCATGCGCTCTCCGGCGCGGACCTGGAAGGAAATCCCGTCGAGGGCGCGATGGACGCCATGCTTCGTCCGAAACTCCTTGCAGACATTGATTGCCTCGACGCAGCGCTCGGACGCGGGGAATGGGCCAGGCCGGACAAAGTTCTCCTCGATCAACATGTGCGTCGACCGCGCGCTACAGGTCGTTGTGGCGGTGTGCGTCCCGGGCGACGATGCTCCAGATGCGCCAGGTCATGTAGGCGGCGGCCAGCGTGGCCAGGCACCAGATCACGCGCCAGGGATAGGCCGGGTAGTCGGGCCGGCCGGGGGCCGCCACCCGTTCGAGGTAGACGTGCTGGCGCAGGGCTTCCACGCGCGCCGTCTCGACCGAGGTCATCGCCGCCACCAAGGCCTTCTCGGCGAACTCGCGCTCGAGCATCAGCCGTTCATATTCGGCAATGCGGGGGGCGATCGCCAGGGAGTCGCCGGCCAGCCGCTGGCGTTCCAGCACGATCTGGGCTTCGAGCGCCGCCTGCCGGTTGCGCAGCAGCCCAATCTGCAGCGAGTTCGCCGAGGATTGCATCAGCTCGCTGATCTGCACGTTCGCCTGCGCCACCTCCAGCGACAGGCGGGCGATCGTCTGCACCACAGCCAGGGTCGACTGGCTGGGATCGATCATGCGCTCGCGCTCACGAAACGCGGTCAGCGCGGCTTGGGCCGTCAGGGTGCGCTCGCGCATCGTCTCGACTTCGGAGTTGGCCAAGGCGACGGCATCTTCGCGCGAGCGCCGGTTGAGCCGGTTGACCAACATCTCCGTGGCACCCAGCAACGATGTCGCCAGCCGCTGGGCGTCCTGGGGCATGAAGGCTTCGACCTTGAGCACGGTGACGCCGGTACCACTGTCGTACTTGGCTGACACCATGCGCTGGTAATGCTTGAAGAGGCCCTCCTCGGTGTCCGACGCGAGCGGATTAGGAAACCGCCAGACCAGATCCCATGCCGCCCTGGCGTAGGCGGCACGGAGATCGGCGTGCTCGACCAGCCATTGCATCGCATCGCGCGATTCGAGGTAGTCCCTGACAATGAAGCCATCGTCGGCAGCGCGCGCCATGCCGCCGGTCAGGGCGGTGGCCGGCAAGGCGTTCGGTAGCATACCGAGAGGGATCGAGCGGCCGGGCACCCGTAAAACGAAGCTCGTTTCCGATTCGTAACGATCGGCAGCCAAGACCCAGAAATAGCCCGTGGTAATTCCCACCGGGAGGATGACCAGCAGCAATAGCGACCACCATCCCACGAAGCGCCGCTGGCGGTTCGTGGAAGTGCGGCCCCTTGGCTCTGACGGAGGAGGCGGCTGTTTCTCCGCTTCCGTAACGGGCGAAAGGCGAAGAAGCCGGGCGTAGGTGGCGAGTTGGGCGTCGTCAGCCATGAATTATTATACCCTATCGGCGGCGCGGGTCACGCTGTGACCAATTGTGTACCGGGGGCCCTTTCCAAGTGGTGCTCATACCACAAATATCGTAAAAATAGGGAAGTAGGCATTGAGGTTACATGGTCAATCTGAGCGGTTCCGTGAACGCTGTCAGGCGCAGCTTTGGCGACTTGATGCCCCGACGGCATTCTCGCGAGAGCCGAGCGATAGTGTCGGTCGGCCGTTTACTGGGCCGCTGGCCGATCCGCCTAGTCGTCCTGCTGCCGACTCTCTTTGGCGCGACCTATTATTTCGCCGTCGCCTCGAACCAATACCAATCCGAGGCCCACTTCGTTGTACGGTCACAAGCAAAGCCCGATGCCTCGGGCGGCCTCTCGTTTCTGGCCCAGCTCGGACTGATAAAGTCCCAGGACGACTCCTACATCGTGCAAGATTACATCACCTCCCGGGATGCCTTGAAGGCGCTGGCGGCAGCCATTCCCCTGAAGGAGATGTACGAAAGGGAGGGCGCCGACTTTCTCGCCCGCTATCCGTCGATCCTCTATGGACCCAAGGAAGAACGGTTCTACAGTTATTACAAGCGTATGGTTTCGGCCATCCATACGGATAAGACCGGCATCACGACCCTGACGGCTGATGCTTTCCGGCCCGACGATGCGTACCTGATCGCCGAAACGCTGCTGAAGCTTAGCGAAGAACTCGTCAACAAAATCAACCGCCGGCTTCAGACCGATGCCATTGCCAGCAGCCTTTCGGAGCTGAAGACCGCCCAGACGCGGGTCATCGACGCCCAGACCGCGCTCACCGAGTTCCGCAATCGGGAAATGATGGTTGACCCACAAAAAAGCGCGGTGGCGCTCGCGGAGCTCATTGCGCGCTTCTCCGAGGAACTGGCGGCCACCCAGGTGCAGATCGCCGAGCTTCGGAGCGGCCAAGCTGGGGCTAGTCCGCAGTTGAATTCTTTGCAGCGCAAGGCCGCCGCGCTAACGCAGCAGATCACCGAGGAGCGGAGCAAGATCGCCCGCGACGAGGGTGGCCTGGCGGCCCGCATCGCCGCCTACGAACGGCTGATCCTGGAACGCGAGTTCGCCAGCCGGATGCTTGGCGCAGCCGAGACGGAGCTCGTACGGGCGCGGGCGGAGGCGGCCCGTCAGCTCCTGTATCTCGAGCGCATCGTCGAGCCAAACCTGCCGGACTATGCCACCCTGCCGAAGCGGTGGCGCCAGGTGGTTACGTTCCTCGTCGTGAATGTGCTGCTGCTTTGTCTGGTCTGGCTGGTTTTCTCGGGGGTGAGAGAGCATGGCACAGACGGCCGCTAGCATCCTCAGCGGCTGGCGCATCCAGGCCCGGAACATTCATGCTCTCATGATCCGGGACATGATGTCGCGCTACGGTCGCGATAATATCGGGTTCGTCTGGTTCGTGATCGAGCCGATCCTGCTCAGCGTCGGCATCACCTGCGTCTGGCTCATCGTCGGGCTGGGGCAGAAGGAGGGTGTGAAGGTCGTCGAACTCGTGCTGACGGGTTACCTGCCGCTCACCCTGTGGCGGCATATGACCGGCCCGATCATTCAGGTGTTCCGCGGAAGCCGGTCACTCCTCTACCACCGGCGCATCTCGCTGTTCGACCTAGTGTTGGCGCGGCTCCTGCTCGAGTTCCTTGGGGCCACCGTGGCCCTGCTGTTGTTTCTCGGAACCCTGGTCCTGACCGGTGCCGTCGAGGGCATCCAGAGCATGGACTACTTCGTGCTGGGCTGGTTCATGATGGCCTGGATAGGGACGGCTATGGGAATGCTGATTGCGGTCGCGAGCGAACTCTCTGAGGCGGCGGTGCGCTTCATCGGGCCGCTGCAGTACATCAATCTTCCGCTTTGCGGCTGCTTCATCATGGTGGACTGGCTTCCCCCGGCTGCACAGAGGGTGATTCTGTATCACCCGATGGTTCATTGCTTCGAAGTCTTCCGGCGGGGGTATTTCGGCGGGCTGGTGCCGACGCACTATGACCTTCCGTACTTCGTGGCCTGCACCTTCGCGCTAACCTTTATCGCCTTTTTGGCGGTTGCTTGGGTGCGACCGAGGGTTGATGTGTAGCCTGGACTCTTTCGAACTAGCTAAAGACGTAAAGATTGATTCTACCGAAGGAACAGTATGTTTTTCAAAATGTTTTTCAAATCCAGAAAGCGCGTTGGTTGTTCTTGATGTCCTCCAGAAGTATCGAGTTCCGTCAACTGCGAGATCTCGGAGCTGACGATGGATGGGTCAACCTCTCCCACCAGGCGCTTGATCATTACTGTGGGAACGGGCAACATCCACTCGACCTCAAGCGCTCCAGTAATCTTAAAGTTTCGCTGCTTCGCAAGTTACGCACATTATGCCAATCTTAGGCGATCTGAAGCCATGCATCACGGCGCTCAAGAAGCGGCTTATGTCTTCCTCCTTCTGTTCAATCACACATAGGTCATGATCAATGAAGGTTGTAATTTTGGCCGGCGGCTTCGGTACTCGGATCTCAGAAGAAACCACAACTAAACCTAAACCTATGGTTGAGATTGGGGGCAAGCCCATCCTGTGGCACATTATGAAGATCTATAGTTACTATGGAGTTAATGAGTTCATTATATGTTTAGGATATAGGGGATATGTGATTAAGGAGTATTTTTCCAACTACTTTTTGCATATGTCTGACGTGACGCTTGATATGAGCACTAACCAGGTGGCGGTGCACAACGCAAATGCCGAGCCTTGGAGGGTAACGCTACTCGATACTGGCGAGAAGACTATGACAGGCGGCCGAGTTAAGCGCGCAATCCCCTACGTTGGGAGCGACCCCTTCTTCTGTATGACCTACGGCGACGGGGTCGCCAATGTCGACTTGCATGGACTCTTGAAGACACATGAACATCATGGCCGACTTGCAACAGTTACCGGCGTTCATCCCGCTCCCCGTTTCGGCGCCCTTCAAACAAGCGCCGGCTTAGTTCGTGCATTCCAAGAGAAGCCGGCCGCTGAGTCGGGTCTGATCAATGGGGGCTTCTTTGTCCTCTCAAGCTCCATTGGAGATTACATTGAGGGGGACGACACGATCTTTGAGCGCGATCCCATGGAGAATCTTGCCAAGCAGGGCGAATTGGCAGTGCACCCACACGCGGGCTTCTGGCAGCCTATGGACACACTGCGTGATCGCCATCATCTTGAGACGTTATGGGAATCTGGTGCCGCTCCTTGGAAGGTTTGGTGACGGATATTTAATGGGGAAGATTTGATGTTCGGGCAGGCATTCCGTGGGAAACGGGTGTTAGTGACTGGTCATACTGGCTTCAAGGGAAGTTGGCTCATTGTTTGGCTTCACCGTCTAGGAGCCGAAGTTTTTGGTTACTCGAAAGACATTCCGACACGTCCATCTCACTTCGCATTGGGAGCGCTGGGCGACCGGATCCACCACATTCTTGGAGATGTCCGGGATGCTGCGAAGCTTGATGCAACAATCAACGAAATACAGCCGCACTTTGTGTTCCATATGGCTGCACAGGCGCTCGTCTCCAGTTCCTACGCTAATCCGTTAGAGACTATTTCTACCAATGTTCTGGGCACATCAAATGTTCTGGAAGCCCTGCGGCTTTATCAGAGGCCCTGCGTAGGAATCATAGTTACGAGCGACAAGTGCTATGAGAATGTTGAATGGATTTGGGGCTACCGCGAGAATGATCAGCTGGGAGGGCGAGACATTTACAGTGGCTCGAAGGGCGCTGCGGAACTCATCTTTCACTCATACGCTCGTTCGTTTGCAGCTCAGTTCCAGGAGCACGGCGTGCGAGTTGCCTCAGCGCGAGCCGGCAACGTCATTGGCGGAGGAGACTGGGCGCGCGATCGGATCGTTGCCGACTCCATCAAGGCATGGCAAGAGGGGAAGAAGGTAGAAATTCGAAGCCCAAGCGCGACACGGCCCTGGCAGCATGTCTTGGAGCCTCTAAGCGGCTATCTTCGCCTCGCGCAGATACTGGCCAATACGGCTATCGGTAACGGGCAATCCTATAATTTTGGACCCAAGCCGCAGCAAAATTTGACGGTCTTGGAATTGATTACCCAGCTAAGCAAGATCTGGGGGCATAACTCTCCGCAAGATTCATATGAAATTACTGCTGATATCGCCTTCCACGAAGCGTCATTGCTAAAACTCAACTGTGACAAGGCTCTCATAGAGCTAAATTGGCAGCCATCCCTTACGACAGATGAATGCCTGTTGCTTACCGGCGAGTGGTACCGTAACGTTTTGAGGCAGAACGCAGATGCGTTTCAACAGACGATGAAGCACATTGACTGCTATGAAGCCGCAGCCGAGCGCTCCAATCAACCTTGGATGTCTCGATGACAACTTCTGTAACACTCACGAAGCTCCGCCGCATATCGACCCCAAAGGGTGATGTATTACACTGCTTGAAGTCGACGGATTCGGGTTTTGTCGGATTTGGTGAAGCCTACTTCTCTATGGTGCTGCCAAACGACACCAAAGGCTGGAAGAGGCATAATCGCATGACGCTCAATCTTGCGGTTGTAGTGGGGGCGGTGCGCTTTCTTGTGCGAGATTCTTCTCCGCCGCATGCGCAAATCCTGGATGTCGTCCTCAGTCCGGATGAAGAAGCATTGTATCAAAGACTTACCGTGCCGCCTGGTTATTGGGTCGCCTTTCGCGGCGTAAGTTCGCGCGAAAGCATGCTGGTGAATATTGCGAGTATCCCGCACGACCCTACCGAGGCAGATACCGTGGCCTTATCCACATTCAGCGTATCTGATGAGAAGCAGTGACACTCGGATTCTCGTCACGGGAGCGGGGGGCAAGCTCGGTAGCGCGTTTGTCCGCTTGCTCGTTAGCGACCACGAGGTTATGGCTCTGGGCCGATCTGACCTCGATGTCTCTTGCTCGACGCAGTTGATCGAAACGATCGAAGCGTTCGCCCCTAGCCTAATTCTTAACTGCGCGGCTGACACAGACGTTGAAGGTGCAGAAGCAAACGTCGACCGAGCCTACTCCGCGAACGCCATGCTGCCTGAAATCTTGGGTCAGGTCGCTCGAAAGAAGGGTGCGTATTGTGTCCACTTTTCATCTACTGGATGCTACGGCTCCCGATTGACAACACCATATACTGAGTTCGAGCAGCTACATCCTACAACCGTACATCACCTTTCGAAGAAGGCCGGGGAAGTGGCATTGCGCGCAACGGGCGCAGAGGTATTGATTCTTCGTCTTGGATGGGTGTTCGGTGGTGCTCCGCACCATAAAGACTTTGTTCGTGCACGGTTGGCTGAGGCTGCGGGTAAGACGCAAATCACAGGAGATCCCTTTCAAACAGGAAATCCGACTTTCGTGCCCGACGTCGTGTCACAAACAATGCGGCTTGTTCACTCTCGGATAACTGGAACCTTCAACTGCGTTAACACCGGGCCCGTCAATAGGATTGACTATGTACGTGCGATACTTCGCGTCGCAGGTACTCGGGTAGACGTGGTGCCTCAGAAGTTCTCGCGAAAGGCGCCAGTTTCACCAAATGAATCCGCCGTTAATAAGAAGCTGGAATTATTAGGCCTCAGTTCGATGCGGAGTTGGGAAGAGGCACTAACTCAATTCATCCAAGATGGTTTGATTTAACCCCGTGTTGCGGTTCGTAAGGAAGTTTGATGAAGAATCCAAAGATATTGCATAGGATCTACTTCGATAATATGCGGCCTTACCGCGATCCTTTCCTGGGATTCTTGGAAACGTGGAAGCGAGAACTGCCGGACTATAGGATCATGCAGTGGAACGCCTCCAATTTGGATTTATCTGCAAATGAGTGGGTCAAGCTAGCGGTTGCAGAACAATCGCCTGTCTTCCTGAGCGAGTACTTTCGATGGTGGGTTCTTCGAGAGCATGGCGGCATGTACCTAGATGCCGACTGCGAGCTACTTGACGGCTCAAAATTGAGCGCAGTTATCGATGACGTCTTTGCATCTGGCGAATACGACGCTGCAACGGGCGTCGAAGATTTTGCCAACGGACATCCAACGGCTCAGACGGTCATTGCGAAACAGAATTCCGAGCTCGTTAGCTTTATGCTTGACCTGTATGAGAATCGTCTTGCGCCTTTTTGGAATTGGCGCGAAGAGCGAGGACTGATTGGCCCTCAGTTGATGTCGCTCTATTTCTCAAATCACGGGAGACGTGACACCAAAGGGATGTTCTGGAGGTTGCAGAACCCTGAGGTATTTGGGCGCGTAAAGGTATATACGCAGGATTATTTCTCACCCAAGTTTGCAATCGACGGCGCGTCGTTGAATTTTACGCAGAACACTTGTGTATATCATCTATTTGCAAACTTGAACATGACGTTTGATGACGCGACGCGTGAGGACCTCAGAAATAACCCCCTCTCGTTTCATGAATATAGGGCACTTCTGTCTGAGAAGCAGGCAGAGTTGAATGATGCTGGTGGCCTGGAAACTCAATTGGCGGAGCCAGTAGCCGAGCCTCCAAATGGTCCAAGAGCAGCCAAACCAGACGATGCTGCCGAGATCGTTGGCCACATAACGACGACGGAAACGCAGAAGCAAACTAGTGTTGGCAAGTTTGCGCGTCGGCTCATTCCAAGAGTCTTATCTTCCAATCGACGCGGCCTTCGCACGTTGCATCGGATCTACTTTGGGTTTGATGGCAAACCGGACGGGCTTACAGGGTATCTGCGCACTTGGCAGGCCGAGTTGCCAAACTACGAGATCAAGCATTGGAATGCCAAAAATCTGCCTTTGGATATTAACGCTTACACGAGAGAGCTTGCTAAGGCGAAAGACCACGCATTCTTAACTGACTACTTCAGATGGTGGGTCCTCAGAGAGCATGGCGGAATTTATCTCGATGCGGATGTCGAAGTCGTAAGTGGAAAGAAGTTCTCTGCACTAGTGGACGAACTGGATGCCACTTCGGATTACGATGCATTCATTGGCATCGATGAAAGGCATGGCGGTTGGTATACAGCGCACTCAATGGCATCGAAGCGCCATTCTGATTTAGCTAATACTATGTGTCAGGTCTACGAAGAGATGGGCCCAATTCGAGCATGGCGAAAGAAGGCGTTCTATCTTTGGGCTCCGCAACTAACGGCGCTCCACTTCTACAGGGCGGGGCATAATTTAGATGGATTGGGCACCTCGCCGAATTTAGTCAGTCCGCAAGTATTGGCGAAAGTGAAGATTTACCCGCAGGAGTATTTTTCGCCAATTGCTCCCCTAAAAGCAGACGACGGTTCCCTGTTTTCAATTAATGCCCTGAGTGATCGAACTTCATTATGTCATCATTTTGCGTGTTCATGGCATGATGATCGCTCTCCATATTCAGGCCACGCGCAGAGTTTTCAAAGCAAGCACAACTCTTTGCTGCAAGAACTTGTTCAGGCTCAGATAGATGGAGCGGAGCTTCGGAGCTTCGGCGCGGGTACTTTGCTGCGGTATCCGGCGAGCCATCCTGCTGTTCGAACTGGGGCAGGTGCCAAGAATGATACCGGGATTGCTGCCATCGGTCAGGCGGGCACGTTGCTCTACGGACCCTATCTAGACCTTTTGCCCGGCAATTATATTGCGCGTATTCGCTTTCATCCTGAAATGCCCTTTACTGGGCGAGCCCATTGCGATGTCGCCGCTAATTCTGGAAACCTGAGCGTTGTGTCGTTTGAGTTGAACACAAATCAACACTCTGGGCGAGTTGTTGAATTGAGATTTTCGACAGCCCAAAAGCTGGTGCAAGCAGAGATTCGAATTTTTTGTCCTGCCGAATTTTCGGCGACAATTATTGGTGTGGAGTTCGAGCGCGTTTAAGGGCAGCATTGTTGGTCTCGACCGTTTCTGAGCTGCAAAGAACTGCCTGAGGTGGGTTTTGATTGGTCTTGTTTCTGCGTTCGGTCTCTTTGCTAAACTAAGGCTTGCTGTGCTTCCTCGTGGGACAGGGCTGTTGTTGGGGCCTTTTTCGGATGCAGGACGCGGCGGGGATGTTGGGAGTGAATGTCGCGTTGGACCCACGCATCTGTGACTCAATGTAACTGATGGCAAAGAAGACCAAAGGTCCCGTTGTCGAGAGTCGCTCGTCTCGGCGTGGAGCGGCGGCGGCAACGCGTCCTCCAATTATATTTGTTCATTCGAGCTGGAGAACGTCAAGCACGTGGCTTTGGTCGTGCTTTCGACGCGCTCCGCCTGCGTACGCGTACTGTGAGATTTTCCATGAGTCCTTTGAGACTTCTTCAAAGGCAAAGTTGCAGGTGATTGGGCCGGGAACCTGGCATTCCCGTCATCCTAGCAGTGCGCCCTATTTTCTGGAATTCCTGCCACTCGCGTCTGGAGCGAGTGGCATTGCAGGCTATCGCGAATCCATGGCTTTTGAGACTTTCATTCCGAGTGAAGGGCTCAGAGGCAATCTGACGCGGGATGAAGCGTCTTACGTGAACCGATTAATCCGGCATGCACAAAAACTAAACAAGCAGCCAGTTTTGACGGATACGCGCACGTTAGGACGGCTCGTCGGGATGCAAAGACAGTTCCGGGGCGTGCATATTTTCCTTCACCGGAACCTCCTGCATCAGTGGGCATCATATACGGAGCAAGCCTATAATGGGAATCCTTATTTCCTCTTAACGCTCAAGCGGATTATCGCTGCCAGTCAACATGATCCATTCATGCGAGAGCTTCATGAAACTTACCCCCTAGGGGACCCCGACGGACGATCAGAAAGCTATTTCTTCTGTTTTATGCTTGCGCACTTGTATCTTTATGCAAATGCGCATGAGCATGCCGATCTCGTAGTTGATGTCACCAAGCTTGCCGCGGATACACAGTACCGAAGGCTCACCGAAGATAAGATTCGATCCTCGACTTCACTCAGTGTTGATCTGAGCAGCGTTTCTTCAAATTTTACGTTCTCTCTTTGCGTTCCCGCTAACTTAGCGGAGTTTCGCGAGCGGGTTGATTTGGCTTTGAATCAGATTCGGTTTCTCCTGGAATTGCGGGCGTCCAGCGTGGACTGGATCAATGGCGTCGTTGACGACTTGTTCACGGAGCTCGAGAGGCACCAATTCTATGCTGCCGGAATTACGCGGGTGGTGTGTCAGCCGGGCGGGCTACTAGACAAAGCCGCCAACGCCGCACCTGCAAATGCTCTGAACCAAAGTCTGACGGCTGAGCGTGACGGTCTGCTGGCGGAACGTGCGGCGCTGGCGACCGAGCGGGACGGGCTTGCCGGCGCGCGGGATTCGCTACAGGCCGAACGGGACGGGCTTGCCGGCACGCGGGATGCGCTTCAGGTCGAGCGCGACGGGTTGCTGGCGGAGCGTGCGGCGCTGACGACCGAGCGGGACGGGCTTGCCGGCGCGCGGGATTCGCTACAGGCCGAACG
>ORJL011171636.1_pt1 | contig 10967 bp, 8 predicted proteins | sample 1779941 | NCBI WGS metagenome assembly ORJL01 (sample SAMEA104232317, study PRJEB22302) | groundwater metagenome | biome: forest; feature: aquifer; material: groundwater | place: USA | collected 2011-08-07 | depth 5.8 m | reverse complement strand
CTCGTGCCGCGATCTCACGAACGACCTGAACAACTGCGGCGCGTGCGACATGGTCTGTCCGCCGCTCGTCGGCGGCGTGTGCTCGGCGAGCACCTGTGGATGCCCGGCCGGCCTCACCGCGTGCAGCGGCACGTGCTCCGACACGACGAACGATCGCAACAACTGCGGCGGGTGCGGGACCATCTGCCCCGGAGCGCAGGTCTGTTACATGAGCGCGTGCACGACGGCGCTTCCCACGCGCTACATGCAGACCGCACCGACGGCCGCGATGGTGCCGTTCATCAACGCGTGCACGGCCGCGGGGCACACGGAGCATCTCGCGGGCCTCGACGACTCGGGCGCGCTGGTCCCGCTGCCATTCGCGTTCCGCTACTGGGCGACGAACCTCGCCGCCGGCGCGATGGTCAACATCACGACGAATGGATGGATCGGAATGAACGGCCTCGCGGGCGCGTCGCTCAGCGGGACGGTGCCGAGCACGTTCACGCCGAACGCCGTCATCGCGCCCCACTGGACCGACGGCTACACCCGCGGTCCGATCTGCGTCGCGACGATCGGTACCGCACCGAGCCGGCAGTGGGTCGTGGAGTGGAACGACACGTACTACTGCTGCGGCGACACCGGCATCGTGCACAACACCTACGAGGTGATCCTCAGCGAGGGGTCGAACCTGATCGACCTCGCCTACCAGACGATGACGAGCGCGCGTGCCGCGACGATGGGCCTCGAGGACCAGACCGGCGCCATGGGCATCAACGCGTGCCCGGGAGGCACCGGCACCTGCATCCCGACGGCGGGACAGCGCGTGCGCTTCGTTCCCATTCCGTGATTCCGTGATCGCGCGCCCCGTGCCGATCCCGTGACCAGCGATGGCTAGGTGCGCGCCCGGCGGGTGCGGCGGCCGAGCCTCAGCGCGAGCCCGAGGCCGAGCACGAAGAAGATCGTCGTGGCCGACCGGCGCGTGTCGAGCGCGCCGGCGGTCGAGCAGCCGCCGGCGGAGGCTGCGTGGACGGTGCGCGTCATCGTGGGATCGCCGCCGCCGTCGCCGTCGTCGATCACGCCCGCGTCAGGGTCCGACGGGACGACGGCGCCAGCGTCCGCGCCCGTGCTCACACCGGCGTCCGAGCGGTCGCTCGTGGGCGTGCCGGCGTCGATGGCGACGTCACACACGCCGCCCTCGTCGATCGCGCCATCGCAGTCGTCGTCGCGCATGTTGCACACCTCGGCGGCGGGCGTGCACGCGACGCACACGTGATCGATCGCGAACCCGTCCGCGGGGGCGCTTTCGAGCCGCGCCGTCGTCTGCGGGCCGATCGCGCCGTCTTCGTCGAGCAGATCGCCGGGGTGGTTCGCGTTCCAGAGCCGCTGGAAGGCGAGCACGCTCGTCGTGCGCAGGTCGGCACCGGGCGCCTCGTAGTGCACCGGGTCGCTGCTCGGCAGCGGATGCGAGAAGCCGGCAGCCGTCAGGTATCGGCCGACGGTGCCGTAGTTCGACACGTCGATCGCGCGGCCGGTCTCGTGATTGCTGCGACCCGGCGCCGCTGCTACCGAGCACGTGCGCGACAGCACGTACTGCTCGGCGAGCGTGCGAAACGCGCTCGTGATCTGGATGTCGGCGTGGCCGGCCGCGTCGTGCAGCATGCGCACGCCCTCGGCCGACAGAAACGGATGCACGCGGTCGGACGCGAGCGTGATGTTGGCGTGCGGCGCGAACGGCGTGAACGCGTCGCCCTCGAGGCAGCGCATCTCGGCGACGAGCTGCGTGCTCAGCCCCTCGACGCCGCGCGTGCTGCAGCCAAACATGCCCGCGACCGCGCCGACCGTCAGCTCGCCCGTCGCGGCTCCGACGTCACCGTCGGTCGCCGGCGCGAACGCGCAGCCCGCGATCAGCGTGCCGGCGAGCGAGGCGAGCAACCGAGCGGGGACGAGACTCCGCACGACGGTCCTTTCCGCGTCGACGGGGTCTCGGGACACCGCCCACACGTGTGCGAGCGCCTGCATCGCACGAGCCGTGCCACTCTCGGGGGCGCTGGACCGTCGCCGGCGGACCACGAAACCGCTCGTTTCCTCGCGCCAGCCTGGAGCACCGGCTGCTCCAGTCGCCAGAATGGGGACCGCGAGCCCCACCGCGCGACGTGTCGCGCGCGTTGACGCGCGACCCACGATCTCACTACGGTACCGACGTGTCGGAAGTCGTGACCGCGCTTCCTCGCGGGGGCCTCTACGTCCGTACCTCCGCTGGGCCGATCCAGTTCGGGGTGCCGCCCGAGACCATCAAGGACTCCATGGCGCTCGGGCTCGCGGTGCCCACGGTCTACGTGGTCCCGACCGAGCCGTTCGACCGCCGGCGTGGGATCAACGTCGCCGAGTGCGAGTTCCCCGCTTACTACAACTTCTTCCTCCGCAAGCTGCGCATCCGGCTCGTCGTCGACGACGTGGCGATGGAGGCGCGCGTTCGTACGGTCTTTTCGCTCGCGCTCTTCGGCCCGCAGTCGCCTGCGCCCGACAGCGAGTTCGCCGAGGGCTATCCGTCGGATCACCGGCCCGATCTGCAGGCCGAGAGCAACTACTTCCGCCGCACCATGGACGGCGAGCGGCACGACGTGGACACGCTGCTCGACTTCGTGCGCTTCGACCGCGCGCGTCAGGCCGAGATCGGTCCCGGGGTCGTGATCGAGCGGCTCGAGGCTGGCGGTTACGTCGTGCGCGATCAGGGCGAAGAGACTGCGCGCATCCCTGCGCGCGTGGATCTCCCGCCGCGCAAACGGCTCTCGGTGCCGAGCGTGCGCCCGTTCGAGCCGCCAGATTTCGGCGTGACGGTGCTCGGTGCGAGCCACGGCTTCGACCCGGCGGGCCGCACCACGGGCTTCATCTTGTGGATCGGTCGGCGAGGGATCCTCGTCGATCCGCCCGTCGATTCCACCGAGAGCCTGCGTGAGCTCGGCGTGCCACCGAAGCTCGTCGACGGCGTGATCCTCACGCACGGTCACGCCGATCACGACTCGGGCACGTTCCAGAAGGTCCTCGAGGAGAGTCGCATCGACGTCTACACGACGCCGACGGTGATGGGCGCGTTTCTGAAGAAGTACTCCGCGCTGAGCGGCATCGGCGAGGACATGCTGCGCCGGCTCTTCACGTTTCACCCCGCGAAGATCGGCGCGCCCGTGCGCGTGCACGGCGCCGAGCTCTGGTTCTTCTACACGCTGCACTCGATCCCGTGCGTCGGGTTCGAGGTGTTCTACGGCGGCAAGAGCATCGCGTTCTCCGCGGACTCGCTCTACGAGCCCCGGCGCATCCGAGAGATGCAGACGCAGGGCGTGCTGTCCCGCGGCCGCGCCGAGGACCTCATCGGTTTCCCGTGGCATCACACGGTCGTGTTGCACGAGGCGGGATTGCCGCCGCTGCACACGCCGGTCGAGGTGCTCGCCGCGCTCCCCGACGAGACCAAGTCGCGCCTGTTCGTAGTGCACATCGCCGAGAAAGACGTGCCGCCGGGCGTGGGTCTCGCGACCGCGAAGAGCGGGCTCGAGCACACGATCCGCATCGACGTGCCGCAGACGTCACGCGCCGATACCATCGAGATGCTCGACACGCTCTGCTCGGTCGACATCTTCCGCGACTTCCCGATCTCGCGCGCTCGCGAGTTCCTGCACGCGGCGCGCCGCGTGAAGCTGCCGGCCGGCGATCGCATCATCGCGCAGGGCACGGTCGGCGACCGGTTCTACATCGTCGCGAACGGGACGGCCGCCGTCGTGCAGAACGGGCGCGAGCTCAAGACGTACCACGCGGGCGACTACTTCGGAGAGACCGCGCTCATCCTCGGACAGCCGCGCAACGCCGACGTGATGGCGGCGACCGACGTGTCGCTCATCGAGATCGACCGCTACGATTTTCTCTATCTCCTGCGCGGCACCGACATTCCACAACGCCTGGTGCGCCTCGCGCGCATGCGCGCGGAGCGCTCCTGGGAGGTCATCGAGCGCAACTCCGTCTTCCGAGCGATGACGAGCGCGCAGAAGACCTCGCTGCAGAGCTACCTCGAGTCACGCGCCGTGCGCGCGGACGAAGTTCTCTGGTGGGCGGGCAGCAAGGCCGAGGCCGCGTACATCGTGGAGGAGGGCACGGTCGCGCTCGAAGGCGGCGCGGACACGCTCGATCCCTTCGCCGGCGGCGCGTTCATCGGCGAGGTCGAAGCGATTCGCCACGCCTCGCCGCTCAGCACGACCGCGCGCGTGATCGAGCCCGGCCGCGTCTTCCAGATCGCCGGCTCCGACCTGAACCGGTTTTTCCAGGACAATCCGGGCGTGCTGCTGTCGTTTCTGGGCGCGAAGTTCGTCGAGTAGCCACGCAACAGTCCGCGGCACGTCCCGATAAGGGCGCATGTATCGCGAGCCTCCCGCGTTGCCCGCTCTCGAGCGTCGGCCCGAGCAGATGCTGGCCGAGCTCGGCGTCCTCGAGCCCGGCGAGCAGAGCGAAATCGAGCAGGTCGAGCGGGTGCGCACGACGGTCGCGCGCGTGCGCGTCGCCTACGACATCGCGGGTGAGCCGGTCGGCGAGCAAGACGAGATCGTCGTGGATGTGCCCGGAGCGCCGGAGGGCGTTGCTCGCCAGCTCGGTCGCTCTCAGTGCGTGGTGGAGCGTGAGGTGTCCGAGCACGAGCTCGACGCGCTCCCGCGTCGGATCCGCCGGGCGCTCCGCTCGGTGCGTCGCAACTGGCGAGAGCTAGGCGGTGGCAAGGCCGCGCCCGGCTCCGCGCGCGTGCGCGTCGAGGATGTGTTGCGCGTCGACCTGCACGGCCGCACGGGCAAGCGGCGTGCGTGGATCGGCACGAGCCCGCTTCGGCTTCTCGGCGTGCAGCAAGCTCTGGCGAATGAAGACCTCATCCCGCGCAAGTCGCCGTTCGCCGGCCTTCCGATGGCACTCGTCTATCTCGGCCTCGCGGCTCTCGAGCTGGGGCTGATCCTGCTCATCGTCTACGCCGTGACTCTCACGCACTGACGCCCGCGAGATGCGGGCGCCCCGGACGCCGGTCGCTGACGCCGCGCCGCGGCCGGTGCCGCGGCGGCGTCACTCCTGGCGCGCGAAGACGAACGGGTAGGCGACGGTCACGAAGCCGCCGGTCGGGCCGGGGTTGAAGCGCAGCGAGCGCAGCGGCGCGGCGACGCACTCGTCCATGCCGCTGTCGCCCGTCGTGTTGTCGGTGATGCGCACGTGCGAGACCGACCCGACCTCTTCGACGCGGAACTCGATCGCGACCTTGCCGTTGAGCGTCGGGTTCAGGTTGAGGCGGTGCTCGTAGCACGCCTGGATCGCGCGGAGCCGCGACCGGATCGCGCGCTGCACCTGACGGTCGTCGAAGCGAACGTCGTCACCGCAGCCGTCGCACACGTAGTCGTCGTCGATCGGCCGCACGCGCACGCGGATCACGACCTCGGTCGGGCCGCCAGGACGGCCTTCCACGAGCGGGCCGACCGGGCCGCCGGTGCGCTGGAGATTGCGGAGGTCGCCGGAGATGTGCGTCGTGTCGCCCGCGCGCGGGCGGAAGGCGTCGTCGCGACCCGCGACCTGCACGCCGTTCACCTGCGCCATCACGTCGGCGGCGTCGGTGAGCGATGCGCCCTGGCGCAGGCGATCGAGCGCGCTGCCCGGAAGGTCGCCGCTCGCGCCGACGAGTAGCGCCGTCGCGTTGGCGACCGCGTCCTGCGCGAGGCGATCACGGTCCGCGTCGGAGAGCGGCGCATCCTGGTGATCGCTCGGGTTGCGCGGGTTGCGCGGGTTGCGGTCGTTGTGCGCGACGGTTCCGTCGGTCGGCGTGCTCGGAGTCGTGTTGGTCGACGGATCGACGTCGGGCGCGTCGGAGCTCGGGGGCGGCGGTGCGATGGGGTCGAACACGAGCCGCGCGATCGCGGGCGACACGTCGGACAGCGTGCTGACGGGCGAGTCCGCGTTCTCGAGGAACGTCACGACGCCGAAGTGCACGACGAACGACGCGAGCACGAACGAGGTGAACACCCAGTCCACGCTGCGGAGCGTGCCGTTGCGAACGCTCGCCGGTAGCCTCGGGCGCGTGCGCGCCGGCGGAGGCACGACGAGCTGGAAGAGCAACGTCGACTTGCCGATGACGATCTTGCCGCGCGAATCGCTCGGCAGCGCGACCTCGAAGACGCCGCCCACGTCGCGCGCGCGACCTTCCGAGACGAGCGCCGCGAGGTCGTGCGCCTGCGCGCCCGACGCGACGCGGCCACGTGCCGTCGCCGGGAATCGCATCACCCAGCCGTTCGGCGCGCGGCGGAACAGCTCGAAGCGCCGCGGCACTCCGCTGTCTGCGATCGCCAGCGCGACCGTCGCGCCCTCGTCGGTGCCGACCGTGACGCCACCCGTGTGCACGCGCTCGTCGCGGATGGCTCCGTCCTCGAGCACGCCGAGACGCAGCGCACGCTCGCCCGTCGGGGCGAGCCTGACGGCGCTCATCGCGCGCGTCATCGCGCCGGGCGCCCTCTGGGAATCACGAGAAGCGGGGTCAGCAGACGATTCGAAGCGCGGGCCGGTCATCTAGGTCCTCCGTCCGAGTCACTGACGCCCGCGCGGGCGAGAAGTTCCTGCCGCCCGCACGTGCCTGAAAGCACGCCTGTTTCAGGTGGAGGGGCAGATCGACGCGCCTACCCGTACAATGCAGGCGGATGCTGTACGCGATCGTCATCGGGGCCGTCGTGGTCGCGGGGCTCGTCATCTTCGGCCGGATGAACGAGGTGTTCGCGGTGTCGGTGCGCAAGGGGCGCGTGCTGCTCGTGCGCGGCGCGATCCCGCCGGCGCTCCTCGATGCGTTCGAGGACGTCGCGCGGCGCGCGCACGTCTCGCGCGCGACGATTCGCGCGGTGCGTACCGAGACACACGCGCGTCTGGTCATGAGCGGCGTGGACGAGGGCGTCGCGCAGCGCCTGCGCAACGTGTTCGGGACGCACCACTGGAGCACACTGCGCTCGCAGGCGCCGCGGCCGCGCGTGCGCAACGTCGGTCAGGTGCTCGGCGTCGCCTGGCTCGCGTGGATGTTCACGCGAAGGGACTAGGGCGCGACGAGCCGCCAGAGCGTGCGGACGGGCGCGGTCGCATCGAAGCCGCCGAGCATCACGCCGAGCCCGAGCGCCCCGCCCGGCAGCGACGGCGAGAACCCGCGCGCCTCGGGACCACCCGCGCCGAGCTCCAGGCGCGTCCACCGCGCGCTCTCGAGGTCGAGCCACCAGAAGTCGCCGATGGGCAGCATCGCCCCGTCGTAGCCCATCGCGACGTAGAGCCCGCGGTGGTCGAGCGACTCTGCGATCCACGGGCCGCGACGCCCGGGCGGCGCATCGCCCGCGACCTCGAGCTCGGACCACGCCTCGCTCGCCGTGTCGAAGAGCCACACGTCGGAGTAGAACGCGGCGCCCGTCGCCGAGAGCGACCCCGCGAACATCAGGAGCGTGGCGCCGCCGTCACGCGGCAGGAGCACGGCGTCGTAGCGCGGCACCGGCCCCGCGGCGGGCACCTCGACCCACTCCGGCACCGCCGCGTCGTAGCGGAAGATCTTGCTCGAGGCGCCGCGCGCGCCCGCGCCGCCGAACAGGTACATCGCGTGGCGGGCGCTCGACCACGCCATCGAGCAGCCGATCACGCCCTGCGGAGTCTCGGGAACCGCGACGCGCGCCCAGGTCGCTGCCGCGAGATCGAGCTCCCACGTCTCCGGCGGCACGCTGAACGGCGCGTCGAGATCGCGCCCTCCACTCATCACGAGCTTCGCGCGCTCGGGGTCCCACGCCGCGCAGCCGCAGTAGCGCGGTGCGGGCTTCGTGCCGTCGACGACGACCTCGCTCACTGCGACCTCGCTGCCGCGCATGTCGTAGAGCCACGTGGCTTGCAGCGTGGACCCGCTGACGGCGTTCGCGTTCGTGCCGCCGAACACGATCGCGCGCCCGTCGCCGAGATCGGCCGTGAGAAAGCCCCAGATCGCGAGCGGCCCGACGTCCGGCGCGGGCACGCTCTCCCAGTGCGCGAGGGTCGGATCGGGCGGAGGGCCGGCGTCCGTGCCCGCGTCGACGGCGAGCGCGCCCGCGTCGTCGCGCGGAGGCGAGGCGCTGCCGCCGTCGTCGCAGCCGAAGAGACACAGCACCGTCGTGCAGGCGATCACGCGCGCGGTCATCATGCCCGCGGACGTACGCAACGAGCGTGCCCGAGAGGCCCGTGTCCGAATCGCGGCGATTCCGGCGCCGATCGTCGTGAGCGGTCCGACGTGCGCGCGCACCCGCCCCCCGCGCCGTTAGCGCGTTGACGAGGGAAGGCGCCTGGGCTCAGCCGGCGGGCGGGCGGATCGAGCCGGGGCGTGCCGGGCGCGTCGGCGTCGGCGAGTAGCGCTCGGTCGACTGGTCGACGAGCTCGCTCGCTTCGCGTGCGAGCTCGCCGAGGTCGCCGCCCGCATACGTCCAGCCGAGCTCCCACGCGAGAGCCTCGAGCGATAGCGCCATCGCCGCCGCGCTCGGATCGCGATCCGCAGCGTCGAGAGACAGCTCACGAAGCACGATGTCCTCGAGCTGCGCCGGGATGTCCGCGTTGATCTCGCGCGGACGCGGGTAGTTGGCGGCGATGATGTCCGGAATCACGCTCCAGTCGTCGCGCGAGAAGGGGCGGCGGCCGGTGATCATCTCGTACAGCACGACACCCATCGAGTAGATGTCGGCGCGGGCATCGATCGGCTCCGCACGTAGCTGCTCGGGGGCCATGTACACGACCTTGCCCTTGAGCGCGCCGACGAGCGAGCTGCGCCCCTTGAGCGCGCTCTGCGCGACGCCGAAGTCGGCGAGCTTCACCTCGCCGTCGAACGACACGAGCACGTTCTCGGGCGACACGTCGCGGTGCACGAGCCTGAGCGACTCGCCCGCGCCGTCGCGACAGCGGTGCGCGTGCTCGAGCCCGCGGAGCGCCTCGATGACGATGCGCGTCGCGAGCGGCAGCGGCAGCGGCCGGCGCAGCGTCTCGCGGTAGACCCGAAGCACGGCCCCGAGATCCACGCCGGAGACGAGCTCCATCACGAAGAAGTCGCGACCGAGCGCGCGCCCGGTGTCGAGCGCCTGGACGATGTTGCGATGGCGGAGCGTGAGCGCGACGCTCGCCTCGGCGGCGAACATGGAGCGTACGATCGGGTCTGCCGCCGCGTCGGTGCGCAGGAGCTTCACGGCGACCTCGCGCCCGTCGAGCTCGTCGATCGCGCGGTACACCTCGCCCATTCCGCCCGTCGCGATCTCGTCCACGATCCGGTAGCGGCCGAGCGTCTTGCCGATCACCACATGAGCCCCGATTCTCGCGCGCGTTGGTACGTCGGGAGGAGGTGAGAGCTTCCCCCACACGTGTGCGTTGGTCGGGCGCCATTGTGCCGTACGCGCGCTGCTGGCGCAAAGGGGGAGCTGCGCCTAGGTGCCTGCCATGGACAACATCGGAATTCGCAAAGATCTCAGCGCCTCGTACGACGCGACGCTGGCCGCGATCCCCGGGGTGCTGCGCGAGGAGGGGTTCGGCGTGCTCACGGAGATCGACGTGGCGAAGACGCTGAAGCAGAAGATCGACGTCGACTTCCGTCGCTACACGATCCTCGGGGCGTGCAATCCGACGTTCGCGCACCGGGCGCTCGGCGTCCAGCTCGAGGCCGGCGTGATGCTGCCCTGCAACGTCATCGTGTGGGAGCGCGACGGCGGCGGCGCCACCGTGCTCGTGGTCGACCCGATGCAGACCATCGCGGCCGAGGCCGGCGGCGAGCTCGAGAAGATCGCGCGCGAGGTTCGCGCGAAGCTCGAGCGCGTGGTGGCTCGCCTCACCTAGCGGAGCGCACGCTCGCCACGCCGCGCTCGCTGCACCTCGCTTGACGCTCCGAGAGTCGAGCCGCAGGATGCCGCTCCCGATGCGCTTCCCGACTCGCGACCGGCTCGTGATCGGAGCGCTCATGGTGATCGGTATGGCGAACGTTTCGTGTGCGACGACGCCGACGCCTCAGGCGCGGATGGCGTCGAGCCTCAATCGCAACGTGCGCAGCCCGAACGCGCGCGTGTCGTTCATCGAGGAAATCCCGTTCGGCGAGCACATGCGCGTGAATCGCTGGCGGCTCGGCAACGGTCTCGAGGTGCTGATCCTGATCGATCGCAGCGCGCCGGTGCTCAGCTACCAGACGTGGTTCAAGGTCGGCTCGCGCAACGAGCACGAGGGCAAGACGGGGCTCGCGCACCTGTTCGAGCACCTGATGTTCAACGAGACCGAGCACCTCGCGGCCGGCGAGTTCGATCGGCTGCTCGAGACCGCGGGCGGCGAGACCAACGCGGCGACCTGGGTCGACTGGACCTATTACTACGAGAACCTGCCGAAGGCGGAGCTCCCGCTCGCGGTGCGGCTCGAGGCCGACCGAATGGCGAACCTCGTGCTGCGCGACCGCCAAGTCGCGAGCGAGAAAGAGGTCGTCGCGAACGAGCGTCGCTATCGCGTGGACGACGACGTGCAGGGCGCGGTCAACGAGCGGCTCTATTCGACCGCGTTCCGTCGCCATCCTTATCACTGGCCGACGATCGGCTGGATGCCCGACATCCAGGGCTTCAACATCCAGGACTGCCGCGCGTTCTATCGGACGTACTACGCGCCGAACAACGCCACGCTCGTGATCGCGGGCGACGTCGACGAAGCGGCGACGCTGCGGCTCGTGCAGCGACACTACGGCCGGCTCTCGGCGTCGCGCATTCCGCGCCGGCGCATCGTCGCGGAGCCGCTGCAGCGCGCCGAGCGCCGCGTCACCATGCATCAGCCGACGCCGACCGAGAAGCTGCAGCTCGGCTTTCGCTCGCCGGGGTTCGGCGACTACGACTGGGCGGTGCTCACCGTCGCGAACGAAGTGCTCTTCGGCGGCCGCAGCTCGCGGCTGTACCGCAGGCTCGTGAGCGAGGGCGAGCTCGCCGCCGAGG
>ORJL010868406.1_pt1 | contig 10968 bp, 5 predicted proteins | sample 1779941 | NCBI WGS metagenome assembly ORJL01 (sample SAMEA104232317, study PRJEB22302) | groundwater metagenome | biome: forest; feature: aquifer; material: groundwater | place: USA | collected 2011-08-07 | depth 5.8 m | reverse complement strand
GGTCTCAGTAGTGTAGTTGGCGGTGTCCGCAGGAGAGAAATCAGCCTTCAGGTTCTGACCGTTGCCCGCACTAAGCACAACCCCTGATGCAGGTGTGTACACAAAGGATCCCAGCACGCTGGCGGTGGCATTGAGCTGGGTCGCGCTCAGGGCAGTTCCGTAGACAATATCCGAAGGATTAGACCAGGTGATGACTGGCGTTGCCTTCAAGACATTGATCTGTACCGTTTTGGTCTCAGTAGTGTAGTTGGCGGTGTCCGCAGGAGAGAAATCAGCCTTTAGGTTCTGACCGTTGCCCGCACTAAGCACAACCCCTGATGCAGGTGTGTACACAAAGGTTCCCAGCACGCTGGCGGTGGCATTGAGCTGGGTCGCGCTCAGGGCAGTTCCATAGGTGATATCTGAAGGATTGGACCAGGTGATCACCGGCGTTGCCTTCAGAACGTTGATGGTCACGTCTTTCGAGGCAATGTTGTAGTTCCCGGCATCGGTGGGCGTGAAGGCCGCATGCAGGGTCTGCCCAGTGCCGGCGCTGAGGACAGTACCCAGAGCCGGGGTGTAAATGAAGGTTCCCGGCACGCTGGCAGTGGCATTGAGTTGCGTTCCGCTCAGGGCTGTGCCGTAGGTGATGTCTGACGGGTTAGACCAGGTGATGACTGGCGTTGTCTTCAGCACATTGATCTGGACCGTTTTCGATGCGACGGCATAGTTAGTCGCGTCGGTTGGGACGATATCGACTTTCAAGCTCTGGCTGCTGCCAGCCGCCAGGACGGTTCCGAGCCCCGGCGTGTAGACAAACGTACCCGGCACGCCGGCTGAGGCGCTGAGCTGGATTTCGCCCAGGGCCGTGCCGTAGTCGATGTCAGCCGGATTGTTCCATGAAATAAGCGGAATTGCCTTCGTCACATTGACGGTAACTTCTTTAGACGCACTACTGTAGTTGGAGACATCGGTGGGCGTAAACGAGGCCCTCAGGACCTGACTACCAGCGTTCAGGGCAATGCCTGCAGGCGGTGTGTAAACAAAGGTTCCCGCCACGCTGGCGGTGGCATTGAGCTGGCCTGCACCCAGCAACGTGCCGTAGGTGATCTCCGCCGGATTAGACCAGGTGATGACCGGGGCGGCCTTCAAGACGTTGATACGCACAGTCCTGGACTCAGACGTATAGTTGGCCGCGTCCGTAGGGGAAAAATCCACTTTCAGGCTCTGGGCGTTGCCCGCGTTCAAGGCTGTGCCGGAGGCAGGCGTGTAAGAAAACGTTCCAGGCACGCTGGCGGTCGCGTTTAGCTGGGTTGCACCCAGCGCGGTACCGTAGTTTATGTCCGCCGGATCTGCCCAGGTGACCCTGGGCGACGCCTTTAGCACGTTGATGGTAACGTCTTTGGAGGCCTTCTCGTACTCCGCCGAGTCTTCGGGCGTAAACTCCACGTGCAACGTTTGCCTCGCTCCCGCATCCAGAACCTTTCCCTCGGGAGGAGTGTACACGAAGCTGCCCTTTACAGAGGCAGTGGCATTGAGTTGCGTCGCACCCAGCGGGGTTTCGTATATGATGTCCGCCGGATCCGCCCAGGTGATCTTGAGCGATGCCTTGAGCACGTTAATGAAGACATCTTTGGAAACCTTGTCATACCCCGCGGAGTCATCCGGTGTAAAGTCCACGTGCAACGTTTGCCTGGCTCCCGCATTAAGCACCTTCCCCTCGGGAGGAGTGTACACGAAGCTGCCCTTTACAGAGGCAGTGGCATTGAGTTGCGTCGCACCCAGCGGGGTTCCGTAAGTGATGTCCGCCGGATCCCCCCAGGTAATCTTGGGCGATGCCTTGAGCACGTTAATGAAGACATCTTTGGAAGCCTTGTCGTACCCCGCGGAGTCATCGGGTGTGAAATCCACGTGCAACGTTTGCCTGGTCCCGGCGTCCAGCATCTTCCCCATGGCTGGCGTATAGACAAAGGTGCCCTTAACCGAGGCAGTGGCATTGAGCTGGGTTGCATCCAGGGCTGTGCCATAGTTGATGTCAGCCGGATCCGCCCAGGTAATCTTGGGCGAGGCCTTGAGCACGTTAATAAAGACATCTTTGGAAACTCTATCGTACCCCGCGGAGTCATCCGGTGTAAAATCCACGTGCAACGTTTGCCTGGTACCGGCATCCAGCACCTTGCCCATGGCAGGCGTGTAAACAAAAGTGCCCCTAACCGAGGCAGTCGCCTTGAGATGGGTTGCGTCCAGCGCCGTGCCGTAGGTGATATCAGCCGGATCTGTCCACGTGATCACAGGCTTTGCCTTGCCCACATTGATGGTCACGTCCTTTGAAGCGCCGTTGTAGTTAGCCGCATCAGTGGCAGTGAAAGCCACACGGAGGGTCTGAGTTCCAGCATTCAGGACTGTGCCTGCAGCGGGCGTGTAGACGAAGACGCCCGGGGTATTGGCCGTGGCATTCAGTTGGGCGCTGCCGAGCGCCGTACCGTAGGCCATGTCCGGCGGGTTCGGCCAGGTTATCACCGGGTTAGCTTTGAGGACGGTGATACTCACGTCTCTGGAAACCCTGACGTAGTTCGCCAAATCGGCAGGGGTAAATTCTACGTGCAAGTTCTGGGCGGGCCCGGCGTTAAGCACTCTGCCGGCCGGCGGGTTGTAGGCGAAGGTACCGGGGACACTGGCGGCGGCATTGAGTTGAGCCCCCGTCAGCGCCGTGCCAAAGACGATGTTCGTCGGGTTCACCCAGATGATGGTTGGAGTTTGCGGCCCCAAAGCGACCACCTGGTTGCTCGGCTTGCCCGCCGGGTTGGCATTCACACTCGATGGCTTGGGAGCAAAAGATACAGGATTGTTCGAGATCGGAACCGAACTCGGACCGTTCACCGTCCCTCCGGCCGGCTTGGGCAAAACGGGGGGCGCAACTATTTCGGTGGGAACAAAAGGTAGACCCTCCCGAGGAGGAGGAGGCGGTTGGTCAGGAACGGTGGTGACCTGCATGTCCTGTTGAACAATGACTTCCTGTCCCTGAGATACCACGGCCACCACCCCTTCGGCAGTACCAACGTCGGTAGCGCCGTTCTCCTGGACTGCCACCAGCAGAACAGTGCCCCTGACGGAGGCTACCGCTGTCGGCGTTTCAACCTCGTAGCTGGAAGCGGAATCGGTCAGCTTCTTGACCCGGCTGGTGGTCTTCCCCAGCTCCTGCCTCAGGCGGATAGTAGTAGAACCGGTCTGCGTTTCCAGATTCAGGTCAATGACCCGAATCTGAGTACCGGGTTCGAGCTCGATCGTGCTCCCCTCGAAGAAGGTAATCAAAGCGACAGAGCGCTCGCCCGATTTGATGGTGTCTCCAGGCTTGAGAGTCATTCCCAGCTTCGCCCCGTCCCACACCCCCGTCAGATCATTCAAAATGAAAACCTCGCCGGCAGAGACAGACAACAGGGTGAGTTCGCTGAAGCTGGACGCGGGTGGCTGTGAGAGCGCCTCGGCCTTCGAAGGCCCCTGGCAGCAACCGGCAGGAACAGCCAAAAACAACAGTAGGGCCATCATGGTTAAGATGGTCCTCACGTAAGCCGCCTTGGACTGTCCCGAACTAAAACAAGTATCAGCCATGAGACCCGGAGCAAGGGAAGGTCTGGAACGACGAAGGTTCGGTCCTATGTCAACGCCGGACATACCAACCCTGCGGAAGATTAGTGTTTTACCAGCCGACCACGCCTACAGCGGCTGAACAAACGGACGAAAGACAAGATCAGGTTCTAGTTTTTCGACCGTAGCCGCTGAAGAGTAAAATGATTTCGTAATATACTATATCCCAGTACTAAAAGCAATACCTACCCAGTACCTTATTCTTAGTATTCTGTAATGATACTCTAAGCTCGAGGACTTGTTGGATGAGGGAACTAGTGGCCTGGACTGCCGAAACAGGAGTCGCACTACCTGCACGACCACTTCGCAAGCGGGCGCCACGTCCAATAACTTATCACGAATAACGGAACAATGCGGGTCGTCAGCCCTACCGCACCACTACGGTCAAGCTGAACGTTCTGGCCGGCGCCAGTGAAGCTGGCTCAAAGGGCCGGCGGTATTCCATCGAGACCGTCGTCTTGCCAGCTTTGAGAGCCTTGACAGTCCAGACCTCTTTGCCCCCGGCGCCCGGCACGGGAGCGGCCGGGGCCTGATACTTGTGGCCGGCCTGTTGCATTACCGTCTTATCACCAATATTCGCGTCTTCGCTCCACCTGTAGCCCGTTGTCATGTTGGAATCCAAAGTTATGGTCAACGTACCTCCGGCGGCCAGCATAACCTCTGTCCCAGAACCGGCCATATCCACCGATAGCTCCCCCGGCGCTGGTGCAGAACAGGCCAGAAGGACGAGCAGACAACCTGTCACTAAACATACCACGGAGAGTTTTACCCGCATTTTCCGTTCCTTTTCACTATTCTTCCGCAAGAGCAGATTACCACATAGTCTATTTCGCTACTGCAAATTTCAGTGCACGCAAAGCTCTTAACGTAACCCATTTGTTGGGCTGCTTCTTTACGCCAAAATCAACCCACGTCTTACCCGTATAGTCATATTCCAACGGCCAACCCCCTTGAGTATCTTGTTTCTCATTTATCATGTTTATTGCTTTGGCCAGCCTAGGATCATTGCCGTAACCTAACCCGACCAGAGCCTCAACAATCTGGAGTACGTCCGTCACATAGAAGACAGGGAACCCGAACTTCCACCAATTCCCACTGGGCTTACTGCTATAGCCGCTGGGATAGTCCGCCTCGGCCGGGTCCGTGCTAAAGAGAAAATTCACTCCTGCGCCAATGGCCTTGTTGATCAAGGGCGTCCTTCTTTCTGTTGGCAGTTTGCCGAAGGCGAGCATCACTTTTGCCGCCCCCCAGGCACAGGGTAGTTTGTTATTTGAGCCGCAGGCGAAGTTCGGGCCGCACTTCGCGGCATAGTAGCGCACGGGAGCCTCTTTATCTGTCATTGGCGCAATACCATCACCGGTGACAGTTCTCGCCATCCACTCAAAGGCTTTGTCCAGACGAGGGTCATCACAACCCAAATCGATTAGAGCGGCGCAAAGATTGCCTTGCATGCAGTCCGCGGTGCCGGAAGGAGCTCCGTTCACTGTGAATTGCCCGCCTTCCGTCAGAGCATGATCCAGCACGTAAGAGCAGGCGGTCTCTATTCGATGGTCTATTCCTGGGGAAGCCCCAAGTTGGGCCAGCAAGATAACCGACCACACTGTTCCGGTGTATTTGGGATAGTATCCCGCGCCTGGTTCTTCCCAATACCCTTCGTTCTTCATTTTGGCCAGGACATGCGCAATCTGTCCTTCGCAATGCCCCTGCTTCCGGGCTGTCGCCAGTTCCTTTCCGTCAGCTTCAACCAGGTCGCGTAAAGCCAGATATCTCACGCCGATATCGTCCGGCTCCAGCAACCAATCAACCGGGCTTTTCCCCTTTTTCCCGTTCATATCAGCACTCTGTACCTTCAAACCTGGGCATCCTCCTTCTTTTCAGAGGACAATTCCGTTTACTCCTTATCCCGCAGGGACAAATGGCCGCCGCATGCCTTCGGCAGCTATAGATTTCAGTACACGCAACGCTCTCAATGTTACCCATTTGTTGGGCTGATTCCTGCTCCCAAACTCAACCCACGTTTTCCCTGTATAGTCGAATTCCAGCAGCCAACGTCCCCGGATATCTTGTTTTCTATTGACCATCTCTATAGCCTGGGCCAGGCGTGGGTCACGGCCGTGACCTAACCCCGCCAGGGCCTCAACGATCTGCAACACGTCCGTCACATAAAAAACCGGGAATCCGAATTTCCGCCAATTTACGCTCGGCTTGTTGTTATGGCGCCCGGGATAATCCGCTTTCGCCGGGTCCGTGCTGAAAAGAAAATCCAATCCTGTCTGGATGGCTTTGTAGATCAAAGGCGTCCTTTTTTCTATTGCCAGTTTGCTGAAAGCGAGCAATATTTTTACCGCCCCCCAGGCACAGGGAAATCTGTTGTTGTAGCCGCAGGCGAAACTTGGGCCGCATTTCCCTGCATAGTAGCGCACTGGAGCCTCTTTGTCTGCCATTGGCGCAACACCTTCACCGGTGACGCTTCTAGCCATCCACTCAAATGCTTTGTCCAGACGATTGTCTTTACAGCCCAGATCCAACAGGGAGGCACAAAGATTGCCTTGCAGGCAGTCCACCGTCAGGGAAGCAAGGCCGTTGGCCGTGAACTGCCCGTTTTCCGTAAGGGCATGGTCCAGCACGTAAGAGCAGGCTGCTTCTATTCGATTGTCAATTTCAGGGGAGGCCCCAAGCTGGGCTAATGAGATAACCGACCACACCGTTCCGGTGTATTTGGGATTGTATCCTGCTCCTGGTTTTACCCAGTACCCTTCGTTCTTCATGTTGGCCAGGACCCGTCCAATCTGACCCTCGCAATGCGCCTGCTTCCGGGCTGCCGCCAGTTCCTTTCCGTCAGCTTCAACCAGGTCGCGTAAAGCCAGATATCTCACGCCGATATCGTCCGGCTCCAGCAGCCAGTCAACAGGGTTATTCTGCAATTTCCCGTTCATGTCGGCGCCATTCCTTCAACCCTGGACATCCTCCCCCCTTTTGCCGCACAATGCGCCTTATTCCTTTTCCCGAAGATGCAAATTGCCACCCCACTTCCTGGCCGTCTCCTGGACAAGCTCCGGGCTGGTGTAAATGACATCCGGGAACTCCTCACGCCGTTCAAATGGGCGGCACGCATCGATAACGGCCTTTGACCTCAGCGTTATGGCCGGGCGTTCGGGTACCGTCGGGTCCAAGGGGCTGAACCAGGCCCTCTGGACAATGTCCATACTTGTCTGGGGGTCGCTCCGGGTGCACACCGCCCAGATGACGTCGTTGATGTTCGAGGGGTCGATGTCATCGTCCACCACGATGACATAGCGTCCCATGGGCAGCACCCGGCTCTGGGCAGCGCACAGCGCCACCTGCTTAGACTGGCCGGCATACCTTTGCTTCAAAGAGATTATCGACAGGAAGAAATGTCCCCTCTCTTCCACCCAGGCTTTCTTAACATCGGGGTAGCCGTTGTTGACCAGTTGATTGTGCAGCATGGCACTGTGAAAGAGGGCCAGGCTGTAGCTGTAGTCGTTCGGATTCCTCTCCGGCGGCGCCCCCAATATTATCGGATCGCCCCGGTGATAAACGCGCTCAATCTCGATGATAGGCGCCAGTCCCCTCCTGCTGCCATAGTAGCCGGTGAATTCGCCGAAGGGACCCTCGGGCATGAGTTTGCCGGGGGGACACCACCCGGCGATGACGATCTCGGCGTCAGCCGGAATGGGCAATCCGGTCACTTCCTCCTGGATGACTTCTACTGGTTGTTTCATGGCCGCCGACATGAACTCGTATTCTGAAAGCGGAAGATGCGGCGCCCCCAGCGCCGCCATCACGAATATCATGGGGTGATGGCCGATGGAGATGGCCACCGGGGCAGCCTGTCCCTGGGCGTGGTATTTCTCAACTTGCACCCGGCCGTGTTTGCCGGGGGAACTATAGAGAGCGGTAGTCTTCTTGTCCTGCACCATGATGCGGTAAGTCCCCAGATTCGCCTGGTTGGTCTCCGGATCCCGGGTTATGACGGCGCAGCCGGTGCCGATATACCTGCCGCCGTCCTTGTCGTGCCAGCGGGGCACCGGGAACTCCAGGAGATCGATGTCACCCCCCGAGTGGACGTTTTCCAGAACCGACCCTGTCTTGACGGTGCGAGGAGAATACTTGGTCATCTCGTTTTGCCAGCGGGGCAGGTCCCGCCGGATGGAATCATACAGTTCGGTTTCGGAGATACCGGGAGATAGGCCTAGAGAAAGGGCAAAGCGGCTGGGGGTGGTGATGGAACTGGTCAGTACCCGGTAGCCCTTGGGATAATCAACTATGTTGTCGAATAGCAACGCCCGCCGGTCCCCCCGTTTGACATTGAGATTGGAAACGCAGCCCAATTCCAGGTCCCAGTGGACTCGTTCCAGCCGGTTCAATTCGCCCAGTTCGTCCACCTTGGTAAGCCAGTTCCTAAGGTCCAAAGCCATGAATTACTCCTTACGTCGTAGATCGAGTGCGAGCACTCCTGACGGACGGTATTCCGGATAGGCAGGTCCTCGAAAAGCCTCCAACTTTGGCTCCCGTCCCCACCGCTTCGGCACGTTAGCATATACCCGCCGAAGTTGTCAAACGATTGAGGTTGCTTCCCACTGCTAGCCTGTGATATAGTCGCCCCAAGGAGCAAGACAATGTATGGTTGGGCCGGACAACGACTTAAAGTATATCTAACCGAGGGCAAAGTAGTCAAAGAGCCTTTGCCCGACGACCTGAGGCTGAACTACCTCGGAGGCCGGGGCTTTAACTCCAAGACCCTCTTCGACGAACTCAGACCCGGCATCGATCCGCTGGGCCCGGAAAACATCTTCATGGTGGCTGTAGGGCCCCTCAACGGCACCGCGGCGCCGTCTTCGGCCAGGTGGACGGTCACCGCGAAGTCAACGGTCACGGGAGGCATCGGAGACGGCAACGGCGGCGGCGATTTCGGCACCGAGTTGAAATTCGCCGGTTTCGACCAGGTCGTCTTTTACGGGCGCTCCCCAAAGCCAGTGTACCTGTGGGTCCACGACGGTTCCGCGGAACTCAGGGACGCCTGCCACCTGTGGGGCAAGACCACCGGAGAGACCGATAGTCTCATCAAGAAAGACCTCCGAGACAGGGACGTGCGGGTGCTCTGCATCGGCCCCGCCGGCGAGAACCTGGTGCGTTTCGGCAAGGTTTTCAGCAATATCACCCGGGCGGGCGGCAAAGGGGGCACGGGCGCGGTCATGGGTTCCAAGAACCTCAAAGCCGTGGCGGTGAGGGGTACCGGGCCGGTCAGGATAGCCAGGCCAAAGGAGTTCCTACAGGCGGCCAGACACTACACCGACAAGCTGCGGAGTTCCCCTTACCTCAAAATGCTGAGCGAAGAAGGGACGATGCATCTCATCCGCGATCTGGCGGCCTGGCATGTTCTTCCCACCAGGAACAGCCGGACGGGCGACTTCGAAGGCTGGGAAAACCTGAGTTCGCAGGCTTTTGAAGCCCAGTTCGCGGTCAAACATAAAGGCTGCTCCGGTTGCCCCATATCATGCAGCCACTATTACCGCGTTCCCAGCGGCCCCTACGCCACCCACGGCGAGAGCAATGAATACGGCACCACCTATCCATTAGGTTCCAAGTGCGGCATTGACAACCTTGCGGCCGTACTCAAGATGGGAACCATGTGCGACCAGCTCGGAATGGACACCCACTCCTGCGGCGGCACCATCTGCTTTGCCATGGACTGCTGGAGCCGGGGCTTGCTGCGGCCACAGGACACTGGCGGCATCGACCTGAGCTGGGGCAACATCGACTCGGTTATGAAACTGCTGCCGATGATCGCTTACCGGCAGGGATTCGGCAATATTCTGGCTGAAGGCTCATTCCGGGCGTCGAAGCGAATCGAGGGGTCCGAGGTCTGCCGGCATACCACCAAAGGCATGGAAGTAAGCGCGCTCTACATCGGGCCGAGTACGAACATTACTTCGGCCCTTGGCTATGCCGTGGCCACCCGGGGAGCGGACCATCTGCGGGGAACGCTCCCTGCCATATCAAGCGCGGACCACCGCTTGACAGAGGCTTTGGGCGGCGCCGAAGCGGTCCGCCGCGTCTTCACCGAGCCTCGTGATATTACCAATAAAGCCGCCTACCTGGCGCTGAACGAGGACTTCTTCGCCTTTGTCAACACACTGGAAATCTGCACTCATCTCATCGGCGAGACCCGGCGCCAGGGCCTTTCCTCCGGCGACATGGCAGAGCTTTTCTCTACCTGCACCGGCGTCGACATGACCGGCGATGAACTCATCAAAACGGGTGAACGCATCCACAACGTGGAAAAGGCTTTTAACCTTCGCGAGGGATTGGGCAGGAAAGATGATACCCTCCCCGAATCATGTTTCGTTGAAGAGGAAACTCCCTGGGGTACCAAGGGCCTGAGCGAAGCCAAATTCCAGGATGCCTTGAACGATTACTACCGGTTCCGCGGCTGGAACCACGAGGGGATACCCACGAGGCAAAAGCTGGAGGAATTGGGAATAGGCTACATCGCACCCCAAATCGGCGCCGAATGACGGCTCGCCGTTACTTGTTGGCCGCGTCGATGATCTTCTTAGCGGGTTCCATCATTTCGTTCTGGGCCTGCAGGTAGTTCACTGTTCCCGGGAACATCTTGATGTCGGGCGGGGGCAGCAATTTGGGGTCTTCCACATTGGGTATGTCCGTTCGAGTGCTGCCATGGCCGAACCCCTTGCTGAACAGCGTCAGACCCTCTTTGGTCAACAGCCAGTTGGCGAAAACCGCCGCGGCATTGGGATGTGGGGCGGCGCTAGACAACGACAGCGAGCCTCCCACCGAGGAAGTGTAGGCGCCCTCTTTAAGCCAGGCCACGGCAATAGGCGCGCCGGCTGCAAAGAAGATGGCCACGTCTCTGGAACCGGGGCCCAAAGCTACGGCGTATTTGCCGCGGGCAATCCATTCGGTGTGCAGACGGGAATCTCTGGTTATCAGAATTTCCTGCTGGGTTATCAGTTGCTTGAGAAAATCGAGTGACCTGTTCTTATCCCAGATGTTGACTGCCAGGTGGGTGATAAGCGAGTTTCCGGCTCCCCCGATGGAAGGGTCGTACATGTCGAGCTTCCCCTTGTACTGGGGCTTCATTACATCAAGATAGCTGGTGATCTCGCCCTGCTTCACCATATCCGTATTTATCAGGTATCCCCCCCAGGGACTGTTGATGAGATCGATGACCGTCTTCTTTTCGGTGTCGGAGAAAGGCATTTGCTTGTTGACCCAGGCATTCTTGTCCAGGACTTCCGGAAGGACGAGAATCGGCTCGAGCGGTGCAGTCAACCTGTCGGCAGCGAGCTGCATCACCAG
>ORJL010157630.1_pt1 | contig 10971 bp, 8 predicted proteins | sample 1779941 | NCBI WGS metagenome assembly ORJL01 (sample SAMEA104232317, study PRJEB22302) | groundwater metagenome | biome: forest; feature: aquifer; material: groundwater | place: USA | collected 2011-08-07 | depth 5.8 m | reverse complement strand
GGATCGCGAAGGCCGCACGCTGTTCGACCAGGGCGAGACGTACGTGGTGGAGATCGCCGTGCGCGCGCACCGGCCCGCGGTGAACGTGGCGATCGCCGATCTGCTGCCCGCGGGGCTGGAGATTGAGAACCCGCGCATCGCCACGTCGGATTGGAACGCGGAGCTGCCGGAGGACGCGCTGCGGGACGAGCATGGGAATCGGATCCAATACGAGATGGTGACTCCCGCACACGTGGAGATGCGCGACGATCGGCTGCTGCTGTTCCTGGACCCGCCGACGAGCAAGGTGGGGATCTATCGCTACGTGGTGCGGGCGGTCACCGCGGGGGAGTTCGTGCTGCCGGCGATCAGCGCGGACTGCATGTACGAGCCGGGCATCGGGAGCGTGTCGGGGCAGGGGAGGGTGCGGGTGGGGGCGGAGTAAAGGGGCGGTCGGGCGTTGATTGATGGCCCCCCCGCGTTGACATCCGGCGCGGGTGGTCAGCTGAGGGAATGCCTGATCGCTCGGCCAATACCTAAGGCTCAAAATAATGCTTGACCGAACGCGTATCTATTCCTACCATCCCTCTTCTCCCGCCTCGATGACGTCCCTACGAGGGATCGGGGCGACTTGCTGGTGAGCGACCTGTTGGTTCTCCTCGTGTCCGTCATGGTCATCTTCGTTCCTGCCATGGCCCCGGCTCAGGTAGGTGGGAGCTACTCTTTCTCTGGAACTACAACCACTGCTTCAGGACCGAGTGCCGCGGAGGTACCGGGAGCATGGGCAGGCTCGGAAGACTTGAGCGTTCCAACCCCCGAAGGCGCCTTCACGGGTACCGGAACTCTCCAGGGCCAGCCGATCACCGAAACTGGCCAGGTGAACGGGAGCAACGTCATCATCTATATCAACGGCTTCAATCTGGGCGCTCTGCAGACGACCATCGTGCTTCAAGGTACGATTACCGGCCCAGGGCACATGAGCGGGACAATGTTCGGCGGAGCGGCAGACGGGACTAACTGGCAAGCGACGTGGTTCAAGGATGATGGAGGTGGCCCGACGTGCGTACCGTTCGCCAGTGTGGGGGACTGCGTATGCAAGCTGTTCGACCTGGAAGGGACTTTTCAAACTCCTCCTGAGGAGCGGATCCTGACCATCAGCTTGTCCCCTGGCCCCCCCGGGATCAAGCCCTACAGCGTCGAACTGTTGGCGGCTCCGCACCCAATCCTGATCGACGGTGCATACACCAGTGTTTCGGGTACGATCATGTGCGGCCAGTCGATTCCGATCCGGTTGGTCGCCACACCCGACGTTACCTGGGGAACCACCACGGTCACCGTCATCATCGACGGCACGCCCATCATTCTCTTCGTGCATACGTTTGTGCTCGTGCCGAGCATTACCATCGGCACGTTTCCCACCCTGGACCCGAAGCCCCTAAAGAAGGGAGAGAAGTCGGAGGTGGACGTGAAGGACGACGAGACGATTTCGCACTTCAGCAAGGTTTCTACAAATGTGGACATCCGCTCGAAGTCGATTGGAGATGGGAAGTCCTCGAGCCCCCGCATGATTGTCACCAGCAATAACTTCGTGGCATCCTTCGAGATCGGCGCGGCGGGACATGAGAGCTGTCTGCCAGGCGACGTGGTGAAAGCGACGGTTACTGTAGATGAAATACTCCAGAATCTGCAAATGAGTGCACCCGGGGGGAGCCAGGCGGGACACGAGGTCGACTATTCAGGTGGGCCAGGGCTACCGTCGCAGCACCCACCTACATTTTTCGTGCCCAATGAGCCCGGGGTGGCCGGTGCTGCATTTAACGACGGCCCCATCTCCACGTTAGCAGGAGTGCCTCTGACGTCGACGATCACCGAGTGGCCGGTCAATGTGGTATTCGATCTTGGTACAGTCAAGTACACAGAGTCCGCATCCTCGACACACGGGTCGTGCCAGTCGTCCCTGACCGGCGCCCATGTGACTGTGTCCGTCACGCCCGAGTGTCCTTGACCAGGGGCTGGAGCGGCACCTCCGGTCCATCGGAGAGAGTTACGATGGGACATCGCCGTCGGCGAGCTTCGCTGATAGCATTGCTTGCGATGCTATTGGCGACGTTCTTGCTAGTTCGCGAGTGGATGCAGAGGCGTGCCGAACTGCCGAACACCCGCCTTTTGCGCGACCACGCCCCAGCCCCCGAACCGTCCGATCCCCCAGCGATCCAGCCAAGCCCAGAGGAACACGTGTCGGCGGGGGAGGAGGAATTGGAGACGATTGACCTACCCGAGGGAGCGGAAAGGCGAGACGGCAGAGTGTACCTTAATCCTGGCCCCGCACCCATCATGGATCCTGCACAGCTCGAGGCCGAGAAACGGGAAATGCAGGAGATGGCTGAGCGGCAGCGGATTGAACGCGACGCAGCACCGCATTCAACGGACCTACCGCGCGGGGCGATTCCTGAGCCTAAGGGTCCACGAGCCGGGGAGAGTCTGCCCGATTACGTAGGCCGCGTGATCCGGGCCATCTGTGAGTTGGACGGCGCTACTGAGAAGGCCGACGAGCGCGCGGGCTGGGAACTGGAACTCGAGGCTTACGCCCGCAAACATCCCGAGACGGTGCAAGACATCGTTCACGCCGCTCGATCGTCGGAGGACTATGGCTTCGCTCGCGTTGGGTTGCTGGTGCTCGGGCGCCTGGATTCTCCTCATGGCATGGACTTCCTATTCGCCGTTGCCCGGGGGGAAGAGCAATTGCAGCCGACGAATCCCGCACCGAAGGCGGTGCAGGTATCCCCAACCCAGGCAAACCCCAACGGGTATACGGGCTTCCTGTCGGCACCGCCACCTCTGCGCGAATCTGCAATCGAGGCCCTGTTTCAATGCGCGGGGAAAACGGGCCCACGCGCGCCACCCTATCGGAACAGCCCCGAGGTTGGAGGATTCTGGACGACCTTGGACAAGCCCGCCCTCTTCCAGCGGATCTTGGATACGCTCGCGGACCCGGCTGTGCCAGCGACCACTCGTGCGGCGATTCTCTCCAGGATTGGTCTCAGCTTGCCGGACCCCGCAGCCGGTGGTAGCGGGGACGTGCCGCGTCCGAGGGAATCGGCAGCGCTCGCGGAGAGAGCGTTGGGGCTTGTCCTGGAGCAGGTTTCGCACCCAGCGACGCCCGAGATTCAGATGGCGGCACTCGTTTCCCTATACCAGACCCAGCGACCAGAGGCCGGACGGCGGCTGCTAGAGATTCTCACGACGAACGGGCCCACGATGGCAGCTGAGAGCATCGCCACCGCCGCGGGTCGATTCGCGCACGACCCGACCGTTCGTGACGGCATTCTCGATGTACTCGTGAATCACCCCCAATACGGCGTGCGGGCCGCTGCTGCCGCGGGATTAGATTGGCGCACGGTTCAAAAGGACAGCTTCGTCCAGCGTGCCCTCCTGGACACGATTCGAGGTGATCCACACGTTCAAGTTCGGCTCGCGGCTGTCGCTACGCTAATGCAACGCGGGAACACCCGGCTACGCGATGCTGCAATTCGCGACTTGGAGAGCGGCGGTCTGGACGGACTATCGCCCGAGTCTAGGCGGTCCATGGCAAGCGGCTTGAAGATCCGGATACGGGAGTGGCGCCTACCTGTGGAACAACGGAGGCGGTTGGAGGACATCTCAGCCAGACTCATGCGCTGAGGCCAAAGTCGTTGGCACACCGAGTGCTCGCAATCTCGGGACCCCGGCGCTGCCATCGGGAGCGCCTTCGGCCACCTGCGAAATCCTTGCAATTCCGGAGCGACAGCGGGATACTTCGCGGTCGAGCCGATCGAGGATCCCGAGAGGAGGAGAATCAAATGCCGAAGGGAAGAATCTCCGCAGTCGTCGAACCTGACGCGATCAAAGAAATTCTGGCGGCGCTCAAGACGATCTCCCACCATCTCCCTGCCCTTCTGGCGCTCAGCCCAGAAGATCGAAGTGGGATGTTGAAGCTGGGACCGAAGAGCGAGAAGTTCGTCGGCGCCTGCCGGGACATGGCCATCGCCAATCCCGAGCTCGTGCCCCCGGTCTACGACCTGCCGGAGTTCATCAAGGACGTGGATCTGTTCGAGACCTTCAACAAGTTCGCGCCCCAGATCCACCAGCTGTCCGAGGGCATCGATGACACGCAGAAGGTCGCCGGCAGCGAAGCGATGACCACGGCGCTTCTTCTGTACGGAACGTTCAAGGACGCGCGCAAGATCGTCCCTGGCTTGGACGGCGCCCTGGGCGAATTGGGTGCGCGGTTCAAGCGCGGCCCGCGCAAGAAGAAGGCGTAGGCGGTCCTTCGCGGGGCTCAGCCCCGTCATGCGCGTGTGGACGGCGGGTGGCGGAGAACCCGAGCGTCGCGAGGCGAGCACGGACCTCGGTGCGTTGAGCATCCATCTACTTGAGCGGAGCACCGAGTTTCGTGCTCGGAGCACGGAGCGAGAAGGTTGTAGCAATGATTTACGCCGTCGGAGCACCGAGTTGCACAGCGGGACAACCACGCAAGCTCGCGGGAGCACGGAGCTTTGTGCGTGAGCGACGAACTGATCCAGATCGAGCACGAAAGATCGCGCTCGGCGCACGAGTAGCCGTGCCCTGAGCGCCGGAAGTCGAAGAAGCTCTGTGTCCGGTTCAGCAGGCCAGCGGATGACGCGCGCCGGGTCTCGTCCGAGTCGCGCTTTTCCGGCGGTCGCGTCCCCCGAGCCTACCTCCACATTGCGCCAAGTCGAGCCATGACAGAACTCCTCGATCAGGGGAAGAGACGACTTAGCGCGGGGGTCGATCCGCACCGACAGCCGATGAACCGGTCGCAGATCATGGCGAGCGTCGGATCGCGAGACACGGGTCCCGAGGTAAAGCTGCGTCATGCGCTTTGGGACCTCGGCCTGCGCTATCGCGTCTGCCAGCGCATCGCAGGCGTGAACGTGGACATCGCGTTTCCGGCCCAACGCCTCGCGGTGTTCGTCGACGGCTGTTTCTGGCATAGGTGCCCCGAACACTACTCGCCGCCGAAGTCGCGCGTCGCGTATTGGTCTGCGAAAGTCGAGCGCAACGTAAACAGAGACACCGAGCAGGAATCGCGCCTACGCAGCGCTGGCTGGTCGGTGACACGCGTCTGGGAACACGAGTGCAAGTCGGACCCGAGAACGGCCGCCTCGCGGATCGCCAAGGAACTGGACGCGAGGAATCCACCCGCGCCGGACGCGACACGCGCTTCGGCGGGAACCGACTCCACGAAGTCGAGCGCGAAGCGACCGCTCGCGATCGACCTCTTCTGCGGGGTCGGCGGCCTTTCTCTCGGCTTCGAGCAAGCTGGATTCGACGTTCGCGCGGCGTTCGACATCGAGGATCGCCACGTCGAGACCTACCGTGCCAACTTCCCCGACGCGAAGGCGTTCCGCATCGATCTCGGGGTCGCGAGCGGCCGTGAACTTCGCGAACTGTCGGGGATCGGCGACGCCGTCGTAGACGTCCTCTGCGGGGGACCGCCATGTCAGGGCTTCTCGGTCGGAGGCGTCCGCGAAGACGACGACGAACGGAACGGGCTTTTTCTCGACTTCGCTCGCCTCGTGAGGGAGATCCGTCCCAGGTATTTCGTGGTCGAGAACGTCGAAGGCCTGCTGCTCGAGTACGCAGAACCGGCCCTGAAGTCGTTCCTGCGCCGTGTACGCCGGGCCGGTTACAAGGTCGTCCAGCCGCTGCGAGCGCTGGACGCGAGCGAATTCGGCGTCCCCCAGCGCAGGCGGCGTGCGTTCGTCCTTGGGCATCTGCCCTCCGAGTTCCCGCCGACCTATCCCGATCCACAGCCGCTGAGGGATCGCAACGGGCGCGCCTACTTCCCCTCCGTCTGGGACGCGCTCATGGACTTGCCGTCGCTCGACGGCGCGGATCCGGTTCAGTTCGAACGAGACGACTCCTTGGGCGACCTCGGGGCTCCGAGCCACTATGCCAGCCTCCTGCGCCCCGATGCCGTCCAATCCGGAGTCTCGAATGGACCTGCACGTCCGTTGACGGGCTGCCTCGTCACCCGGCACACGCGCGAGACCGTGAGACGCTTCCTCGCGACGCTCCCGGGTCACGTCGAGCCGGTGAGCCGCTACCACCGCTTGGACCCCCGCAACGTGGCGCGAACGCTTCGCGCCGGCACCGACATCGAGCGCGGCAGCCACACCGCCCCGCGACCGATCCATCCCACCCTCCCGCGGTGCATCACGTCGCGGGAGGCCGCACGGCTGCATTCCTTCCCGGACTGGTTCGTCTTTCATGGGACGCGCTGGCACGCTTTCCGGCAGATCGGAAACTCCGTGCCGCCCTTTCTTGCGCGCGCCGTAGCTTCGAACGTCCTGCGAGCCCTTGAGAACGGGGGGAGCCATCGTGACCGAAAAGAAGCCGGACGATCCGAAAAGAGTCGACGCTCGGCCGACCAAGGCTCTGTTCATCCACATGCTCACGCGGGACATCCAACTGATCCCCGCGATCATCGACCTCGTGGACAACAGCGGCGACGGCGCTAGGCGGCTCAGGCCCGACGGCGACTACTCGGACCTGCGGGTCACGCTGACCTTCGACGGCGGGAAGTTCGAGATCCAGGACCGCTGCGGAGGGATCGCGCCCGACGTGGCGCGCGAGTACGCGTTCCGGTTCGGCCGCCAGCCGGACTTTCCCGCCCTCAAACACTCCGTCGGCCAGTTCGGCGTGGGCATGAAGCGCGCGCTCTTCAAGCTCGGCCGGAGTTTCCGAATCGAGTCGTCCCACAAGAAGGGACGCTTCACGCTCGAGGTCGACGTGGTGAAGTGGGAGCGGAACGAGAATGACTGGGACTTCCGTTTCGACGAGGTCGAGGACAAGCCGCAGCCGAAATCGAATTGGGGGACCAAGATCACGGTAAACGCGCTATCGGACGACGTCGCGGCCAAGTTCGCGCTCGAATCGTTCGAGGACGATCTCGTCCGCGAGATCGCGTCGAGGCTCAGAGTTCCTATCGAGCGCGGGCTGGCGGTCCTGGTGAACGGCCAGTCCGTGCAGCACCCTGTACTCGAGTTCGTGTCCGGCGACTTCGCGCCGTCGTACGAAAAGCGCAGGTACGACGACTTGGACGCCGACGATGGGCAGCGGAAGCCGCCCGTGACGCTACGGATCTGGTGCGGCTTGGCCCGAGACAAGGGCCCCGACCGCGCGGGTTGGTACGTCTATTGCAATGGACGGCTCGTCCTTGAGGCGGAGAAGACGGACAAGACCGGATGGGGCTATGACGTCGAGGATCTGGCTGCGCCCGCGTTCCACCAACAATACAACTATTTCCGCGGCGTCGCGATGTTCGACTGCGACGACCCTGGTCGCCTGCCGTGGAACACCATGAAGACCGACGTGGTCCCGGAGTCCCCGATCTACCGCGACGCGCGGCAGCAAATGGTCCGACACATGCGTCCCGTGATCAGCTGCCTGAACCGCCTCAAGGAAGAGCGGGCGGCCGAGAAGGACGTGGGCAAGGGGGGCCTGACGAAGAAGCTGGAGGACGCCGTCACCGCGACGCTCGGCGCGGTCCATAGGCGTCGCGAATTCTCGACGCCCACGGTGAAGCCCAAGACGAAGCGCGGCCCTCCCTTGCAGATCATCTCTACCTACGAAAAACCCAAGGACCAGGCCGAAGCGGTTCGAGCGAAGCTGCGTGCGACCAGCTGGAGGGATGTCGGCTCGCGGACGTTCGACTACTACCACAAGCGGGAATGCGAGGGCGACTGATGGCGCAGGACTTCAGCTACCAGCTACGGCCCAGGAAGAACGTCGAGCGCAAGATGCTCTGCGAGGCGTTCACGCGGCTCAACGCCGTGGCCGCGCTCACGTCGTACCGGTATGTCGGCATGGGCGCCGTGGAGTTCCGCGACTTCCTCCTCGTACATCAACGGCTCGGCATCGACCAGATGGTGAATATCGAGATGGAGGACGATGAACGCGAGCGGTTCAAATTCAACCGCCCGTACTCGTGCATCCGCCTCGAGTGGGGAAAGACGACCGAGGTACTTCATAAGCTCAAGTGGACGTCCCGCTCGATCGTGTGGCTCGACTACACGTGCAAGCTCAACGTCGAATGCCTGCGGGACATCTCTTACCTCGTCGGACAGCTGCGATCGGGCAGCGCGCTCGTCGTCACGGTCAACGCCCATCCGTTCGGCGACCCGAAGGCGGCACCCCTCGACCTGCTCGAAGCGGAGGTCGGCGCGAAGCGCGTTCCCAGCGGAACGAAAGCGGGCGATCTAACAGACTGGGGCGTCGCGAAGACCTACCGGTCGATCGTGCAACGAGAGATCGAGGACGCCTTGTCGGCGCGGAATGGCGTGCTGCCGAAAGATCGCCGCCTCGCATACCGCCAGCTCTTCAACTTCCGCTACAAGGACGGGGCGAGGATGCTCACCGTCGGCGGGGTGCTGCTCGACCCGAAGGACGCGCTGCGGGTCGGCTCGCACGGGTTCGACGGTCTGGATTTCGTTCGCGCCGGAGACGAGGCGTTCGAGATCAGAGTGCCGCTGCTGACTCGACGCGAGATGGCTCTGCTGGACAGCAGGCTCCCCCGCGGGAGGAGGGTCTCGCTGGCATGGCTCGGCGGCACCGCGATCGCGGACTACCGCGCGATCTACCGGTACTCGCCGATGTTCGGCGAGTTCGGGGGATGAAAAACGTGGCTGACAAGTCGATTGACGAGAAGACCGAAGGGCGCGGCGGGCGCCGATGAACCCGACGGACCGCGAGAAGAAATGCGATACGGATCTCACCGCCGTTTGCGGAGCCCCGACACATGCTGCCAGCATACGACATGAACAGGCGATGTATTCGCAGCTATCACCGCGGGCCGACTTATTGGATGCACATTCGGGTTTTCCTCCTCTTGACTTCTCTGAGCATGGAATCCGTGAGCGCCCAAGACGAATCTAGCGGCGAGTTCGGAGTGGTGGTGCCAAATCGACTCCGCTGCCACTCGCGTCATGATGTTGAGAGTCGAGAGATCGTCAACACGATCGACAACTTGAGTTCTCGCCCCTTGCAGGTCAAGTGGCAATTGGGCGGAATCCGGATTTCGCGGTACTTCAATCTCCGCCCTGGAGGCCAGATATTCGTGGGCTACGACCTTCAAGGGGACACCCCGCTGAAACGTACGGGCTTCGCGGTGTATGGCGCGAGCTTCCAGCGCAAGACGCCGGACTTCCAGACCTATGTCAAACCGAGAGGCGTAACCGAATCTACCTTTGATTCTGGCTCCCATGGGTCATCCTCCGTAGCGCACGGTACCGGCGCAGACGTCGCAGCGTACCGCCTTAGGATATGGACGGAGCGATCGGAAACAGGGGAGTACCAGTTGGTATTTGACGTCACGGGTCCAATCTTGATCGCATTTCCACCAGTCGTTCGCGCACAATACAATGGACCAATCCAGGTAACTCTCGACTACGATCCCGGTGTGCCCCAACCGAAGAGTATCAAGGCTAGTGACTTAGCGCATTCACCATCTCTCGCAGCACTAGACTGCTCACCAGAGGACGCCTGGATTGTTGATCCGATGACACAGACGTCAATTGCCCGGCGCATCATGTTCGTCGGTTCCAAAACGGCAGGGACAGGGAACTCAACCCTAAGGGATGCAAACGTGGTGCTTCTTCATCGCACAGAGGCTGGGATCAGATCCCTCGCCGCATCGATTCATCTATCCACGGACGCACATGGAACCTCGAGGGGCATTAGAAGAGATGAATGAGTTGATCTACCACGCCGCAGGCCTTCTCGTGTATTCCGCGCTGCTGCTGGTTCCGTCATGGAGTCCAGTGCCCTTGAGGAGCGATGCGAAGACGCTCGGCCTCACACTCGCCGCCATAGGGGCCCTGCTTGGCTTCTCCGTTTCTAGGATGTGGAGCAGACCATCGAGGATCTTGCCGACGCTTGCGTTTCTCATAGCGAGTATTGCTGCCGACTACTGCTTCTCTCGTGATTCGGATGGCTATCCGTCACGAATGGAAGCTGCAAAGGAGTCGTGCAGCTTTGGGCTCTTGTGCGGCTTGGGAGCATACCTATTCTGGCTCGCGGTTCAGCCGAGATCGGGTGAGCCCAACGCTCCGAAAGGGGCGATGAATTCCCTCCGCCACGTGTGCTTGGTCGTTGTCTTTCTGCTTATCCACCACAACCTACTCTATCTGTTCACCCCGCTTGCTGACCTCCAAGGTCAGCTCACTGTGCTCTGGATAGGGGGTGTCTTTCTTGGACTGATACTCGTGACCTACTACAAACAAGATCCACTCTGGGTGCTGATCCCGGTCTGCATTGTGTGTGCCGTCTCAGCAGTTGTCTACTGGTGGCTCAGCAAGGATGAGACAGGGCTAACGCCCGCAGAGGTCTCTACCGCGTGTTTTTCATATGGACTTTTTTCGGCTTCTGGCGCGTACGCTTGCTTCTACGTCTTATGTGGATTATTCCCAGGCCTGCGTCAATGCCCTGTGGTACCCCCGCTTCCCACATAGGCCAGGACCGCCCTGCTCAATGACTCCACCACCCCCGACGGCGCCGTCGTCCTTTCTCTCCGCTTCAGCGACGCCGTCTCCCCCGACCAACTCACCGGCCGCATCGAAGTCAAGACCGCCCGCGGCGAGCACCTCGGCTGGCAACCGGTCACCCACGCCACCGACCCCGAACAGCGCATCCTCGTCGAAGCCGGCGACCTCGACTCCGTCGAAGTCACCGTCAAGGCCGGCGTCCGCGGCGAAGGCGGCCCGCGCGGCATGTCCGAGCCCCGCAGCTTGTCCGTCACCCTGGACCGCGGCCTCGCCTTGACCGAGATCCAGGCTTCCACCTCCACCTGGGCTATAGCGCTCACCAGAAGTGACCCACCCCTGCCCAGATAAAGGGACCCACCCCCGGCCCGTGGTCGCCAGGCAGTCCAGCCGTCCGCCACCCGGACGCGATCCCGAGCCGGGCGCTGTCGGCGCTCACGGCCGGTGC
>ORJL010986062.1_pt1 | contig 10972 bp, 10 predicted proteins | sample 1779941 | NCBI WGS metagenome assembly ORJL01 (sample SAMEA104232317, study PRJEB22302) | groundwater metagenome | biome: forest; feature: aquifer; material: groundwater | place: USA | collected 2011-08-07 | depth 5.8 m | reverse complement strand
TTATTCGCCATTATATCACAAAACTGCTATTCGAGAACCCCTCACCACCAGATTCTTCGTCGCTTCGCTCCTCCAGAATGACAAAGATTGGAATTTGGTTATCGTCACGAAGGGGGTGAGGTTGACTACTATTAAACTTCCTGATGAACGGGGCTATTTCGGCCCCTTCGGGGGTAAGTTCGTCCCCGAAACGTTGGTCCCTGCATTTCAGGAGCTGGAGGCTGCCTATAACAGGGCCAAAGCCGATCCTGCCTTCTGGCAGGAGTTCCATTCTATGGCTAAAGTCTATATCGGACGTCCCACGCCTCTTTATCATGCACCGCACCTGTCGGCCCATGCAGGTGGAGCTAATATCCTGCTCAAGCGGGAGGACCTGGCCCACACCGGCGCCCATAAGATAAACAATGCCCTGGGACAGGGTTTGCTGGCGGTACGAATGGGCAAGAAGCGCATTGTGGCCGAGACCGGGGCCGGTCAGCATGGTGTAGCCACTGCGGCCATGTGCGCCAGATTGGGTATCCAGTGTATCATCTATATGGGCGAGATTGACGTACAAAGGCAATCCTTGAACGTCTTCCGCATGAGGCTGATGGGGGCGGAGGTGCGCCCTGTAGCCTCGGGTAGCAAGACATTAAAAGATGCCATCAACGAGGCCTTCCGCGACTGGATTACTAATGTGCGGGATACCTATTATCTCCTGGGCTCCGTTGTAGGCCCTCATCCGTACCCGGCTATGGTGCGGGACTTTCAGTCTGTAATTGGCCAGGAGACAAAAGAGCAAATGCTATCTGAGTATAAGCGTTTGCCAGATTACATAGTGGCCTGTGTTGGCGGCGGCAGCAACTCAATGGGCATCTTCTATCCCTTTATCCCCGATGAATCGGTAAAGCTTATCGGCGTAGAGGCCGGTGGAAAAGGATTGGAAACCGGTCAACATGCAGCGTCTCTGGTAGCCGGGCGGCCTGGCGTCCTGCACGGCGCTCGCTCTTACTTGCTCCAGGACGAGGCCGGGCAGATTCTTGAGACCCACAGCATATCGGCGGGCCTGGACTACCCCGGCGTGGGGCCTGAACACAGCTACCTGAAAGAAACAGGACGCGTCCAGTACGTAGCAGTCAACGATACCCAGGCCCTGGAAGGGTTCAAGCTCCTGTCGGTTACTGAAGGCATTATCCCGGCGCTGGAGCCGTCCCACGCCATATATCATGCTGTCCAGTTGGCCCGGACATTGACCTCCGATAAACTCGTGGTAGTGAATCTCTCAGGCCGCGGCGACAAGGATATGCATATCGTGGCCGAAGCCCTGGGGGTGAAGCTTTGAGCCGAATCTCTCAAGCCTTCACCGGCCACAAAGCTCTTGTTGCCTATCTCACCATTGGTTATCCTGAACTCGATACCTGTCTGGAACTGGTGCCGCGCCTGGAGGAATGGGGCTGTGATATGGTGGAACTTGGCATCCCTTTCTCCGACCCCCTGGCTGATGGCACAACTATTCAGGAGGCCAGCTTTCAAGCGCTGCAAAACGGCATTACCCCACAGAAGTGCCTCGAGACAGTTGGAAAGCTGCGAAAAAAGGTATCTTTGCCATTGCTGTTTATGGGGTACTACAACCCCATCCTGAACTATGGTCCGGAAGCCTTCTGCCATGTATCCGAGATGGCAGGTGTTGATGGTTTCATTGTCCCTGACCTGACACCCGACGAGGGCGCCGAACTGGAGGCAGCTACACATAGGCATAAACTGGACCTGATATATCTCCTGGCCCCGAACAGTAGTGATAACCGTATCCGGTTAGTCGCTGAACATAGCCGGGGATTTATTTATCTGGTGTCGCTCACCGGCGTTACCGGCCCACGGGCAGAGATGTCCTCCGAACTTGAGAGGTTTGTCTTGCGGGTGAGGTCTCAAACCAGGCTTCCGTTGGCTGTTGGTTTTGGCATATCCGGTCCGGAGCAGGCCAAACGGGCGGCAGCCGCCGCCGATGGGGTTATCGTGGGCAGCCGGCTCATCCAGTTAATAAAGGAAGACAGCAGCTACCACAAGGTAAAGGAGTTTATTACGGGGTTGAGGCAGGCGATAGGATAGGCGACAATTTTCCTCTCCCTCGAGGGGAGAGGACTAAGGTGAGGGTGAACTTGGTCTAATTTAAAGTGGGCCCCGATGTATCGGGGCCCCTACGAGGGGGAACCAATGACCACTCAATCATCATCCGAACAATGGGAAGAACTCAGAAAAAGCTTTAAGTCCTCCAAGAATATGGCCGGTAAGCTGGAGGTCCTCCAATCGGAACGGAAGCTTATCCAGGAGGGAGATGGCGCCGCCGTCGAGCGACTGCACCAGCAGGGCAAGCTCACCGCCAGAGAAAGGCTCAACAAACTGCTGGATAAAGGCAGTCTCCAGGAACTCGATAGCTGGCACCGCCCCTATGAGACCGGCTTCCCCATCGCCGAGGAGAACGCCCGCGGCGATGGAGTGGTGGTTGGACACGGCCTTGTCCACAAACGCCCGGTAACCGTATATGCCCAGGACGGCTCGGTTATGGGCGGCACAGCAGGCACTGTCCACCTGCGCAAGATAAACATGGTTATGCGCAACGCCATCGAGGCCCGCACTCCTATCGTTGGCATCTTCGATTCTCATGGCATCCGCGCGGAGGACGCTATCCAGTACCCCTCCTATTATTCCACTGACACTATGGCATGGTTCCAGACCAATGCTTCGGGCGTCATCCCCAAGATTTCACTGGTCATGGGGCCGTGTGTCGGCGAGATGGCCGTTGTCGCCGCTATGGCCGACTTCGTTTTCATGGTGCGCAACACCAGCTATATGCACCTGGCGCTGCCACCGGCAGATATGACGGGTAAGGACATCGGCGATGCCTGGAACGTCCATGCCAGGGTCACCGGCGTCTGCGATGTCTTCACTGAGAACGAGGAGGAATGCCTCCAGAAATGCCACGAGCTGCTGGACCTGCTCCCCCAGAATAACACCCAGAGGCCCCCGGTAATTGATAACGGCGACGATCCGGAGCGGCGGGAAGAGGAACTGCTGGAGTTGGTGCCGGTGGACTCCAACAAACCCTACAACATGTACAAACTCATATCTTTGATTGTAGACGACGGTCTCTTCTTCGAAGTGAAACGCTACTGGGCAAGGAACCTTATCACCGGGTTGGCAAGGCTGGGCGGGCAGACCGTTGGTCTGCTGGCCAATAACCCTCAGGACCGCGCCGGCTGTATGACACTGGATGCCGCCGATAAGCTTTCGCGCTTTGTCCGCTTCTGCGATGCCTTCAACATCCCGCTAATCTGGCTGTGCGATACCCCGGCCTTCCTTCCGGCGGTGGAGGAGGAGGTGCGGGGTCTGATACGTCATGGCTGCGGTGTCCTCCAGGCCAATACCGAGGCATCTGTGCCCCGCGTGACCGTTTCTATCCGTAAGCGCTACGGTGGCGGGGGCCTGGCCATGCCGGGACAGATGATGATGGGCGACCTGCATGTGGCCTGGCCGACATTCGAGCCGGGGCTGATGGGGGCTGCCGGGGCAGTGGCCATTATATACGGTCGGGAGCTTAAAGCCATCGCCGACGAAGCTCAACGCAAGGAGCAGGAGAAGAAGCGCATCGCCGAGATGGAGCGCGGGCTGGATATGCTCATTCGTGAGGCGGTGCAGGACTTCATAGACCCTCGGGACACCCGCGCCTATCTGATTAAGGCATTGCGCTGGCTTGGCGACCGGCAACAACGATGGGTGGGTGATAACCAGGGGCAACTGCCATTACGCAAGCATGAAAATTTCAGGGTGTAAAAAATCTAGGTGATAGGCATGGTATTGACAGAATATGTAATAATGTTACAATGTTACTAACAATACCAGGAGGTGTACTATGCCACCAGTAATCAGGATAGACGACGATGTCTTCCAATATCTCCAGAGACAAGCGGTCCCTTTAGTTGACACTCCAAACGACGTTCTCCGGAGATTACTGGGTCTTGAAAAACAACAAACTGAAACTATTAATAAACCAGGAGGTAACAATTATGTAGATATTCCAATCGGTAGTATACACACCGCTCGTGAATTTGGTTTAATTTATGTGCCCATGCACATGAGGAGTTTCTTCACTGGCTATAAGGTAGACTTCATATTGGAAACAGACATTGGTGAAGTAGTGACTCGGCCAACCTCAGCTCCTAAAGGCACTGCAGTTGGCAATCTCAGCCGCTGGGCATATATTCAGAAGAATCTTCGTTTTTGGTACCGAAAACATCCTGAACTGAAGAATGGCGATGTGCTTCGAATATATGCTTTGGAGCAGGGGAAGCGATATAAACTTGAAATTTTGAAGTAAATTCGGGTTTACCTAAAACAAACAAACAATTAATATAAAGTGTTTTATGGCATAGAGAGAGTGGAACACGCAACTATAGTTACTTGATTCATTGGGCAGTTGCAAGACGGAATCCCCCACTTCCTCCTTTACTAAAGGGGGTGCCGAAGGCAGGGGATTTTGAATAGAACTATGAAGAAAATTGCTACTATTAATAAACACAACCAGGTAACAATACCCGCTACCGTGCGGCGGGCACTGGCCTTGAAACCAGGTGACAAGGTCGTATTCACTATAGAAGGCGGTAAAGTCCATCTGTCGCGTACGGCGTTCACTCTGGAATCAGCCTACGGTTCCGTAAAGCCATCCCGGAGGCCGGAGGACTTTGAGAAGCTCTCTCGCATGGCTAAATCTGATAAAGCGAGAAAGTGGATATGAAAGCGTGAGAAGGTAGCTTGAATCCCCCTTCCCTCTTTACCAAAGGGGGTGTCCCGATAAATCGGGACGGGGGATTTCTCATCGTGGAGAAACAAACCTATGACCAAAATAATTGGCCGTGCACCGCTCGATGGCTACAAAAAAATAACCCGGCAAGAGCAGAATGAGCTAAAGAAGCTTTCAGTCAGGGAAGCCGCGCGCCGTTTAGAGATTCTCCTCAAGGAGGCCGCTAAATGGAGGAGATGATAAGAGCCGTAGTCCAGTCTCTTAGGACCTCAAAGATTAAATATGTGGTGATAGGCGGCATCGCTGCCTCTATATGGGGGCAACCAAGGATGACGCTGGATGCAGATATTGTCATTGTTATTCCATCAGAGAAGCTTTCAGACTTAACCGAAAGTTTGTCGAACTCCGGGTTTCAGGTGACTCCAAATACAACGAAGAAGCTACTGAATATGCTCCCGGCAAAAATCAGATATAGCAAAAGGTTATCGGTAGACCTGCGTATAGCCAGCTACTCATTGGATAAGCAAGCCTTAGAGCGAGCAATTCCGGTTAGCCTATTTGGTATCAAGCTACCCATAGCTTCAGCAGAAGATATTATAGTATACAAAGCTGCCCGGTTTAGCGACCTGGATAAGGCTGATATTAAAGCTATCATACTTCGCCAAAAGAAGAAATTAGATTCTAGATACATAATGGAAACGTGTCAACAACTCATAGCCGAAACCAGGGATGAGAAGATAAGCGGGAATTTACAGGTGATATTGTCATGGTTGTAGGAGATTGGGAACGTAAATGTTACGCCTAAACAAAAAATCGCCATGATAGATAATACAAAGCTATTGAAACAACTCTTATCAAACAATAGTATCGCTTTGCAAGATAGTGATTTGCTTTATAAAGCGCCTCCCGCACTACCTAAATCGTTTGCGTTTGACAAAATAGAAGGGATGTTGCTAGGTCTGGCTGTTGGAGACTCGTTGGGGTACACAACTGAAGGGCAACTGCCAGCACAGAGACGAGAGCATTATGGTGAGATAAGAGATTATCTTCCCGAACGCCATGCTGATTTTCGTGCTGTTGGAGCGCCATCCGATGATACACAAATGACATTCTGGACATTAGAACAACTCATTGAAGACAAAGGTCTTTTCCCTGATAGCCTGGCAAAACGTTTCTGCCAACAACACATTTACGGTATCGGCAACACAGTTAGGGAATTTATCAAAAACTTCAAAGACGAGAAAATGCCCTGGCAGAAGGCTGGTCCCGCCTCAGCCGGTAATGGTGCTTTAATGCGGATATGCCCCATTCTCATTCCATATCTCAGAGACCCCACACCATCGTTATGGGCGGATACGGCGCTAACCGGCATGGTAACACATAATGACAAAGCATCCACAGCCAGTTGTATAGCTTTCGTTAGTATGTTGTGGTCACTGTTGGGAATGGGAACTACACCGAAGCCAGGTTGGTGGCTTGAAACCTTTTGTTCTGTTGCTCAACAACTGGAAGGGGATACGCATTACCAACCCCGTTATCCCGGGGCGACATACGAGGGGCCGCTCTGGAGATTTACCAATGAAGTTGTTAGTGACGCCTTAGATAAAAATCTAACCGCTGTTGAAGCCTGTAATCTATGGCATTCAGGTGCATATTTATTGGAGACAGTGCCATCGGTCTTATACATTCTGGAAAAGCATGGCTCAAACGCCGAGGTAGCAATAATCCGAGCCGTGAATGATACAAAGGATAATGACAGCATTGCAGCTATTGTTGGGGCAGCAGTCGGGGCTTTACATGGGCTGGGTGGTATTCAGAAAAGATGGTTAAAAGGCTTACTTGGAAGAACATCAAATAACGACGATGGACGGGTATTTAAACTGATTTTAGAAGCAAAACAAGTGTTTTGGAGCAATATGTAGAGTGGGTTAAGCGAAGCGCAACCAACTACGTGAGCACAAAATCCAAATGTTATCAGTTACCCAGGAGATGGTGGGTTTTGCCCCGATCAAATCAGGGCTACACCCACCCTGCGAGCGCTGCAGTTGCCCAATTTATTGGGCGTTGGTTGCAAGACGGAATCCCCCTTCCCCCTTTAGTAAAGGGGGACTGAGGAGGATTCTGGTGTGGTGCAGGGGGAATTTAAAAAAAGCGAGGTAATTACTATGTCTCTTCAAGACAAATTAAACGAGGTAGAAGCCCGTCGCCAGAAACTCCTCCAGGGGGGTGGAGCGTCGGAGGTGGAACGCCAGCACAAGATGGGCAAGCTCACCGCCCGCGAGCGCTTGGTCAAACTATTTGATCCGGGCACCTTCCAGGAGCTTGACCTGTTCATCCGCCCGCTGCGCACCGGTTTCGATGTGGACGACCGCGAGCTGCCAGCCGATGGCGCTATCACCGGCTTCGGTGAGGTGCACGGGCGGCCCGTCTACGCCTATATCCATGATTTCACTGTCATGGGTGGGGTGCAGTCGGTGGGGCAGAACCACAAGGTAAGCAAGCTCATGGAGAGGGCAGTTGAGGCCGGCGTCCCCTATGTCGGGATGGTGGACTCGGGTGGGATAAAAGTTCACGATATGTTCGGACGGACAGGCTTCCGCCCCATTGTCGGCGGCTCAGGGATGGCCTTCACCAGCGGCATCTTCCCCGGCCCGCCTCTGGCCTCCGGTGCTGTCCCTCAGGTATCATTGATGCTTGGCCCGTGCTATGCCGGGTCGGCCTATTCTCCGACTATGGCCGACTTCGTCATAATGCGCAAAGGGACCAGCTATATGTCCGTAGCCTCGCCGCCCCTCCTCAAGGCGGTAACCTTCGCTGACGTCACTCAGGAGCAGATAGGCGGCGCTAACCTCCACGCCACCGTAACCGGCATTGCCGATTTCCTGATGGAGACTGACGACCAAGCTATCGAGACCTGCCGCGAACTGTTGACTTACCTGCCTTTGAACTATCGAGAGAAAGCCCCGGTTGTGGACATGGGCGATGACCCAAAACGCAGAGATGAAAGCCTATTAGCCTTAGACCCTGCCAAACCCTATGACATGCACCAGGTTATAACCGCAGTGCTGGACAAAGGACGTTTCCTGGAGCTTCAAGCGCTGTTTGCCAAAAGTATGATTATCGGTTTCGGGCGACTTAACGGACACACCGTAGGGGTAGTGGCTAACAACCCCGCCGAGAACGGCGGCGCTCTGGATATAAACACCTGTGACAAGATGGCCCGGTTCGTCCGCTGGTGCGATGCCTTCAGCATCCCGGTGGTCGTGCTTGTGGATACGGTTGGATTCCAGTCTAACGCCGAGGCCGAACGCTCACCGGATGGCCTCATCCGCAATGCCACCAAGCCCGTGTTCGCCCTGGCAGAAGCTACCGTTCCCCGCATAGTTACCTATATCGGACAGTGCTTCGGGACAGCCCGACTGGCTATGGGCAGCCTGCGGCTGGGAGTGGACAACGTTTATGCCTGGCCCTCGGCGCGAGTGGCCCGCATTGCCCCGGAGGAGGCTGTGGAATCAATCTACGGAGAGGAAATTAAAGCTGCGCCCAATCCTGCTGAAGCCCGTAAGGAGCGACTCCACCTCCTACTCGAAAACCACATGAGGTTCCCTTTCCATTCCGTAGAGCAGCTCATGGCCGAGGATATTATTGACCCGCGGGACACCCGATCTGTGCTCATCCGGACACTGAAGCTGCTGGAGCACAAGGCGCCGCCGGCTAGACCGTGGAGAAAACACTCCCTGATTCAGCGTTAAAGACGAGGACGGAATCCCCCTTGCCCCCTTTAGTAAAGGGGGCAAGGGGGATTTAGGTAAAACAATGAATAAGCATCGCACAATCTTCGTATGCAAGAACTGTGGTCGGGAAAGCCCCAAGTGGCTGGGCCGCTGTGCCGACTGCGGCGAATGGAATACACTTGTCGAGACATCGGTAACTCCACAGGCGTCGTCTCCAACCCGTACCGGCAATGCCCCGCAGGAACTGGCCCAGGTCTCGCTGGCGACCGTGAGCCGTATTGCTTTGCCTTTAAGTGAGTTCAATCGGGTGCTGGGCGGGGGTATAGTCCCCGGCTCATTGGTGCTCATCGGTGGAGACCCCGGCATAGGCAAGTCCACGCTTATGCTCCAGGTAGCCGCTTTAGCAACCCAACAAAATCAACCAACTCAAAGAACTCACCCTTCGACAGGCTCAGGGCGCGACGTGGTAGTCTATGTTTCCGGAGAAGAGTCCCTGGGACAGATAAAGCTCCGCGCTGAGCGTCTTGGAGTCACGGGGAAGGGCCTCTTTATCCTGTCGGAGACCAACCTGGAGGGAATTCTAAACCGCCTCGGTGAGATGTCACCAAAACTAGTGGTCATAGATTCCATCCAGACCATGTACCAGGAAGGCTCTCCGGCGGCGCCTGGCAGCCTGCTCCAGGTCAGGGAGTGTACCCTGCGGCTGATGCGCTGGGCCAAGGAGAGCGGTGTACCTGTGCTTATCGCCGGGCATGTTACCAAGGACGGGGCCATCGCCGGGCCGAGGGTGCTTGAACACATGGTGGATGTGGTGCTTTATATGGAAGGCGAGTCCGGCTCTGCCTACCGCATCCTTAGAGGTGTCAAGAACCGTTTCGGCTCTACTAACGAGGTCGGCGTGTTCGAGATGCAGGGGCAAGGGCTGGTGGAAGTATCCAATCCGTCGCAGGTCTTTCTCTCGGGACGAGGCGAGCAGTCCATCGGCTCGGCCATCATTCCGGTGATGGAGGGCACCCGACCTTTGCTGATAGAGGTGCAGGCGCTGACCACTCCGACAATCTTTGGCACTCCCCGGCGCACTGCCAACGGCGTGGACTTCAACCGCCTGGTGCTGCTGGCGGCAGTACTGAGCAAGCGGGTGGGACTGGCCTTGGGCAATCAGGACATAATAGTCAATGTAGTCGGTGGATTCAAGGTGGATGAGCCAGCCGCCGATCTGGGCATTGCCCTGGCTATTGCCTCCAGTTTCAGGGAAGCCCCGTTGGAGCCTGGTCTGGTAGTGATGGGAGAGGTGGGGCTTTCCGGGGAACTCAGGCCTGTACCACAACTGGAGCGCCGGATGGAGGAAGCGGCGCGACTGGGGTTCAAGAAGTGCCTCGTCCCGTTGGGAACGGGTAAGACAGAGAAAGAGACAGGGATAGATATTATAAAAGTGGGTAGCTTGAAAGAGGCATTGAGGCTAGGTCTGGGAAACAGGCTACATGGCAACGCGCACCAGGACTGAATAACGGTAATAGATATATATTTTATTGACAAATATAACCTACAGAGTTATAGTTATGTATGTAGTTGAATATTTCACCAGGAAAAACGGGCGGCAGCCTGCGGGAGAATGGCGCAGCGCCCTCGACAAGAGGTTGAGGAAGGTCATTGACGGCAAAATTAAAAAGCTGGGTCAATATGGCCTCGAACTTCTCGGCACTGATATTCTGAAAACTATATCCGGGGATGACCGCGACTTTTACGAGCTACGGGGAGGGCAATGTAGAGTTGCTATGTACCACGCTCGAGGGAGCGATACCTTTATATTGCTTTATGGATGGTTAAAAAAGAAACAGGTGCAACAGCAGGATATCGATCAAGCGCATCGCTTGCTCCAAGAGTTTTTATCGGGGAAGGGAGAATAGGTAAATGACTAGGACACCTCTGGAAGATATAGCCGAGGATCTTAAAGACCCGGAATACGCTAAGCTCTTTGGCGCTGAAGACGCAAAATCGGAGTTTGCCATAGCGTTATGCCGGGCCCGCGATAGGGCGGGGATCACTCAGAAGGAACTGGCAGATAGACTGGGAGTTAGCCAGGCATACATAGCCAAGCTCAGCGCCGGTGATGCCAACCCGACTCTTGGAGCCGTAGGCCGTATGCTGGCGGCCCTCGGGTTTTCGCTACGGATGGACGTTGAGCCGCTACTGTCATATGAGGCGACCCCTGAACATACACGTAAAGGCGAACTGGTGGTAGCGGATGGTGAGAAATCGAAGGGTGCCCGGTATTTGGTCAAGAAAAGAAAATAAATTTCGGAAATATATCAGCCGGGAGGTACAATGCCTGTAGCGTTAGCCGGACATATTGCCATCTTAAAGCCATCGAGGGCAGAATATGTCCACGGTAACGGAATGGAGTTCACCAGACTGGCAGATGGCTCTTTTCAAGTAACAGTACTGTGGGACCCAGGTGAAAAAT
>ORJL010527412.1_pt1 | contig 10973 bp, 13 predicted proteins | sample 1779941 | NCBI WGS metagenome assembly ORJL01 (sample SAMEA104232317, study PRJEB22302) | groundwater metagenome | biome: forest; feature: aquifer; material: groundwater | place: USA | collected 2011-08-07 | depth 5.8 m | reverse complement strand
TATTTTAATGGACACTTCGTCCAATGTCAACATATATTTGCCCATTTTGTCCAAATTTATTTCCTGGTTGGACAATGTGTGCTATGTTTAAAACATCAAATAATGCTAGGTGGTTAATTATGGATACATTGGGGGATCGAATAAAGAGGGTCAGGTTGGAAAAGGGGCTTAGCAGAGACGGGTTAGGAGATCTCGTTTCCCTTTCTGGTTGGACTATTGGGAAGTATGAAACAAACACAAGGAAGCCAGACCTGCAAACCTTAACCAAGCTGGCAAAAATCCTCGGTGTATCAACTGACTGGCTGCTAGTCTTGACTAACGCCCGAAACTATCCAGACGATTACCCCGCGGCTGCCCGTCCCGATGAACCCGTTGACATAACAGTCGATAATATCAGGCTGTTAGTTGAGGGGTATGCCGAGGGGTTGATCAGAAAAAGAGGGTTGGTTCCCCCAGCCAAACCCGAACCGGGCAAGCCCAAAAAGTGAGGCGTAGCCATGCGATCACTAAACGATTTGTTCGCAATTGCCACGGTAGAAGGCATCGACGTGAGTTATCACAACATCAAAAAGGATGGGTTACTCGGGCTGTATGTCGCCCATCCCAGGGCTGGGCCTATGGTTTTTTTGGACAATCAACTGATCCACCGCACGGCACTGCATAAAAGCGTGTTTGCAGAAGAAATAGGACATTACATGACAGCACCAAGGACAAACATACTAAGGGTTTGCAAGAGTTTTAAGATGTTTGGTGAAAACAACGAAACAATAATGATGGCCCAGGATGAGCGTGCTGCTCTTCGCTGGGCCACAGGTTTTCTTATGCCTGATGTCGAATTGTGTCGGGCTTTGTCGCAGGGCTATCGGACATGTTATGAATTAGCGGAGTATTTTGACGTTACTGAATGGCTTGTTTACCGGAAGGTGGAACTTTGGAAGAAACATTTCGCACCCAAAGAAGGAATTCGGGCAAAATATGTAGAACGTATCCTTTTGGGGAATCCTTTTTTAAAAGATTTTAAAGAAAGCGCGCATTTCTTTTGTCTTTCTTTGGGGTCTGGGGTATTTCTTTCTATTTTCTTTTAGCGTTACTTTTACAATTGAATGCAATTGAATGCAATTGATTTTGCAATAGCTACAAGTGTTATTTGGCCGTTACTTTTAGCGTTACCTAAGGAGGCAGCAATGAACGTAGTCGGATACATCAGGATGTCCACCGGCTTTCAGGAGAACTCACCGGAGAACCAGCGCAGCGCGATCACGGACTACTGCAAACGGAAGGGCTATACCATCATCAAGTTTTACGAGGACTTGGCAATCAGTGGGGGCAGCATGGACAAGCGTTCCTCCCTTATCGAAATGATCCTCGAAGCAGAGAAAAAACATTTTGACGGCATAGTTTTCTATAAGTATGATCGGGCGTTTCGCAACCTTGAAGAACAGCTTACCGTCCTCACCAGGCTAAAGCATAAGGGCGTGAAGTTCTTTGCTGTTGCCGATCCCGAAGGTGACGGGGCAAGCGGTGAACTGATCACCAACATCCTTGGTGCGGTCAACCAGTTTGAACGCCAGCTTACCGGCGAACGCATCTACCACAATAACCGGGAGAAGGCGAGGAAAGGCTTTTGGACAGGCTCTAACGGCGCGCCCTTTGGCTATGACTACAACAAGGTAACAAAGGCACTTACCATCAATGAGGAAGAGGCGGCCGTTGTTAGGCGGGTGTTTGAGTTATACCTGCACCACCGCAGCGCGAACAGGGCGGCATCGATTATTAGGCATATAGCCAAAACGAAAAAGGGGAACCTGTGGACATTGGACAGAGTTGTACAAATGATTGCTAACCCCGTTTATGTTGGCATGATCAGGTGGGGGCATCGCCGGCCTGTTCCGGGAAAAAATTGGCACAAAAGAACGGATGACTACGAGGTGTTCCCCGGCAGGCATGAAGCGATTATCGACGAAGCAACCTTCGCCAAGGCCCAGGAGATTGTCAGGGAGAACGCCAACACTAAAGCCAAGCCGGGAACACCGCACCTGCTAGGAGGGCTGTTGAGGTGCGGGCTGTGCCAGGGGAGGGTTACTGCTGGCAGGGACAGGGCGGGAGTGTCTTATTACAGGTGTCAGGAACGTTACTACACGCATGTATGCGAAGGATGGTCACGGACTGAGGGCAAGCTGCTCATCCCAATATTAGATGCCATCAGCCAAAACATACAGGCCGTTAATCCTACTGACATAGACATGCTTCCTGAGATAGATGAAGCCCCGCACTTTGACGATTCCCGGCAACTAAAGCAGGTTGAAAAAAAGATTGCTAAACTGTACTTTGCTTTTGAGGGCGATCAGGTAGACGAGGGCTTTTTCATCCAGCGTAATACAGAACTGCAAAAAGAAAAGGAACGCCTCACACGTTCCGTTTATAAGGTAGCAAACAACACATTAACCAAAAGTGAAATCGCCCATCTCACCGGATGGCGTTCACAGTGGGAGTCAGCCGATTACGCCGGGAAAAAGGCGTTACTCGCCGCGCTTATAGAAAAGGTGCATGTAGATGGCGACAATATGGAGATTAGGTTTATAGACTTCGGATTACCGAACTGGCAAACCATTGTAAACACTAGGGTTTTGCAAACATGATTGTGATGTACTAGAGGTCTCTATTGCAATACAATAATGTTTAGTCATTTAAGCACCTCTCGCCAATATTATACCATAATTATGCTGCTTTCATCCCATCACCCACAGCAGCCCCACCGCCACCACAACGCACCCACGGGCAAGCCAAATATGCTGCCGGTCATCGGCGATCACCTCAATTAGCACCATCCCAACTGCCGCTAAAAGGAAAAACATGGCAATTCACCCCGTAAAACTGTTCGCCAAAGGGTGGAATTCTCCTTCAAGCGGCATAATCGTTTGTGAGGGGGCTAGGATGCCCTGTGTTGGGAGAAGGGTATGTGGTAAGGTTTTTGTATGCAGAAGTTGCTTTTAAACGCAGAAAACCCCGGCACTAGCGTTACCTAGCACCGGGGTTCGTTTCGCAGTGGACACAGCCACGTCATATAATCACTGCATACTAAAATCACGGGCTGATACTTTCCCGTGTGGGGGCATCGGCCAAGTTCGAGCTGCCGGCAGTATGGCTTGGTTCCAATGGAATCACATCCCTTTCTATCACATCAAAAACAGCATCATCTTTCACTCTAAGCAAGAACAAATCCCCTGCGTACCATTTTCCAATGTAATCTAACCTATTTGCTATACAGGTAGGGCATAATATCCCGGCACCCTGCCAACAAGTAGGGTTAATTTCCTCCCACAATTCATCAGGAATAACCATGTCTGGGAATGATCCATAAGGGAGGCCGCAATCATAACAGACGGCAAGAAGGCGTCCGTTTTTCCGCCCGTTTTTCCGAGGCCTATCTTTATCTTCGTACCTCCATTTGTGCTTATATCCCCCAGCGTCCAATGGAATCACCTTCTCTTTGCATAGGCATCATAGTCTTCGGCGGTTAATTCGTCAGAGCTTGGCAAATCATCAACCCAAACGGGTTCATGCCCCGTTAATTCCTTGAATGACTTTTGAAAGCAACCAACAAAATCAATGGCAACCTGCTTCCTCCTATTCTGAATGTCATGCTCCTCGCATATCGGTTTATTCAACCGCCACGCATGAACAAACTCTTTCACGCACCCTTCCGACTTCTGCCAATCTCCGTACATCCAAACCTCATCACACAACTCAAGCAACTCCAAGCAGTAGCCGATCGCTAACTGCCGGTGGATGGCATCGTCAAGGTAGCTGAATGCGTGAACAGGGGAAACGGGCATTACGTCAGGCTGAGTCTCGGCAATCTTTCTGCATATATCCGCTATCTTCCGCCTGTTGGCAACAGGGTTGTCGCGGAATGGGTGACTGATGAATGCTCGCTTCATGGTTGGCCCTCCCCTGGCAGGTTCATTCTGCTTTTGCCGAACATGTAGCTGTCGGCCCTGGTGGCAAGGAGCAACAACATGCTGACCGATCCCTATTGGGACACGCAGCACACGGATCGGAGCTTGGTGACCATACTGTATAAGTGTACTGGTATGGCTGGTATGGCTGGCATGGCTGGTATGGGGTGATGCTTATTTTAGTAGTCGTTCGCTGGCACTTTGAGCAAATGTCCTCAGTAAGCCCCTCTTTGTTGATCATGCAGTCAGGGCAGTTATGGGTTGATAGTTTTCCGTGATCTCTGGCATCATTCACGGGCATTACATTTGCACCTCCTTTTTAGTAATACTGTGGATCTGGTTAATGACCACCTTTAGCCGGTTCACCTCTGCGATGGCGGCATCGCGTTCTCGTTTGAGTTGGGCAATCTCGGCATGAAGTGAAGCAAGTTCCTCCTCATTGACATCCGTCGGCTTAACCTGCTTATCAGCGAGGTTGATCTTCACCGCAACGATAAATTCCTCCCACCCGTTTTTCCTTCCCCTCAACACGGCAGGACAGTTCTTGCCTGTCCAACGATTATGCTGTACCACCTTGGTAATGTCGAGGCTATGCTTGTGCAGAAGATCGGCAACCAGCCATGCGGCATTTGCTTCTGCCTTGGCACGGTCGCTGTCTGCGTTCTCGGTGATCTCCACGCCGATTGAAGTGCGGTTGCCGGGCCCGCTTGCCCCATCCCCGGCGTGCCAGCCAACTTCATTTGTCGGCAGGTGCTGGACGATCTGTTTGTCATCAACGGTGAAGTGCCACGAAACAGGGGCCTTGGCGGCGGCCGCACCTTTGAGATATTTGGCGTGGTTAGCTGCCCCTGCCCCTTTGTTTTTGTTGCCTACATCATGGACTGTGACAAACTGGGGCTTCATCGGGTAGCCGGGACGGTTCCCTTTGCCCTTGGGAATAAGGTCTTGGATGATGTTCATTTACATCCCATCCCCGTTCCCTAAGGTTTTCGGCTGTGCGATGTCGTTAGCCTTGGCCGCGGCGAATGCGATGACGATACCATTCAGTATGCCGATGAAATACGTCACCCAACTCCCCGCAGACTGTCCCAGGGCTATTTGCCCAAGCACGACAAGTACGCTGGCAAGGATCCATGCGTACATCAGCGTAGGAATGTAGAATACTTTGCCGATGAGATCCTTTGTTGCGCCTACGATGGCTTGGGTCAGGAACACAAGTACAGGTTGACTCGCTAGTGCAGCGATGGTCAATAAACCTTCCTCCGGCATAAGATCACCTCCCCATAGTTAAATTTACGACTAACAAAATTAGGGACGCGATTACGCCCCCCATAAGTCCGATCAGCCATTGATTATGTCTGTCCATCTTCCCGTCAAGCTTTTGCAAAGTGCCATTCTGCTTCACTTGCCATTCTTCCAACGCAGACACCCTTTCTTCCGTCCTGGCTTGCGATACCCGCAAGGTTGCTACTTCCTCAGACATTTCCACTTCACATCCCCCTGACGTTCTGGTATCATCAATTCGATGGGCTAGGGTGGTGCTACACCCGAAAAGGGAGAAGCCTGACGCTCCCCTGCCTGTCTAACTTATAAAAGAAGTTCGGGCAAGCGCGGCAGGGAGAAAGTCTGCCTAGCCGGGAGGTGGCTGCTTACCCGAAGAAGTTTTTACTTTTGCTGATCTGCGTATTTAAACCACCATTCAACCGTTTTTCTTAGATCGCTTATTGTGGCCCTCTTCTTTGCTCCGGGCTGAAGTGGCGAAGGGTACAAAACCTGCATTTCTTCCGGCCTGTTCTGTTCACCCCAAACTATGATAATGGTAAATAACCTTGTGTTTCTTAGCGCATTAAATGTCCACATCTGCCCTTGCTTAATAGGCACCCCTGGTTGTTTAGCCTCAATAACAAGAAAACGGCCTTTGCGTTCTACAAAGCCGTCTATGTCAGTTGGCTCTATTTTGGTGCTGCCAAAACACCCTTTTAGGATGCTCCAGTCCCACACCCCTTCAAGGTATTTGTCCGGGTTGTTTATTGTCATGGTGCATACCTTCTCACAATAGCCCCAACCTTATTGAACACGCTTGCAAACTTTTCTTGGTTCGTCCCCAGGTAAATGAACACGCTGCCATGAGTTGATCCTATTGCGTTTTTGCCTTCCGACGGAACAAAGTTTATCCTGTGGTTAGTAAAGCATAACATGTGATCCCACAAGGGCTGAAACCATTTTGTGTCTGTGGCATGCGAATTAACTAATAACACCGCCTCGGTTGTTACCCCTTGGCGGTGCTGTTCAAGCAATTTTGCAACAAACTTTTCAGTTAGCCCTCCATACGGGGGGTTCATCCATACCCGCCCAGGCCAATCGTGCAACAGTCCGTTAGTTTCTGAAGTATACCAAGCTTTAGCCTTGACTGTCCTGTTTGCCTGTTCGCAGGTTGCCGGGTCTACGTCTATTTCGCCCAAAACCTCGCGGGCCGCTTCTATGTACTCGGCAGGAGTGTACCATTCGTTGCTTTCACTGCTTACAACCAACTGTGCAGGCGTTTTCCCTTTTACGGCTTCATATGCTTGGTTAATGGATAATTCGCTGTCTTTTAATTTTTGCTTTATTTCTTCTGGTGCCTTCCGTTCAATGACTTCAACCTTATGTATGGTGTCATGGCTAACGCCTGCTATTTTGGCAAGCTCCTTTTTGGTATTCACTTCGTCAGATTTCTGACTAAGTGTTTTCCCTGGGGCAGTCCGGCCATGTTCTTTTTGCTTTTCCTTCGCCTTCTTTGCTATAATCTCTTTCTTCTTCAAGGCCAGCAATGCGCGGTCATAAGCCGAAAGGTTTCTTCTGCCAAATTGGTTGTCAATGATCCACTCTTTGGCATCTTCCCGGCTTTCAAACTCCATCTCTGCCGTATTAAATGGAATGCCATGTTTCTGGCAAATTTCAAGCCTGTTATGCCCATCAATCAGCGTTTCGCCCCATGTTACCAGGGCATCCCTGCATCCCTCGGCGATAACATTGGCCTCCAGTTGTGTATATTCTTCCTTCGACAAGGGCGGTATTAAGCTTTTAAACCCGGGGTCAATGATGATATTCATTTTTCTACCTCCTACAATTTGTTCCTACAGTAGCAAAAAGAGGAAGCGTCTGGCCTGTAGGCAACCAAACGCCTTTATGTCCCCGGTTGCTTATGCCGGGGAAAGTTTGTGTAAAGAAAAGCGTGTCACGCGCATAAAGATACCACCACCGGAAGGAGTTTTGATTTCCTTGCCGAATAGTGGCAAATTAAGGAAGGAGTGTTATGATGAAAAAGCAGATTGTTCCTCTGGCATTACTTGTTCTGCTTGCTTTTGTTTTTTCGTTTAGATATAGTCCTCCTCGTTCGGTCGGGCCAAGTAGTTTTATGAGAATTGACCGATGGACCGGGACCGCCTGGCTACTAACCAGAACAAAAGAAGAACCATACATTAAGGTTCTCGCGGAGCCTTTGCCCATAATGCAACAACCATCAGATCCTTCTTCGCCGGACTATAAGTATGTAAGCCCGCGACAACGTAGATTCTCATGGGAGGAAGATGAAAATTTACCAGAACCGAGCAAAAGTTACGAAAAACAATCTATCGACAAGGCATGGCTTATTAGAAAATCATTAGGCTATATCTGGTTGGCATTGACTGCCGCAACTGGAATATGGCTACTAATCGTTCTGAGAGATAATAAAAAAGCGAACGTTTGAAATGTGATAATACTAATAAATAAAAAGGAGGTCGATAAGTTGTCTAATATATGGGCAAGAATTATAGACGCGCCTCTTACAGTTGTTTTTGAATTACTTTTAATGATTTACAGTGTTGTTTTTCTCTTACCTAAGGCCATTCGATTTTTTAGGCAAAAGGAGTCCGGGGATCCTGACATACAAAAAAGAACGCATCCGAAAGACCAGTTTTGGGATTACTGAAGGGAGGCCATTGCGCCTCCCTTATCTTTTAAGCCTTGCCCTAATTACCGATCTTGCGTTAAGCAGTTCCTTTTTCTGTTCCGTCAGCCTCGCTCTTTCAGCCCGCCTTTGTTCTAGGGTCAACTCCTTATTCTTGGTAGTGTCGCTTATCTTGGCGTCTATTTTGTTTACTTCCCGTTCGTTGATCTGCATGTCATACAGAGCCTTTTTGTCGTAACCGCTTGCCACCCGGCGTTCCAATAACCCTGTCTGCTTTTCGCTCAAGGGCCGACGGTCGTTTTCGTAATAATCCCTGGTTTCGGGAAAACCGCCGGTGCCAAATAGTAATCCTCTGGCGATATTAGGCTTGCTGGTTTCGACTGGATACTTCAGTTCTTTTCTTTCCGGTATTTCCCCGGTCACTATTTCTTTGGCAAGGCCTATGGCTGACGGCTTTTCTGTATACGCTCCTTTGCGCCTTAATGCATCCAAGCCGCCAATAAGTTTTTGGGCTTGCAAACCTCCGAACGGGAGGGCCATATACGTTGCGGGTTTTTGTATCCCTTTTATCGATAACACCCCGGATCCGAACCGTGTAGGGTCATTGTCGCCAAAAAAGCCTTCCCTTGTTGGTAACTTCAGTCCCCCAACTGTCGTTCCGTATTCCGGGTACGCACTCGCGAGGAACTGTCCTCCGGGAGTGTTTGATAGTGCCTCTCCTAACAGCCTCCCACCCCTTTGCACCGGGCTTATGTCTTCCTCACTGAACGCATCCCGGAGAGCATCAATCGGGTCAAAGACCACCCTTGTTCCCCTGGTGCGTTCCATGACCTCGTTAAACAGCCAGTTGGAACCGTAGAGGATCATCAATGCTCCGATGTCCTTCGCCTTCAGGAAGTCCTTTTGAACTTTCCATAGGTTAGCAACTTCCAGGGTAAACGGCAACAATAGCTGTACGGCCTTAGACTTTTGAACAAGAGGAACTTCCCCGACTCCCCTGCCGGCAACCAAACTCCTGGCGATATCATCGGCTTGCTTAATCGGAGTTGCCGCACCTTCGGCAACTGCTTTTGCATAGGCCGAGTTCCATATAAACTCTGTGCCAACACGATCCATTGTTTCAATCAACCACACGGCGGCGTTCTTGGGTTGCTGTAGCAACTTGGTATCAAACTGCCTATATGCCTTGCCTAGCGTGCGCTCAGACATAAAACCAGATTGTGCAATCGGCCCTTTTTGCTCCATGAAAAGGCTGCGAATGGTTTTTCTGACTCCTGGTATTGAATACTGCTTTGCATAGGCTACGCCCTGCGGCACGTTGGCTATCTGGGACATGGCGGATCCGATGTTGCCCAAGATGACGTTCGCCTTGATCCGTCTATTCAGTATATCCAGTGCTTGGAAAGCCTTTCTGCCGACCACCTTTTGAATTGACCTGTCGATAAAGTTTGTTTTCCCGGACAAGTCGTCAGCAAAAGTTCTCAGATACTCTATGAAGTTGTTCAGGTTCCGTGTGCTGGCGGTAGCATCGGCAAGGTCGTTAGCCAAGGTGCGGAATACCCCGATATGCGGGTCAATGTGTTTCGCGTAGCTTGCAGCAGGAATATATTCAAGGAAACCGCCAACCGCATCATTTTTGAACTTTCCACCTAGTCTTTTTTGTGCAAAGCTGAGATATTTTGATTTAGGTTGCGTGTAGTCAGATACACCGGCAAGGCTAGGGTTAATTGCGGCCGGTGACTCAAACAGGTTTTTAACCCCGGCGTAGCTGTCGGACAACTCCTTAAAGTGCCGGTAATAATCACTTCGCTTCGGTATCCGCTTGCCCCTGAACGCTTCTTCACTTTGGGCAGCAAGGCTTTCCAGTTGCGATGCCCTCTCGGTTTTGGTGAGCGTTTTGTCAGCCTTGACATTCTCGATCTTTACTTCAATCTTTGCCAGTTGCTTTTCTACGTTGGGGTATATCTTTGCCCGGACTGCGTTCACTTCATCGAGGACTTGATCATATGCCTTCCTGAACCATTCGTCTGCCTTGACAACCTTCCCCCAATCGTTGGGTGCTGCCTTTTTCAGTTCATCAAGGGTTATCTTCTTTTCCCCATATTGTTGAACCAAACCGGACAACCTTTTCCCTTTGTCGATGCCTAAGCCATCAACAACGTCATTCTTTAGCCTGGTTGTCCACTCTCGCTGCATCCCAGCAAATTCTTTTTTGCCAGCGTCAAAAGGGTCGAGAACGGTCTGTTTAACTTTGCCAAACTGCTTGCCGAATGCATCCCTAAAGTTGCGGTAAACGTCTGTGCCGTACAGCCTCATGCCACTAAGATCCCTCAGCTCGTTGACGGCAAACCCAACTGCCTCAGGAGGCTTGGGTGGTTGCCCCGCTCCCGGCGCTTTGACCAACGGAACTGGCTTAACCTCGACGGTCGCTGCCACCTCGTTGATTGCTGACTTATCGTATATCTTCGGCTTTGAGATGGTTGTCTTAAACTGTAACGGCCTTTCTTCAAATGGCGGCCTTGCTGGTACCGGCCCCGGCTTTTCAAAAGGCCTGGGTATCTGTGTTTTGAGTTGCAATGGTCTTTCGAGTTTACTCAGTTTGGGCAGCTCTTTAACCCCTGCCACATTTGCCAACCGTACCTTGTCTGCCCCGATCTTAGGAAGATCACTAATTGGGGCGTTAGCCTTGGTATAGGCTGTCTGGTAGTCAGCAAGCAACTTCTCCATGCTCACGCCCGTAGCCTGTTCTGCCTTGGCAACCGCATCCCTAATAGGCATCCCTGGATATTTCGCCAGGACATCATAGTGTTGCATGTGGTTTTGGATGGTTTCTATTCCCTCGGTCAGGGCTTTCTCTGCCTGTGCAACTCCAGACGTAGACCGCTTCAGCGTGCCGGTGGTTGCCATCCTGGTGGTGTAGCCCTTGGGTAATTCAAAATTAACCTTTGGCGCAGGCAGTAATGCAGGTTCTTTCGGTAGCACCCTGCCGACCTTTTCAGCATGCGTCAGGTCGCGGAAGGTAAAGCCTTGCGGCGCAGGAAGAAGTTTCGGCCCTTCTTTGACTGCCCTTGGTGCAACAGGTT
>ORJL011403330.1_pt1 | contig 10974 bp, 10 predicted proteins | sample 1779941 | NCBI WGS metagenome assembly ORJL01 (sample SAMEA104232317, study PRJEB22302) | groundwater metagenome | biome: forest; feature: aquifer; material: groundwater | place: USA | collected 2011-08-07 | depth 5.8 m | reverse complement strand
ATGCCTTGACCGGTGTACCCGAGGTACTGCCGGACGGAGCGCGCGCCGACCGTGACGGCCGTGCGGTAGTTGTGCGTCTTGATGTCCCGGTTGTGATGGATGCGGAAGATCGCGGGGCTCGCCTCGAGCATCTTCAGCACGTTGTTCGGCACCTCGAGGACCTGGCCTCCGATGATGTCGAGCTTGCCGCCGCGCACGTACTTCTTGAGCTGCGCGGGCACGTCGGCGCCCGGCACAAGAATGACGATGACGCTCGAGGTGAGGTTGGGATTCCCCTGCTTCGCGCGCTTGGTCAGCTCGCCATCGAGCTTGTACGCCTTGACGCGCGAACTTGGGACGCCGGGCCGCGCTTTCGTGACCTGACGCTTACTGGCGCCCCCCGCTTCGACGGAAAACGCAATGCCGAAGAAGAGAAGGACCAGGAGCCCCACGATGCGTCTGGCTCCCCAGACGGCCTTGCGTTTCACAGAATTCGGGTTGAGGTTCATGTGTGGCGCTACACAGCAATTTCATCGCCAGATGAGCGAAAACAGCCGTAAGGCTTTTTAGGAGTATGGGTTACGGCACGAAATCTCAGCATCGCTCCATTCTAGAATGTTCGATAATAGCTCACCTTTTCGTGGTTCGCCGATGCGTGATGGTTGTTAATGACTTATTCACAATGAGTTCCGTCGATATGTTCTATGTTGGTCACTAATAGACTCATATAGAACATACTGTCCTATACAGTCCTGTAATCGACGTCGCTGGGAACCGGGTAGAATCTGCGAGTGAGCAGGCACCTCGGTCTTGTCGTTGCGGCCATTTCGGCGCTCGGAGCCGTTCTCCCTGGGCAGAGCGACACCCCGTTCCAGGAACGCGACTTTCTGTCGCGCGTCCGGCGCCTGACGGTCGAAGGGCGCCGGGCGGGTGAAGGGTATTGGTCGCCGGACGGCAGGCGGCTGGTCTTCCAGAGCGAACGGGAGCCCGGCAACCCCTTCTACCAGATCTACACGCTCGACCTGACGACCGGCGAAACGAAGCGGATTTCGCCCGGCCTCGGCAAGACAACGTGCGCGTTTTTCCGTCCCGGCACCGACGAGATCGCGTTTGCTTCCACACACGCCGATCCGAAGTCGCAGCAGCTCCAGGATGAAGAGAATGCGTTTCGGGCTTCGGGCAAAGAGCGCCGCTACTCGTGGGACTACGACCCCGAGATGGACATCTACGCCTACGGCGAGAAGACGGGCGCGCTGAAACGGCTTACGACGGCGCGCGGCTACGATGCCGAAGGCAGCTACTCGCCCGACGGACAGTGGCTGGTCTTCTCGTCGATGCGCGAGGCGTACAGCCGCGCGTTGAGCGACAGCGAACAGAAAATGCTCGCCGACAATCCGAGCTACTTCGCCGACATCTACATCATGCGCGCCGACGGGTCGAGCCAGACGCGGCTGACCACCGTTCCGGGGTACGACGGCGGCCCGTTCTTCACCCAGGACGGCTCCCGCATCGTCTGGCGCCGCTTCGACGAGCAGGGACTCATCGCCGACGGGTGGACCATGAGGCCGGACGGCACCGCCCAGCGGCAGATCACCGACTTCGGGTCGATGAGCTGGGCGCCGTACGAGCACCCGTCGGGACGCTATATCATCTTCTCGTCCAACAAATTGGGATTCGAGAACTTCGAGCTGTTCATGGTGGACACGGAAGGCACCCGGGAGCCGGTGAGAGTCACCTACTCTGACGGATTCGACGGTCTGCCGGCGCCCTCGCCCGATGGGACCATGCTCGCGTGGACGTCGAGCCGATCGGGCGGCGCGGCGGGCCAGCTGTTTCTCGCGCAGTGGAACCACGCGAAGGCGCTCGATGCGGTGACCAACGCGCCTCCGAGAAAGCCGGCGAAGAAATGATGAAGAAGGCAAGCCCCTTTTCAGCGATCGCTGCCCTTTCTGCGTCGCTTCTGATCTCTTCGGCCCTCGTGCTGCACGGCGCCGACGCTGCGTCCAAAACACGCGCGCATGTCACGGCGCTGGCTTCCGAGCGGCTCGAGGGACGATTCACCGGCACGCGCGGAGAGCGGCTGGCGGGCGACTATCTTGTCGCGCAGCTGAAGAAGATGGGCGCGAAGCCGCTGCCCGGCCGGGCGGAGTACCGGCTGCCGTTCACGTTCACCGCCGGCGCGAAGGACGGCGGCACATCGCTGACGATCGCAACCGACGGTTCGGCCGGCCGGACTTTCATTGCGCGGACCGACGTGCAGGCGCTCTCGTTTTCCGACAACGCCGATGTGACCGGACCGATCGTCTTTGCCGGCTACGGCATCGTCGTGCCCGCCGGCCAGACGATCGGTTCCTCCTCAGCGCTCGGCTACGACAGCTACGCGGGACTCGACGTCAAGGACAAGGTTGTTCTCGTTTTGCGGTACTTTCCGGAGGACGCGGATCAGCAGACCAAGCAGGTTCTCGCGCGTTATTCGGCCCTTCGGTACAAGGCCATGGCCGCGCGCCAGCACGGCGCGAAGGCGCTGCTGGTGGTGACCGGCCCGCGATCGCCGAACGCCGGCGAGATCGTTCCGATGACCTTCGACACGGCGCTGGCCGGATCCGGCATCCCCGCCGCCAGCATCGGCGGCGCGGTGGCCGACCAGATCTTCGCCGCGTCGGGCCGCACGCTCGAGGCCGCGCAGGAAGCGCTCGACTCGGCGAATCCGCACGCAGGGGGCTTCGCCATTCCGAACGTGACGGCGACGATTCGCACCGCGGTCGTTCGCGAGAAGCAGACCGGGCACAACATCGCCGCGTACCTTCCGGCGACGGCAGGGACGCCGATCGGGCCGAAGCCGTGGGTGGCGCTCGGCGCCCACTACGATCACCTGGGCCGCGGCGGCCACGGCAACTCGCTCGCGCGGAAGGAAGAAACCGGTCAGATTCATTTCGGCGCCGACGACAACGCGTCGGGGTCGGCGGCCGTGCTCGCCATCGGCGAGACGCTGTCCAAGCAGCCGCGCCGCCGCCACGTCCTGCTCGCATTCTGGTCGGGCGAGGAGCTTGGGCTCGTCGGCTCGAGCGCCTTCGTTGCCACCCCGCCAATCGCCGTCGATCAGATCGCGACGTACTTGAACTTCGACATGGTCGGGCGGATGCAGGACAACAAGCTCGCGGTGCAGGCGATGGGCACCAGCCCGTCGTGGGGGAAGATCGTCGAGCAGGCAAACGTCGCGGCCGGCTTCGACCTGCTGGTGCAGGCGGATCCCTATCAGCCGACCGACGTCGCCACGTTCAATCAGGCGAGCGTACCCTGCCTCAGCTTCTTCACCGGCACGCATGCCGACTACCATCGCCCGACCGATACCGCCGACAGAATCGAATACGAGGCTCTCGACCGGATCGTCGATTTCGCGGCGGCCATTGCGCGGCGCATCGCGGATGAGCAGGACGCGCCGCAGTTCGCCAAGGTCGAGGAGCCGGTGCAGAGCGGCGCGGGGCGCGCCGGCGTGCGCGTGTTCACGGGCACGATCCCGGACTACGCCACCGAGGTGAAGGGACTGCTGTTGAGCGGCGTGACGGGCGGCGGTCCGGCCGAGCAGGCGGGGCTGCGCAAAGGCGACGTCATCGTGGAGATCGCGGGACAGACGATTGCCAACATCTACGACTACACGTACGCGCTCGAGGTGCTGAAGATCGGCGAGGCCGTCAAGGTCGTCTACATGCGCGACGGCACGCGCGTCGAGACCACGCTCATCCCTGGCGCGCGCAAGTGACGCTGCCCGGCTTCCTCCGGTAGGCCTCTTGCCGTTGCCCTCCTCTTCAGGCTGAGACCTGAAGGAGGCCGCATGAAGACACTGGGCGCGTTGGCAATCGCCACACTCGCCGCCACGCCCGTGATCGTCGGGGCGCAGACGAGCGGCGGCCTGCTGCAGTCGGTCAAGAGCGTACGGATCACTCGCTAGGAAGTGTCGGGCGCGTGCGGTAGTACGCGATCAGATCCATCGGCTTGGGCGGCGCCGCGCCCAGCTGCCGGAGCATGGTCGTCACCTGACCGCGGTGATAACTGGCGTGGTTCACGACGTGCTGCACCATCTGCCAGATCGGCGACCTTCCCGCCCTGCCGTCGAGCAGCGTGTAGTCGATGACGCGGTTCACGCCCTCTTCGCCGAGGCCGTCGAGAAACGCGCGCATCTTCGCCTCGTGGTCGGTCCACTGGCGCCGGACCGCCGCGACATCCGGAAACAGATCCGCCGGCAGCGGCGCCGCTGGCGACTGCCCCAGCCAGCGCTGATGCCACGCCCATTCGGCGGCGTAGGTGTGGGCGGCCGTATCGCGGATCGATTTGAAGCTGCTGCCGAGATCGTGTGTGAACTGTTCGGGAGTCAGCGGCTCGAGCGCGTCGAGCAGACGGTCGCGCGCCCAATAGTGGTACTCGAGGAGCGTGCGGAGATCCTGCAGGGTCATCTGAATGCGGGCGGCGGCCGCCGGGGGGGCAGCCGCCTTCGTCCTGCGTTGCCTTTCGTGCTACTTGGTAGTCTCCTTGATAGTCTCGAGAATTTCCTTCGCCTTGGCGGCCTGCGCGCCGCTGGGCGCCAGCGTGAGGTATTTCTCGAAATCGACCTTCGCCTCCTCCGGCTTGGTCGCGACCATCTTCGCGTAACCCCGGTAGAAGTACGCGTCGGCCGCCTCCGGGAAGCCGGAGATCACGCGGTCCAGGATCGTACCCGCTTCGGCCGTCTGCTTGGCGTTGATCAACGAAATGGCGAAGTTCATGAACTGATTAGGGTCGGTAACGGTCGTGTCGTCGATCTTCGCGATATACGCCACGGCGCGCGGGTACTCTTTGAGCTCCATCGCGCTGGTCGCCGCGACATTCAGCAGCAGCGTGTCGTCCGGGCTGCCCGCCAGCGCAAGCTCCAGGTGCTTAAACGCTTCGGCTGGGTTCTTTTCGCGGCCGTACGTAAACGCGATCGCGCGGTGGATGCCGGTGAGCTCGGGATGCTCTTGCACCACCTTCAAATACTCGGTGCGCGCCTCGGCGAGCTGTCCGGCCTGGACGAGCGCGTCGGCCTTCTCGACCAGTTTGGGGTCGTTGTCGCGCTTCGAGGCGATCGACATCTTCGGATTCTTGCCGGCCGCGACGGTCACGTCCTTCCGGACGGTGACGTAGTTCGGCGTTTCGACCCGCAAGCGGTAGGCGCCCGGCTTGATGCCCTTGACTTCGAAGTCGCCGTTCCCCTTGCCTTCCAGCGTGATCTTGGCGTTGTTTTCGAGCAGGATGAGCGTGACTCTTGGGGTTTCTACCGATTTGCCGCGTTCGTCCACAACCTTGCCGCTGACCGTCGCTGTGCCCTTCAGATTCTCGGGCACCACAACATCCTGCGCTCCGCGCACGGGCGCCGGAAGAATGAGTAGCGCGCCCGCCACGCAGCTGGCGAGCCCGATACGGAATGTAGACGTCATGAGACCTGACCCTCCTTGTTATGAATGAAAGGCGTCAGGGTGCCCCCGGCGCCGACTCCAAATCATACCCCGAACCGCGCGCGTTCTTGGTCATCCGCGATGGGGAATAGTCCATTCTACCGTCCGGTGAACACCGGAGACTACCAGCATTCTCGCCGGAGTGCGGTACCGTTGCCTGCAGGCGGACCCTTACCGCGCGAAGATGTTTCTGGCGACGAACCAGATGTTCGCAGGACGCTCGGCGAGCCGCCGCATGTACCAGGGGAACCAGTATTCGCCGTACGAAATCAGCACGCGAATGCGGCGGCCCGATTGCGCCAGGCGCAGCTGAAGGCGGCGCTGGATGCCGAACAGCATAGCGTATTCGTACGCCTCGGCCGGCACGTTGTGTTCCGCGATGGAGGCGTTCAACCGGTCGATGAGTACCGTGTCGTGCGTCGCAATGTGGATGAGCGCGCCGGCCCGCCGCGCTTCGCGGCCGAGCAGCCGGCATGCCAGCCGATAGTAATTCTCGTCCACGTCGGCCTTCTTCGGAAACGCCACGTCGGGCGGTTCGAGGTAGGCGCCTTTGACCAGACGGATCGCCGAGCCCAGCGGCGACAGCGATTCGATGTCGTCTTCCGCGCGGTACAAATACGCCTGAATCGCAATGCCGATCAGCGAGGAACGCGCGCGGGTCCGGCGGAACAGATCGAGTGTCCGATCGACGTAGGGGGAGCTCTCCATGTCGATCCACACAAAATTGCCGCGCTGGGCGGCGCAGTCGACGAGCCGCTGCAGGTTTCTGTAACAGAGCTCGGTGTCCAGGTCGAGGCCAAGCTGCGTCGGCTTCACCGAGATCTGCGCGTCGAGGCGGGCGGCCTGAATGCGGTCGAGGGCGGCGAGGTAGTGGAGCGTCACCTCCTCCGCTTCTTCGACGCGCGTCACGTTCTCGCCGAGTCTGGTAAGGATCGTGCCGATGCCGGCCGTCTGCTGCTGCGCGGCGGCGGCCATCGCATCCTCGAGGCGCTCACCCGGCATGAACGCGGCGACCGAGCGGCGCACGAACGCCGTCTTCGTGGCGCGCTCGCGCAGCCAGCGACTGCTGGATGCGGCGAGAAGCAGCTTGCGGGCTAAGGACACAAAGGACCTACCTGTTTCTATCAGGTTCTATCAGGTTTGAACCTCTGTGTCCTCAGGGTCCTTTGTGGGGAGCGTTCATCGCTGGCTCCGGCGCCAGCGCTTCCTTACCCGCTGCCCGAGCTCACGGTGACGAAGATGTTGGCGCCGTCGCGGTTGATCAGCAGCAACATCGGCTTGTCGCCCGCCTTCTTCACCGCGGCCCGCAGCTCTTCGACCGACTGCACCGGCGCTCGATTCACCTGCTCGATGACATCGCCCGGCTGCAGACCGGCATCGGCGGCGCGGCCATCGGGATTGACCTCCTGAATGACCACACCTTTCGCGTTCTTCAACCCGAGCCGGTTCGCGAGCTCGGGCGTGAGCGGCGCCACCGAGACGCCGAGCGCCGCCTGGGCGTCCTCACCCGCGTCCCCGCGCTGGCCGCGCGCGCTGGCCGGCGGGTTCGGTTCGTCCAGCGTCACCGTCAGCGACTTCTCTTCGCCGTCGCGCACGACGACCACCGCGGCCTTGGACCCTGGCGCGGTCTCGGCCACACGGTTGCGCAGCGAATTGAAGTCCTGGACCGGCTGGCCGTTGAACGACTCGATGATGTCACCCTGCTTGATGCCGGCCCGCTCCGCCGCGCTGCCAGGCGCCACCGACGCCACGATGGCGCCGCCGGTCCGCTTCAGGCCCAGGCTTTCCGCCATCTCTTCCGTCACCCGCTGCACGGAAACGCCCAGCTGCGCCCGGGTGACCTTGCCATGGGTGCGAAGCTGGTCCATTACGCGACGGGCCATATTCGCCGGGATGGCGAAGCCGATCCCGATGTTCCCCTCCGAATTGGAGAGGATCTGCGAGTTGATGCCGACCAGTTCCCCTTGCAGGTTCACCAGCGCGCCGCCCGAGTTGCCGCGGTTGATCGGCGCGTCGGTCTGCAGGAAGTCCTCGTAGCTGCCGTCGCCGACCGACGTGGAGCGTCCCTTCGCGCTGATAATTCCCATCGTCACCGTCTGGCCGACGCCGAGCGGGTTGCCGACGGCGAGGACCACGTCCCCGACGTTGACCGCGTCGGAATTGCCGAGCGCCAGCGGTTGCAGCTTGGACGCCTCGACTTTCAGCAGCGCGAGATCGGTCGGCGGGTCGTTGCCGACGACTTTCGCGGTGAACGTGCGTCCCTCGGTCGTCTCGACGCGGATCTCGTCTGCGCCGTCAACGACGTGGTTGTTCGTGAGGATGTAGCCGTCCGCGCTGACGATCACGCCTGAGCCCATCCCCCGCTCTCTCGGAGCACGCTGCGGGCGGACGCCACGCGGGGCTCCAAACTGATCGCCGAAGAACCGGCGCAGCATGTCGTCGTCGTGGAACTGGGTCGGCGACACTTTCGCCTTGCTCTCCGTGCGAATGGTGACCACGGCGGGCGCGACGACCTTGACGACGTCGGCATACGAGTCGCGGCCGCCGGCGACCGCGTGTGGACTCGGCGCCGCAGCCGCCGTCGCGGGCGCGTCGACGGCCGACACGAGCGCATCGGTATTGGCACGCCAGGCCGCGCCGGTCACGAGCATCAGCGCCGCAACCGCGGCCCCGATGGTGCGCTTGGCCCGCCGGCTCAATCGTTCTGGCTGCACGTATTCGTGATTCATGGCGATAGGTGTCCTTTCATCAGCTCGCCGAAGCTTTGCGAAGGCGGCTGGCAGTTGTCATTGGCGGACGTCGGGCCCGGCACAGTCCATTAGACGGCACACCGCCTTTCAGGGACGTGACGTGAGGATTACAAACATGAAAGGTAGGTGGTCGCAGGACTGAAGTCCTGCGGTACGTCTGAGCGACGAGCGCGCGGTCGGTACTGGCTGCCACCGGGAGCGAAGCCGTAAACGTCGATCCGCGGCCCGGTTCGCTGGCGACCCCGACCGTGCCGCCGTGCGCTTCGACGATCGCCTTCACCAGACTCAGCCCGAGGCCGAGCCCCCGTTCGGGGCGGCTGGTATCGCCTCGGAACAGCCGATCCCAGATTCGCGGTAGCTCGTCAAGCGGAATGCCGGGTCCGGTGTCGCGCACGCTCAAGCGGGCGATCTCGCCCTCGCGGGCGATCTCGACGTCCACGCGGCCGCCGGCCGGCGTGTACTTCACCGCGTTGTCGATCAGGTTGGCGGCCACCTGCTCCAGGCGCGTGCGATCGGCCGAAACGACGACCGCTTCGTCGCCGGCAGCGCGGAGGGAGATTCCCTTGGTGTCGGCGACGTCGCGATACAGATCGATCGTTCGATCGACCACCTCGCGCAGCGCCACCGGCTCGCGCCGCAGGCGCAGCGTTCCGCTCTCGGCTTCCGAGATATCCATCAGCGTGTTGAGCATCACGAGCACGCGGTCGGATTCCTCGATGCAGTCGGCGAGCGCTTCGCGATAGCGATCGACGTCGGGGGGCGCCGCCAGCGCGAGCTCGGCCGTGCCGCGCAACCGCGTCAGCGGCGTGCGCAGATCGTGGGAAACGTTGTCGAGGGCGCCGCGCATCGCCGTCACGAGCCCTTCGATCTTGTCCAGCATCGCGTTGAAGAGCATCGTCAGCTCGTCGAGGGCGTCGCCGGTCCGGTCGACCGGCACGCGCGCGTCGGTCCGGCCCGTGCGGATGATGACGCGCACGGCGTGGGTGAGCCGCCGGATCGGCTGAATGGCGGACTGCGTCGCGAGCAGGCCGCCCAACAGCGCGACGGCAAAGATCAGCAGCGTGACCAGGCCAAGTGCGGCGCGGAACCGGGCCAGGAGATCCTCGCGCGCCTCGGTGCTCTTGCCGACTTCGACAAGCGTTCCGTCCAGAAGGAGGGCCGATGCGGTTTCGAGCGAGGCGGGATCCCAGCCTTGCGGCATGCTGAGCACGAGCGCCTGCGATCCGCGGTTCGCGACCCGGACGAAGAGCCGCTCCGGCGCCACCTGCTGCTCGGCGCGGACGGTGTCGGTCAGCGCGCGCAGCCCCCCTCGCGCGTAGACCGCGGCGTACTGTCCGAGCTTCTCGTTGATGATCTGGCGGTCGCGCTGCGCCAGCGACGCGGACGTCCGCAGATAGGTCAGGGACACCACGGCAGTCGATCCGGCGATGAACAGCGCGGCGTACCAGAGCGCGAGCCGCAGCCCGAACGTCCGCGCGAACAGGCTCTTCACCGGATGACGTATCCGACGCCGCGGACCGTGTGCAGCAGCTTCTTCTCGAAGGGGCGATCGATCCGCTCGCGCAGCCGGCTCACCAGAACGTCGACGATATTGGTCTGCGGATCGAAGGTGTAATCCCACACGTGCGACAGGATCATCGTCTTCGACACGACCTTCCCCGCGTTGCGCATCAGATACTCGAGCAGCGCGAATTCGCGCGGCCGCAGATCGATCGGCGTGCCGCCCCGCGTGACGCGCCGCGACAGGAGATCGACCACCAGGTCGTCGTAGGTGAGCGTCGTCGGCTCAGGCGTCCGCGAGGCGCGGCGCACCAGCGCCTGCACGCGCGCGAGCAGCGCCGCAAAGGCAAACGGTTTGGTGAGGTAATCGTCGCCGCCGGTCTGCAGCCCGCGAACCCGGTCATCGACGGATCGACGGGCGCTCAGAATCAGCACCGGCGTGGTGATGCCGGCGCGCCGCATCGCTTCAATCACCGACAGACCGTCGCGGCGCGGCAGCATCAGGTCCACGATGGCAACGTCGTAGGGCTGCGTGCGCGCCGCTTCGAGGCCTTCCTCGCCGTCAGCGGCGCGGTCCACGGCGAACCCCGCTTCGCGCAGCCCGCGCGCCACGAACTCGGCAATCGTGGCGTCGTCTTCAACGAGAAGCGCGCGCACGAATCAGTACGACTCCTTCAGCGCCTGGCCCACTACGCTCAGCAGCTCTTCGACGGTGAATGGCTTGGCCAGGCACGGCGCGTTCACCGGGCGCCGCAGCGGGTCGGCCGATACACCCGACATGAACACCATCTTCATGCCCGGCCGGATCTTCACGATCTCGTCGGCGAGATCGTAGCCGTTCATCTCGGGCATGACGATGTCGGCCAGCACCAGCGCGATGTCGGAGCGCTCCTGCAGCGCTGCCAGCGCCTGTATCGGGCTGGCGGCGGTGACGACCTCGAACTTGGAGAAGCGCAGCAGGAGCGTCAGCAGATCCCGCATGCGCGGGTCATCGTCCACGACGAGCACGGTCGGGAGCGAACTTGCCAACAGCGGTTAGTCTACACAAGGGTCAGGCGAACCGCCTCCGCCAAGGTGACGGCGGTCCGCGCCGACGCTTTTAGGAACCTTCACGCGACGGCGGGCAGGTGTGAAGGTCCGCCTGAAGGCGGACAGACCGGAACACCGGAAACACGTCGATAGTGTCCGGCTTTAGCCGGACCTCGATCCCCGAAGGACCGGATTCAGGGAGGGACCGGTTGGCGCGGCTCAGCGGCGCGGGCCGGTGGCCGACACGT
>ORJL011280745.1_pt1 | contig 10977 bp, 5 predicted proteins | sample 1779941 | NCBI WGS metagenome assembly ORJL01 (sample SAMEA104232317, study PRJEB22302) | groundwater metagenome | biome: forest; feature: aquifer; material: groundwater | place: USA | collected 2011-08-07 | depth 5.8 m | reverse complement strand
CCGGACTTGTCAGAGTATTCCTCAAAAACGACCTCACGCTCAGCCTCTCTCAGTCGCTGCATAACAACCTGCTTTGCTGTTTGCGCTGCTATGCGCCCAGCATTGCGAGGAGTGGTCTCAATGTCTATCATCTCCCCAACCACGGCCTTGGCATTTATGCGTTTGGCCTCGTCCAGGGATATTTCAGACCTGGGATCTTCTACGTTTTCTACTACGTTCTTTCTCGAGAAGACCTTGACATCCCCAGAATTAGGGTTGATCTTGACGTAAAAGTCTTGGCCCACAATCTCGCTGTCTTTCTTGAACGCGGATACAAGCGCAGCTTCTACTGCGCCCAAGACCACATCTCTACGCAAGTTCTTCTCAGCAGAGAGTTGCGTTATAGCAATGAGGAATTCGTTTTTCATTAGCCTAGCGCCTCCAATGATCCCTCTTCAATACCTATCTAACTTCCTTCATTTAAACAAAAAAGTGGGGGAAACCCACTTTCTTAGACCTCTTGTACACTGATGTTATTATACTACCTTGCAGCCCAAAGTTCAATGCAATATTCTCCCTTAGGCGTCCCTTTTTCTGTTAGGCAGTGTCAGTGATTGGACAAAAGAAAGGATGTCAGTATATGCTGGTGACATCGGGCACTCCTTAGCGAGGGGCAGATGATATTACCAATCTCACAAGGGTGCGGTTTTTTCTACCCTCTCTTGCTTCACAAAGTGGGGTGCCGTAAGCCTTGACAAGGGCTGTTGAATAGAGTTATTGTCTTCTAATATACGTACATACTCAAGCAACGGACTGGACCAGGATGGTTAGCTCATAAGCACGCTGCCCGCGCTTGTTGAGCATTGTGTTGGAGGGTGGTTTGTCCAAGATATGTAAAGCAGAGCAAACAGAGGCTCAGGACCTCGGATTGCTCTGCTTTTTTGTTTTTCGTCGCACGTACTGGCCTCCGGCTAGATACGAATCTACCTGCTCTCGTAGCTCCGCCCCCAAGGTAAGTCGGCCATGCGGGTTATTACCCGCACCCCGAAAGGATGAAATGAGTCACTGTAGCCCTGCTCCCACATGACGCAATAGGAAATGACTTTTTCGCCTGACTAGTTAAGGAGGTTTTGATGAGGACGTGGAAACGACGATCTACCCTGGCATTTATGATGGGACTGGCTATTCTGATAGTAGCTTGTGGGCCGGGAGGTAGCGCCCGCCGTGAAGCCCAGGGAGGAGCCACCTCCGAAAAGCTGGCCGGAAGGGACAAGGCTCAGTCAGAGGCGGTAAAGATAGTTAAAGTGGCTGGCCTCGATCTCAAAGTCCCGGAAAGCAACGTCATGTGGCCCACAAGGATGACCAAGGACAGCAGAGAGCCCAAGTACGGCGGCGTGGTGAACTTTGTCCACTCCGCCGACCCGCCATCCATGGACCCCAGCCTTACCACCAGCTTCTACCAGAGCCGCATTACCACCTACGCATACGAGCGCCTACTCCACTGGCCCACGGAGCCTGGGGCTGACCCCTACGACGCGAAGCTGGTCCCGGGCCTCGCGGAGTCCTGGGAGGCATCCAAGGACGGTCTCAGCTACACCTTCAAGCTCCGCAAGGGCGTGAAATGGGCCAACGTGGAGCCTACCAACGGACGCGAGTTTACAGCCGACGACGTGATATTCACCTCTAAGTACTACACACGACCGCAGAGCATCATAAAGTCAGGGCTTTGGGAAACCGTTCAGAAGATTGAGGCTCCGGACAAGTATACGGTTGTCTTCCATCTCCAAAGCCCTATGAAGGACTTTCTCCCTGAGATAAGCTCTCCCGTTGTGGGTCTGATTGTTCCTCGAGAGGTGATAGAGCGGGACGGCGACCTGAAGAAGGTGGCCGTGGGTACCGGTCCGTTCTACGCCATCGAGGGGTACAGGCCCAAGGTAGGGATCGACTTCAAACGCAACCAGGACTACTGGATGAAAGACGAGCGCGGGAAGCAGATCCCTTATCTTGATGGGATGTCCCTCCACATAGTGGCCGACCAGTCGGCCCGCCAGGCGGCCATGCGCACCGGAAAGCTGGACTGGGGCGCGGAGTTTAGCACCCCTACAGAGCAGAGAACGTTCCTCAAAAGCAATCCCAACGTCTACGGTCAGGAGAACATCACGGGATACGGCGGCCAGGGGTGGGCCTTCCGCCATGACCGGAAGGACCTGCCCTTCAATGACGCTAGAGTGCGGCAAGCTATGAGCTTGGCAATCAACTATAAAGAGATGGCCCAGACCATCAGTGAGGTGCCTAACCCTGAGTTGCACGTGTCCATCAGAGGCTTCTGGACCAAAGAAGGGACGGATACTGTAGACAATCTCAGTAAAATAGCGCCGTGGTACAGCTATGACCCGGAGCGGGCCAAGAAGCTCATGGCGGAGGCGGGCTATCCCAACGGCTTCAAGACCGCCATAGAGTTCTACGAGTACTCCAAGGCCGACGTGGGCAGGGCAGAGATGCTGCAAGACTACTGGAAGAAGATAGGCATTGACGCTGAACTGAAGAGCATGGAATATTCCGTGTTCCGGGCCAATGTGGATACCGCCGGCTGGCAGGAGATGGGCTACACCTTCCCCTTCCCTAACCGGATGGACGTGGACTCCGTACTTAACTTCGTCCATTCCAAAGGGCTTGGGATCGGCACCCAGGGCAAGTATGGCGACCCCCAGGTAGACCAGTGGGTGGAGAAGTTCTGGGCCTCCAGCAACGAGACTGAGAGGATGGACCTGCTAAAGAAAATCCGCCATTACACCTTGGACCAAGTGTCTATAATACCTTTGTTCGCAGCCCCGACCTTCACCAACATGCAGCCCTGGCTGAGGGACTTTCAGCCGGAGATAAACGCATTCTTCCCCGGCAAGGACCGGCGCAATATCGTCCACGCGTGGATAGATGATGGGTGGAGAAAATGAGTATCCTGATAGCCATTGGCAGAAGATATAACAGTTAGTTGCGCGTAGACCTGAGGTTGGAGGAGGAAAGGTGCTGATGAGAAGTGGACATTTAGCATTGCTTGCGTTACTAGCAGTGTTCGCATTGGTCGTGGCAGGCTGCGGCCCCGCCGCACGGTCTCCTGAGAATGGAAGGGGCGGTCAAGGTGAGCGCGCCACAGCAAGGACCATGAAGGTGGCCGGCCTGGAGTTAGCAGTGCCGGACGATAACGTGCTCTGGCCCACCGTTATGCCAACAGACCCCGGACAGCCAAAGTACGGCGGGACCCTCGCCACGGTGTATCCCGGCGACGTCCCTAGCCTTGACCCGTCTCACACCACCAGCTATTTGCGAAGCATAGTGGGCGGGCCCACCTACGACAAACTGGTGGAATGGAAAGTTGGGCCAGGCAACGACCCGTATAAGGTCGAGTGGGTACCAGGCCTGGCGGAATCATGGGAGATTTCCAAAGATGGGCTGAGCTATACCTTTAAATTGAGAAAGGGCGTGAGATGGCCGGACATGCCTCCGCTTAACGGGCGCGAGTTCACATCCGACGACGTGCGCTTCTCCTACGAGTACTTTACTCGGGAGGGAAGCCTGGTCAAGGACGGCTTCGCGAAGGTGGATGGCATCGAGACGCCGGATAAATATACGGCCATCTACCGGCTCAAACAGCGGGACCGTGCTTTCTTGAATAGCATTGGCGGGCCTTACGTGGGGTTCATAGTGCCAAGAGAGGTTGTGCAGCGAGATGGCGATTTAAAGTCAGTGATGATAGGGACGGGGCCTTTCTATAACACCGAGGGGTACCAACCAAAGATCGGGATCGACTTCAAGCGCAATCTTAACCACTGGAGGAAAGATGAGCGGGGAAACCAGCTACCTTACGTAGAGGGCTGGAGCTTCCGTGTGATACCGGATAACTCCGCCAGGATCGCCGCCTTCCGGACGGGAAAGCTTGATCTGGGATCGGGCGTGTTCAGGACCGCGGCTGAAGTGCAAGCGTTTATGAAAACCAACCCCAACGTTCTAGCCCAAGAGACGGATTCGGTAGGGGCCAACGTCACGGCGTTCCGTCTGGACAAGGCTCCCTGGAATGACGTGAGAGTGCGACGGGCCATGAGCCTGGCTATTGACAACGATGAGATAGCCCGGACCGTATACGGCGTACCCAAGGCAAACATGCAGGCCACGATCAGAGGGCTCTGGGTGAGCGAAAAGGACGACGTGGAGACCCTGGGCGAGTGGTACAGGTATGATCCTGAGCGGGCCAAGAAGCTTCTGGCGGAGGCCGGATACGCCAACGGATTGAAGACCGACTACCAGTTCTTCCTGTACGCTCAACAAGACCTGGAACACTACGAGATGTACAAGGACTACTGGTCTAAGATCGGCGTGGATGTGGAGCTGAAGAGTATGGACTACACGGTGTTCCGCAATAACAGCGACCGCGGCACCTGGGACGAGATGATCCGCACCATCAGCTTCCCCACATATGATGATATCGACAACGTCCTCAACTGGGTATACAACGGCGGCCTGGGCAACAAGAACCAAGGGTCCGTCAACGACCCTAATATAAACCAGTGGGTTGAGAAATTCTGGGCCTCTGAAGATGAGGCAGAACGGTTGGACTTGCTGAAGAAGATCAGAAGAAAGTGGCTGGACCAGGTGTATACAATCCCCAGAGGCCAGGGCCCTAGCTGGTTCCTGTGGCAACCTTGGGTACGCAACTTCCAGCCTTCCAGCAACGGATGGAACTCAATATATGACCATACACTTGCCTTGGCCTGGGTAGATAATAGCTGGCGGAGGTAGAGGTCTATGGTTGAACAGGGTGTTCCTCGGAACGAGTGGGTTCTAGGCCGATGGCCGTGCAATTGGCCTTTTCGGCAAGCAACGGGTAGGTGTAGCTGCGGTAAGGGGAGGCGACGCAAATGAGATCACTCCACTGGACATTAATAGCGGTGGCCGTAGGGTCGGTTATGACGTTGATTTTGGCTGGTTGCGCGCCAGCAAGCTCCCGGCCAGACAGGGACGGGACCGCCCCGGCGAGAGAAGCGCGAACTATGGAGGTGGCTGGCCTGAAGCTGGAGGTGCCCGAGGACAACCTTTTGTGGCCTACTATATATCCAAAGGACCCAGGGCAGCCAAAGTATGGAAGTACGGCAACCATTGCGTATCCCGGTGACCCTCCCAGTATCGACCCATCCCGCACTACCAGCTATCTCCGGAGCATTGTTGGAGGTCCTACTTACGACAGACTGGTAACCTGGAATGTCGGTCCCGGCAATGATCCTTATAAGATTTCCTTCGTACCCGGCCTCGCGGAGTCCTGGGATATCTCAAAGGATGGCCTAACTTACACCTTTAGACTCAGGAAGGGAGTAAAGTGGCCGGACGTGCCCCCTGTAAATGGCAGGGAGTTCACCTCCGCCGACGTGCGCTTCTCCCATGAGTATTTCACAAGGGGTGAGAGTCTCATCAAGAGCGCCTTTGAGAAGGTTGATAGGATGGAGACCCCTGATCCGTACACCGTAGTGTACCACTTGAAGCAGCGAGACCGTGCCTTCATTAACACGGTAGGTGGCCCTTATGCCGGCTTTATCGTGGCTAAGGAGGTAGTAGAGCGGGATGGCGACCTCCGTAAGGTGATGATTGGGACCGGCCCCTTCTATAGCCTGGAAGGGTATCAGCCCAAGGTGGGAATAGACTTTGTGCGTAACCCCAACCACTGGAGGAAGGATGAAAACGGGAATACGATGCCGTATCTGGACGGCTGGAAGTTCCGGGCCATTCCAGACCAAGCGGCTCGCGTTGCCGCGTTTCGCACCGGGAAGACTGAGATCCAGACCGGCTTGTTTCAGACCCCAACGGAGATGAAGAATTTCATGAGGAGCAATCCAAACGTCTTCTTCCAGGAGACCCAGTCTGCTGGTGTGACCGTCGATGCCTTTCGCCTCGACAAAGCTCCCTACAATGATGTCCGGGTGCGGCGCGCTCTGAGCCTCGCTCTCAACCGTGACGAAATGGCCCAGACCGTGTATGAACTGCCGAGGGCCTTGACGCTGGCTCCGACTGTGAGGGGACTCTGGGTTGGCGAGAAAGATGACCCCCAAACTTTGGGCGAATGGTACCAGTATGACCCTGAGAGAGCAAAGAGACTGCTCGCGGAGGCCGGCTACGCCAATGGTTTTAAGACCATCTTTGAATTCTTCGAGTATGGAAAATATGTAGTGTCCGAGGCAGAGATGCGGAAAAGCTACTGGGCTGCCATAGGGGTAGATGCTGAGTTGAAGAGCGCAGACTACACGGTGTATCGCTCAAATACCGACCGGAATACCTGGGATGAGATTATCCGTACCATCAGTTTCCCGACTTACGATGACATAGACAATGTGCTGAATTTTGTTCACCACGGAAGTCTGGGAAACCTTAACCAGGGTGCAGTGAACGATCCTGAGATAAACCGGTGGGTAGAGACCTTTTGGGCATCGGATAGCGACGAAGAGCGGATGGAGCTTGCTAAGAAGATACGTCGCCAGTGGCTAGACCAAGTATATACGATACCGATGGTCAGCGCGCCGTCCTTTACCGCCTGGCAGCCCTGGCTGCGCAACTATCAGCATGCCAGCAACGGCTGGAACTCGTTATATGACCACGGGATGTCGGTAGCCTGGATAGACGATAGCTGGAGAAAGTAACAAGTGGGGCGCGGAGGCGCCTTTTTGCGCCAACGGAGCGTCTAAGGACAAGATGTGTTCAAGGGGAGGTGGGACATGTTTTATAACAGCGGCGGAGTGAGGTGCCTAGCCCTGGTTGCTATGCTGGGCGCGGTTGTGGCTCTAGCCTGCTCTCCGGCCGCAAGGCCACCGGCAGAGGGTAATGGAGGCAGCGAAGGAACCCGCGAAGGCAAGAGTGTAGAGATAGCGGGTCTCAAGATCGAGGTGCCGGAAGGCAACGAGTTCTGGGCGCCAACTGTTCCACCGGACTCACGTGAGCCTAGATACGGTGGCACCCTTACTTTTGCCAACCCCGCCGACCCGCCGGCTATTGACCCAGCCCGCACCACCAGCTACCTCCGCAGCCGGATCGTCACCTCCACTTATGAGAGGCTGATTGAATGGGCCACGGAACCGGGAGCAGACCCGATCAAAGTGAAGCTAGTACCTGGGCTTGCTGAGTCGTGGGAAATATCAAAGGACGGCCTTAGCTACAGTTTCAAGCTAAGGCAGGGGGTCAAGTGGGCCAACGTGCCGCCAGTTAATGGAAGAGCATTCACCTCGGCGGACGTACGCTTCAGCTACGACTACTACAACAGGAAAGACAGCGTTGTGTCCAGCGGATTCGACAACGTGGCGCGGCTGGAGATCCCCGATAAGTACACGGTAGTGTGCCATTTGAAGGAGCGCCAGGCTGGGTTCATCTATGAGATCGCAGGAGAGGGTGTGGGCCTTATCGTTCCAAGCGAAGTCGTGGAGCAGGAGGGTGACCTGAGAAAGCTGCTCATAGGCACCGGACCTTTTTATTCTGTCGATGGGTATCAGCCAAAGGTAGGAATTGACCTGAAGCGGAATCCAGACTACTGGGCCAGGGACCAAGCGGGAAGGCAGCTTCCATATTTGGACGGATGGAAAATCAGAGTGATCGCCGATCAGTCGGCCCGCCAGGCGGCGATGCGTACCGGCAAGCTGGACTGGGGTTCCGAGTTCTCTACGCCCAGTCAGCTCAGGCCATTTCTTAAGACAAATCCCAACGTCTACGGACAGGAGTACGTCGCCCCCGGTGGGGGGCAGGGTTATATGTTTAGCCTGGACAAGGCCCCGTGGAACGACGTCAAGGTGCGCCGCTCTCTCGGTCTAGCTGTAAACTACGACGAGATGGCCCAGGTGGTCCTCGAGGTGCCCCGAGCAACCCTGTCCACCGAGGTGCGAGGCTGGTGGGTAGGTGAGGAGGATACCACAGAGAACCTGCCGGAGTGGTACAGATACGACCCCGAGCGGGCCAAAAAGCTTCTGGCGGAGGCTGGTTTCCCTAACGGGATCAGCACCACACTGGAGTTTTTCGAGTACAGTAAGGCCGACGTAGCACGGGCGGAGATGCTCAAGGACTACTGGTCTAAGATAGGAGTGGACGTCGAGCTGAAGAACATGGAGTACACGGTGTTCAGGGCTAATGTAGACACCGCGGGTTGGCAGAACATTAGTTACTCCTTCGCCTTCCCTCAGCGCCAAGATATTGACTCAATCTTGCAGTTCCCATACTCCAAAGGGTTGGGCAACAAGACCCAAGGTGGGATCAACGACCCCCAAGTAGATCGATGGGTTGAGAGTTTTTGGGCTTCTACCGACGGGACTGAGCGGATGGGCTTGTTGAAGAAGATTCGTCACCATCTAAACGAGCAGGTGTTTTACATTCCCATCCCCAGCGGCCCATCCTTCCAAGTAATTCAGCCTTGGGTGCGTAACTTTCAACCGATTAACAATGCCTTCAGTGCAAACAAGGGCCACAGGGTGCTTATGCACGCCTGGATTGATGATAGCTGGAGAAAATAGGGTTGCGAATAGCTGATATATCTTGAGGTAGGAGGCCAATGTAGAAATTTAAGGACAAGTCTGTATTTACGCCCGGATGGAAATTGTGCATTAACGAGGAGGTAATATCATGGACTTTGAGTCTAGAGATACGCCAGAGATGGCTGCGTTTCGTAAAGAGGTGCAGAGCTACCTTAACCAGATCATACCGAAAGAACTGGTGGTCGCCGCTGATCTGAGCAAGAATACCGACGAGCAGTACGAGATGCGGCGGGAGATAGCCAGAAAGCTTGGCGTAAGAGGATGGCTGTATCCCACAATGCCGAAAGAGTACGGCGGCGGCGGCCTGACCATGGAGCACGCCATAGTCATCGCGGAGGAGCTGGATGAGCGCGAGCTGGAGTCTCCTCCTTACAGTGATGCCGGCGCCCTGGCCGGTCCCAGCATCCAGGTCTGGGGCAACGAGGACCAAAAAAGTACCTTCCTGCCGGATATATATACCGGCCAGAAGGTGACGTGGATGCTCTTGACCGAGCCCCACGGAGGCTCTGACCTGGCCAGCGCCAAGACCACTGCCATACGGGACGGGGACGAATACGTCTTGAACGGCACCAAGACCTTTGTGGGAGCCGACCGCCCGGTGGACCAGTACTGGGCGATAGTGCTCACCGACCCGAAGGGGCCTAGGCATCAGAACCTGAGCTGGATAGTAGTACCTTCCAATCTGCCCGGTATTACCGTCCAACCTCTCGATCTGCTGAGCCACGGCAGCCCGGAGTCCTCTTTCATGAGCGCTCACAACAACTCCGTATTCTTCGAGGACGTTCGGGTGCCCGCGTTTAACCTTATCGGCGGCGAGAACAACGGCTGGAAAGTGGCCAGCACTCACTTGGAGCTGGAACATGGAGGAGCCGGGACCGTGCGCAAGAACCGCTTGATGGAGAGGTTTATCAAGTATTGCCGGACGACCAGCTTCGATGGCCGGCTCATTGCCGAGGACCCGGATGCCCGGGACATTCTAGCGGACCTGATAGTCGACTGGGACATCAACCGTCTCTTCGGGATGCGAAACTACTGGCAGCGACACGCCAGGAGGCCTGGAACCTACGAGGGGTCTCAGTCCTCCTACTATAGAAAGATGTCGGGCCTGAGGTTAGCCCAAAACATGCAGAAGATACTCGGCTATTTCGCCATAACCAGAGACCCCCAGTGGGCAGCGGTCGACCAATGGGTGGAGCTCTTTACACGCTCTTCCATCACTGCCGTGCACCCCGGCGGCACACAGGATGTCCAGAGGGTTGTCATGGCCCGCAGGATGGGGATAGGCAGGACCGTCAAAGAAGAGGCCGGGGCAATAGTATAAGCGCTTTCTCTAGCCCTCTCGAAGCTAATTAAGCGGGGCCAACATCTGGACCGCGTGTGGCCCCGCTAAGCGCCTCTTGGAGAGGCTGGTTATATATAGACTTCTGTCGGGCGACGAGCTTGGCGTTTAGAAAGTGGATGACGTAGTGAGGTCACTAAGAGGGACATCGGGAGCTATCATATGCGGGGTTCTGGCGGTACTGGTCTTAACTGGCTGCGCGCCGGCAACCTCGCGTCAGGGAAGGGATAGGGACGAGGAGGCGAAGCCAAAGGAGGCCAGGACCATGGAGGTTGGCGGCCTGAAGCTGGAAGTGCCGGCGGACAACGTCCTCTGGCCCACTGTATTGCCAAGAGACCCAGGCCAGCCCAAGTATGGAGGCACGGTGACCACCGCGTATCCGGGTGATGTACCGTCCTTGGACCCATCCCGCACCACGAGCTACCTCCGGAGCATAGTCGGGTCCCCTACTTACGACAAACTGGTGACATGGGAATTCGGCCGCGGCGTAAACCCTGAAAATATCAGATGGGTACCTTCCCTGGCGGAGTCGTGGGAGGTCTCCAAAGACAATCTAAGCTACACCTTTAAACTTAGACAGGGAGTGAAGTGGCCGGATGTCCCACCGCTGAACGGAAGGGAGTTTACTTCAGATGACGTGCGCTTCTCTTACGAGTATTTCACCAGGGATGACAGCCTGATTAAGAGCGGCTTCGCCAAGGTGGATAGGATAGAGACGCCGGACAAATATACAGTCGTCTACCGTCTCAAGCAGCGTGACCGTGCCTTCATTAACACCGTGGGAGGACCATACAACGGTTTCATAGTGCCCAAAGAGGTTGTAGAGCGAGACGGCAACCTGGGGAAGGTGATGATAGGTCTTGGTCCCTTCTACAACGACGACGGCTATCAGCCCAAAGTTGGCATCGACTTCAAACGCAACCCGAACTACTGGAGGAAAGACCAGTCCGGGAACAAGTTGCCGTATCTGGACGGCTGGAAGTTCCGAGTCATCCCGGACCAGTCCGCTCAGGTAGCCGCGTTCCGCACCGGCAAGCTTGACCTGGGGCCGAGCGTATTCCGAGCACCGAGCGACGTGCAGAACATGATGAAGCTCAATCCAAACGT
>ORJL010263261.1_pt1 | contig 10977 bp, 13 predicted proteins | sample 1779941 | NCBI WGS metagenome assembly ORJL01 (sample SAMEA104232317, study PRJEB22302) | groundwater metagenome | biome: forest; feature: aquifer; material: groundwater | place: USA | collected 2011-08-07 | depth 5.8 m | reverse complement strand
TACTTCGGTGGTGCAGGCCTGGCGCATATGGAGCAGTACGGCACGCAGCTATCCACCTTCGCGAAGATCCGCGCCAAGGCCAGTCGCCACGCGGTGAACAATCCGCTGGCGCTGTTCCGCAATGTCGTCACCGAAGACGACGTGATGAACTCGCCGATGATGTGGCCCGGCGTGCTGACGCGGCTGATGGCCTGTCCGCCGACCTGCGGCGGCGCAGCCGCGGTTCTGGTGTCGGAGCGATTCGCCAGCGCGCACGGGCTGCGCAAGGACGTCCGGATCGCCGCCCAGACGATGACCACCGACACCGCATCGACCTTCGGCGCCGGCGACATGATGCAGGTCGTCGGCTTCGACATGGCGCGCGCCGCCGCCAACCATGTCTACGAGGCCGCCGGCATCGGCCCGGAAGATCTCGACGTGGTCGAACTGCACGATTGCTTCGCCCAGAACGAACTGATCACTTACGAGGCGTTGGGGCTCTGTCCGGACGGCGGTGCGGAGCGGTTCATCGACGATGGCGAAAATACCTACGGCGGCAAGATCGTCACCAATCCCTCCGGCGGCCTGCTCTCGAAGGGCCACCCGCTCGGCGCGACCGGACTGGCGCAATGTTATGAGCTGACGCGTCAGTTGCGTGGAACCGCGGCGGCAACGCAGGTCGAGGGTGCGCGGTTGGGACTGCAGCACAATCTCGGCCTTGGCGGCGCCTGCGTGGTGACGCTCTACGAGCGGGCGTGAGGAAGCAGCATGGTCGATCAATCCGCCGTCGGGCGTGGCTTCACGCCGGTCACCGCGCGCGTCGAACCCGGACGGCTGCGCTATTTCCTCAACACGCTCGGAGAGCGCAATCCGGTTTACCGCGATGAGCAGGTAGCGCGGACCGAGGGCTATTCCGCGACGCCGGTGCCGCCGACCTATCTGTTCTGTCTCGAGATGATGGATGCCGAGCGTCCGTTCGAATTCCTGACCGAGATGAAGATCGATCTTGCCCGCGTGCTGCACGGCGAACAGCGCTTCACCTATCACGCTCCCGTCGTGGTCGGCGATACGCTGACCTTCGAGTCGCGTGTCACCGACGTTACCGACAAGAAGGGTGGGGCCATGACCATGGTGGTCGTCGAAACCCGCATCACCAATCAGCATGGCGCTCATGTCGCCGACAGCGCGCGCACGATCGTCGTGCGGAATTAGAGGCATCATGGGCGAGACGGCAAACAGGCATCCGGCGGTCGGCGAACGCATCGTTCACAAGACCTTCCCGCCGATCACACGTCACACGCTGGCGCTGTATTGTGGCGCGTCCGGCGACCATAATCCGATGCATGTCGACATCGATTTCGCCAAGGCGGCGGGTTTCCCGGCCGTATTCGCTCGTTCTCGACTCGTTTTGCAGCGATCACGCAACTCGGCGCGCGCCTGACCTGCGAGGGCCATGTGGCCGAACTGATCGAGGACAAGGGCGAAAGGCGAGCCAGGCTCGCCCTGACGACCAAAGACGACAACGGCGAGGTCAAGCTCGCCGGCGAAGCCATCATCGCTCTCTGATCGAGGAAACCAAATGCCCAAGCTCAAAGGTAAAGTCGCTGTGGTCACCGGGTCGGGGCGCGGCATCGGCCGCGCCATCGCCCTGAAGCTCGCGAGCGAGGGCGCGAGAGTGGTGGTCAACGACCTCGATGCCGCGCCGGGTGACGCGGTCGCCGCCGAAATCAAGGCGGCCGGCGGCGAGGCGATCGCGGTCAATGGCAGCGTTTCGGAGGCCGGCTTCGCCGACCGTTTCGTCGGCGCCGCCATGGAGACATTCGGCGGCCTCGACATCATCGTCAACAACGCCGGCTATACCTGGGACTCGACGATCCAGAAGATGACCGACGAGCAGTTCCAGGCCATGCTCGATGTGCATCTGGTCGCGCCGTTTCGTATTCTGCGCGCCGCCGCCGAGCCGATCCGGATCATGGCGAAGAAGGAGGCCGAAGCCGGTCGCGAGGTATTCCGCAAGGTGGTCAACATCTCGTCGATCGCGGGGCTCTATGGCAATGCCGGGCAGGCGAGCTACTCGTCGGCCAAGGCGTCTCTGGTTGGGTTGACGCGTACGATGTGCAAGGAGTGGGGGCGCTACAAAGTCAACGTCAATTGCGTGGCCTTCGGCCTGATCAATACCCGCCTGACCCAGCCGATCGAGGCCCAGCAGAAGACCATCGATGTCGCCGGGCGCGACATCAAGGTCGGCGTCCAGCCGCAAATGCTCGACGCCATGGCCAGAATGATTCCGCTCGGGCGCGGCGGCACGCCGGAAGAAGCCGCCGATGCGGTTTACTTGTTCTGCAGTCCGGAATCGAACTACATCAGCGGCCAGGTGATCGTCGCTGGCGGCGGTCTCATCATTTGATGCGAGGGTTCAATGCAATATCGCTCATCCTGGATGACCGAGGAACTGGACGTCTTTCGCGACCAGTTTCGCAAGTTTCTCGCCAAGGATCTGGCGCCGCACGCTGAGACCTGGCGCCATCAGAAGATGGTCGATCGCTCGGCCTGGCGGGCGCTGGGAGAGATGGGTGCATTGCTGCCGAGCGTGCCGGAAGCCTATGGCGGCCTCGGCGCCAGCTTCGCCTACGATGCTGCCGTTATCGAGGACATCGAAAGCGTGGTTCCGGAAGTCACCACCGGAGTTTCGGTGCATAGCTGCATCGTGGCGCACTACATCCTGAACTACGGTTCCGAGGAACAAAAACTTCGCTGGTTGCCGAAAATGGCGACGGGCGAGTTGATCGGCGCCATCGCGATGACCGAACCCGGAACGGGGTCCGATCTGCAAGGCGTGCGGACCACCGCCCGAAAGCAGGGCAACAGCTATGTGATCAACGGTCAGAAGACGTTCATCACCAATGGCCAGGCCGCCGACCTCGTCATCGTGGTGGCGAGAACAGGCGGGCCAGGTGCCAAGGGCCTTTCACTGATCGTCGTTGAGACCAAGGGTAATGAGGGTTTCAGACGCGGGCGCAACCTCGACAAGATCGGTTTGCACGCATCCGACACGTCTGAACTGTTCTTCGACAACGCGGTGGCACCTCCCGAGAACCTGCTGGGCAGCGACGAAGGCAACGGCTTCGTTCAGCTGATGCAGCAATTGCCGCAGGAGCGCCTTTCGCTTGCCGTCGGTGCCGTGGCCTCGATGGAGCGCGCGATCAGTTTGACGAGCGAATACACCAAGGAGCGCAAGGCTTTCGGCCAGCCCATCATTGAATTCCAGAATACCGCCTTCAAGCTCGCCGAGCGCAAGACGGAAGCCATGATTGCGCGGGTTTTCGTCGACTGGTGTGTGGAACGCCTCGTCGCCGGCGAACTCGATACCGTCACCGCTTCGATGGCGAAGTGGTGGTGCTCGCAGAAGCAGGTGGAGACCGCGGACGAATGCCTGCAGCTTCACGGCGGCTACGGCTACATGCAGGAATATCCGATTTCGCGGATGTTCGTGGATGCGCGCATCCAGAAGATATATGGCGGCACCAACGAGATCATGAAGCTGTTGATCGCGCGGTCCTTATAGAGCGTATTCCAGGGGAACCTGAACGTTGCAGCCGGGAGTTGCCGGCTACCGCTCCCGAGCCAGGCCTCGGATACGAGGCCGGAGATTCCTTAAAGAATGGCGCGGATCGGTCACGATCCCGACGATCGGGCCTTACGACGCGCCCGGGGGGAGGTCTTCTGCCCTCCAAATCCGGGTTAACCAACGAAATTTGTTGTGTTTCTGGGCCATTACGCCTAAAAGCCCGTTCTCACCGGAAAGATCAGGCGATGGCCCACAATTACGCGATCAACGACGATGTCCACCACCAGCTGCAGGGGCCGCAGGGCCGCGCCGTCGTCAAGCAGCGCAGCGTCTATACCATCGTCACCTGCCTGCCGATCGAGGCCGACGGCCGCCCGCGCTACCGCATCAAGAGCAAGACCGAGAACGTCGAGCGCGTGGTGACCGAGGAACAGATCAGCCGGCTCGGCTGATCGGCGGCCAGCGATGTCGGCGCTTGATGAGGACGGAATTCGTTCGCAGCCGGTCGCGGCGCTGATCCGTATCACTTTGGCACAAGCACCGGATGGACCAGAGCAGAGCGGGTGAATTTCTTAAGCCCCATGGGCTTGCCGAACAGATAGCCCTGGACCAGGTCGAAACCCATCTCATTGGCCGCGACAAAATCAGCGCGGGTCTCGATTCCCTCGGCAACGACCGAGACGCCATGATCCTTGGCGAGTTCGATGATGCTGCGGCATACCGTCTGTTTCAACCGGTCGTTGGCGCAGCCCGTAACGAATTGCCGATCAACCTTGAGTTCGACGAAGGGGAAAGTGTCGAGCCCCATCAGCGCCGGCCAGTCGGCACCAACATCGTCGATCGAGATCCCAATGTTGTGAAGGCGCATTTCCTTTGCGACATCGATCAGCAGTTTCTGATTGTCGATGACCTCGGCGCTGTTGATCTCGATGAGCAGGCCCCCGAATGCCGGATGCGTCGGCATCCGCCGGCAGAGATCGCGCACAGCCTGGCGATTTTTGAGAAATGAGACCGGCAGATTGATCGAGATGTCGGTCGGACTTTGCATTTCGAGCAGGTGGCGCCAATCCTCCATGGCGCGGTCGATTACGAATTCCGACAAGCGCAGCAAATGTGGATCGTCGTCTTCCGGGATAAAACAGGCCGGCGGGACCACGCCCCAGGTCGGATGCCGCATCCGCACCAGCGCCTCGGCACCGCAGCGCACGAGTGTGCGGGCATCGATCTTCGGCTGGTACCATAATTCGAGCCAGCCGGCGTGCAATGCTTCCGCCACGTGAACTGCCGGGCTAGGTGCTGGATCCTCAGGGAGAAGCATGGCAACTCGTTCACGCAACGTCCCGGCGGCGAACGGCGTGGTGAGCGGCGGCAGCATCGCGAGGCCGTATTCCTCGCCAACCTGGCGTACCGCTTTGACAATGATCGATTCGCGGGCGCCGATGACGAGAACCTTGCCGCCGAACTTCCGGCGCAAAAGGACTTCGAGAATTTTGCCGGCCTCGATTCCATCGACCGACACTCCGAGAACAATGATATCCGGGAGTTGAGTCGCGAGGATCTCCCCCAATTCGTCGGCCTTCGCGCATTCGCTGGTTACGAAGCCGAGATCTTCAAGGACGTCGGCGAGGAACGCCCGAAGGTGTTTCTTGTTGTCTGCAACGCAGGCGCGAGGTGCCACTTTGCGACGCCCGAAGGTTGCGCAACTTCCCGCTAGATTGCTGCGGAACATCTGGTCCGTCATCGCTAATCTCCTCCTCCTGAAGCGGAAGATTTCTTAGCGGCGCGCATGGGTTCAAATATGGTGATCTTGCGCACAGAATTGAATTATTCGAGTAACGTTAAACCGCGCAATGAGAATAAAATTTTGTAAGAGTTGCGTGCAAGAAGTCAGGATCGTAGCGCGCTCGCACAGAGCAAGACCGAGAGCGTCGAGCGCGTGGTGACCGAGGAACAGATCAGCCGGCTCGGCTGATCCGCTGCTGTTCCCTGAAAATTAGCATTTGGTCATGTTGAGCGTATTCGCTTGCTATTCTGGGTAGAGCGGCGTAAACGCCTCCCATTCGAACAATCGATTTGCTTGTTGATCGCGCCGAACCGGCTCTACTCCCCAAGAACATCGCTGAAATCGGATTTAAGCTCGCGCGAGGGTCGTGCGGGCACTTCGCGCATTTGCGCATCTTGGAGAAACTAAAATGGCTACCGGAACAGTTAAGTGGTTCAACGCGACCAAGGGCTTCGGCTTCATTCAGCCTGACGATGGCGGCAACGACGTGTTCGTGCACATCAGCGCCGTCGAGCGCGCCGGCATGGGCTCGCTCAACGAAGGCCAGAAGCTTTCGTTCGAAGCGAAGGTCGACAGCATGCGCGGCAAGACCAGCGCGGAAAACCTCCGCGCCATGTGACGCAAACCGATTCTCACGGATTTCCGCGGATGTACCGGAATCCCAAGGGATCGGTGGCGTTACCAGCGACATGAGATCAGGGCCCGCCGGTCAAACCGGCGGGCTTTTTTCATGGCCAGGGCTTCGCTCGTTGCGATGATGCGGCCGGTCGTGTTGGGCCGGCTTGTCCGATGTCGGCGCCGCGTTCTCGGCCGGCGCCGTTGCCGTTTGGGCTCCGGCACCTGAACTGAAGGTCAACATGCCGGCCAGTGCCGCCGTTGCCATCAGTGCCCCTTTCCTCGACCCATCGCCATCTCCCTTTTTCCGAACGGCTGCTCGCGTTTGCTCAGCTAGCGCGGGTAGCGATCATCGCAGGCTCGCAGCGGCCGTAGACCTGGAACCCGCGGCGGCGTTTGTTTTGCCAAATGTGAAGCACGTCACATCCAGTCAGCGGGTTCGGCGCTAACCACGATGCGGCCGGGGGCACTCCCAGCATCGAGGACCGGGCAGATGAAAACGCGGCGGATGGCATATTGGTGGCTAAGGTTTGTGGTCTCGGGGCGATTTCTCGAGAAATTCCTGAACTGGCGCGTCACGCGCTCTTAGCGCCCTTGTGGCCGGATCATCCGGCATTCGAGCAGCGCGCTCTGCCGAAAACAGCGATGGTAAGCCACCCTTTCAGGCGCGAGATATTCAGGCCGCGCTGACGAGTTTCTTGCAAAAGGCCGCTCCGCCGGCCAGGGCATCGCGCCCCTTCCACGCCAGATAGGTCAGGCGTCCGGAGAGCGATTGATAGCTGCGCAGGCGGCGCGATCCCAGCACGTGGCCGATTTTATCGGGAAACCGCTTCACCTCCGCTTCGACGAGAGCTGCGATTTCGCCAATCAGCTTGTTGAGCCGCTCGCCCCACTCGGATTCGTCGAGCAGATCGATGCGGACCCGCAAGGCGTATTCGATGTCGTAGATCTCGGTCAGGATTTCCTTGGCGACAAAAACCCGGTTGTTCTTCAGGGCAACGCGCAACGCCGAGCGTTTGTCGTCCAGCCGGTCCAGCACCATCGAGACCGCGATCGCATAGGGCACGGCAACGATGTCGGCGGCGTTCTTGCTCGGCGCGGCCTTGGTGGCGAGGCGGATCAATTGCCAGGAAGCCTTCAGCCGCCTGGCCACCAGCGTCAGCGCAAAGGGAAGCACGTCGGCGTGTTTCTTTCCGAACGCATCCAGCAAGGACGTTACTTTCAAGACCTGTGCGTCATCGAGTTCCCCGATCTTGACCGGGAGCGCATCGCTGAACTTGGCGAGGGCATCGCGTGCACGCAGCACGCACAGCATCTTGGCCAGGTCGTCATAGGCCGAACGCGAAGTCGTATAGGTCGCGAGTTTGGCCCGGGTCTGATCGGCCGCATTCGGTGAGACGAACATATTCTCCAGAGACTTGACGACCTTGGTCTGGAACGTATCGACAACCCGCTGGGCTTCTCGCTGATTGTCGGCGGCGATCAGCTTGTTCACCGCGCCGACATAGTCGCGCGCCATCGTCGGCAGCAGATCCCGGCTGATCCATTCCCATATCGGAGCCAGCGAACCGCGCGATATCCGCCCCGAATTGGCATGGTCCGGATCGCTGTCGATCAGCAGCGGCTCCAGCGGAGCGAAAAAATATCGCGAGGAGTTGTTGACGCGATTTTGAGTCGATCCATCCTTGCGGAATTCCGCGCGCAATTTCTCCAGAACCGGCTCAGCCCCGGGAATTTCGGCGCCGCAGACTTCCAGCCGCTCAAGCTCGGTCAAAAGATTGCCGCGCGTCAGCGGCGTCAGCCGTTGCAGAAACTCCTGAATCTCATCGGTCAGTGCCATTGCGATCTAGTTTCGCGCGCGATTTGATCCGGTGTCAGCGATCACCCGTCGCTTGCAGGGCGAACGTAACTCGACATGAAAACACGAAAACAGTTGGCGGCAGATTAAGAAGTAAAGCCGAGACCCGTGAAACTACGGGGGTGGGTGTCTACGCCAGGAGCATTTCTACGATCCGTAGAACTACGGAGATTTTGTCGCAAGTCGTCGCTTTCCGGCGCTGGCGCATGATTCACGCCCGAAACCTGGCGACGCGGACGTTTTCCCTTGCCACGACTCGCTTAAATCTCCGTAGTCTTACTAGGTAAAAAATTAACCCTCGAACAGGAGAGGCTCGTTAAACAAATTATATGTCGCAGCAAGAAAACCGAATCACTGATTCGCCCTTGTCGAAATGGACGGAAGGCAGCGCTCCGACCGGCGGCGACGATCTCGAAATTGCCCGACTGTCCGCTGCGCGAACCAGGGCGATGGATGAGGCGGGGGCTGCGATCGCACGCCAGCTAAACGGGCCATTGACCGCGCTGCTGCTCTACATGGGCGAGATCAAGCAACACAGCCACCAGCTTTCGCAGACCGACGGCAACAAGGTTTACCTGCAGAAGGTGGTGGAGAACGCGCTTCAGCAAACCGAACGCGTCTGCGCCATGATGAAGCAGATTGCCGGCACGCAAGAGGAAGCCGTCGTTGTGCCGGGTCGCACGGTTGGGTGGGAGACGCGGACCAGCCGCACCAAGGAGCGCACGCTGGGTGTCATGTTCGCATCGGAAGCCGGTCAGAAGCCTCTGACGAAGCGGGAGCGCGAGGTTCTGAACCTTATCAGCGAGGGATGCTCCAACAAGGAGGGCGCCTTGCGGATGCGCATCAGCCCGAGGACCTTCGAAAGCCATCGCGCCGAGGCCATGCGAAAGCTCGGAGCGCGAAACACGGCGGACCTTGTCCGCACTGCGCTGCTGCATCCGGGTTCGGTCTAGAGCCGGATCGCGCGGTGGGGCGATGGTCCGGCATCGCCGGGGCGCTATTGCACGCCTGACTGTTTCAGATTCGGATTTTTCCAGAGGGCTGCGAAGCCGGCGATGCCTTTAGCACGTCGCCGCTTAGTAGAAGTCTTCCACGAAGGCGTGAACACGAGGCGTGGGCCGCAGCGTCTCGGCCTTGATCTTGGGCTCGCCCGAGACGATCGTGATAATCCACCGCGTCGGGGCGCTCGATTTGCTTTCCAGTACCGATCGCACGTAGCCCGTGATCGTCGATCCGCCGGATCTGGCCGTTGCGGTTCTGCCGTTGAACTGCGCGATACGAAAACGCCGGACTTCTTTCGGGTCGGTCGTTTCAAATGTAAACATCAAGCTCTCCTCGGTTCACGCGAATATCGCCGTTTATTGTTATCCGTGTGTGAAAATCCCAACCGTAGAAGTACTGCCGCGCCTGCGCTCGGCTGCGGCGGCGATGAGCGGGAATGGCCACGGCGGTCTGCAGCGCATTGTGGCGCAGACCGGAGCAAGATCGGGAAACGCCGGGAGTGATTGAATTTGCTGCGGGCGCGCCGGCGGCGGACGCGGCCGGACCGGGCAGCGGCGAACGGTTGCCGCCCAGTTGCAGTGTTTTACCCGGCCGACTCCGGAAACACCGCTTCCATCTTGGTTTTCAGCGTGGCGGCATTGAACGGCTTGACGATGTAGTTGCTGACCCCGGCCTTCTTCGCGGCGATGACGTTCTCGGTCTTCGACTCCGCGGTGATCATGATGAAGGGCGTTTGCGAAAGCTCGGGGCTGGCGCGCACTTCCCTGAGCAGGTCGTAACCGGTCATCGGCTCCATGTTCCAGTCGGAAATCACCAGGCCGTATTTCTTGCCCTGCATCTTGGCGAGCGCGGACGATCCGTCGCTGGCGTCGTCGACGTTTTCGAAGCCGATCTGCTTGAGCAGGTTGCGGATGATCCGGATCATGGTGTTGTAGTCATCGACCACCAGGATCGGCATCGATAAATCAAAAGCCATGTCTTCGCTCCGAGCGGTTCGCAAATGCCGACACAGGCGAGATACTCGCAGCATGCGAGAAAAGTCTTCGATGCTCTTCTCGAATTCGCGCCCGTCAGCACCGTGACAACTATCAGCGGTCATTGAACAGCCCGTTAATTCGGGCTGAATAAATATTCCCGCCGATTGCGGATGTCCGTAATTATACGGGTTCGGTCAAAGCCGCGGCGCGCAATTCATCGCAATCGTCATGCGCGATATCCCGCCAAACGCGCGAACAAGATCGGGCAAGATCATTCGTTCGCGGCAGGACCAGATGCTCACGCCAGCCAGCGAGGACGGACCGGCCTCACATACTGGGCCTTGACTGTAGCGTAACATTCGCAGGAGGTTTTCTATGGCTTCATCAAACAGTCGAACGGTCACATCAAGGTCTACAGCGAAGCTGGTTACGGGACGACCGTCAAAATCTATCCGCCCCGGGCAGCAGGCGTCGCTCAACCGCTGGCCGAAGATTCAGGCACGACGCGCATCGAAGGAGGCGATGAAGCCATCCTGATTGTTGAGGACGATGTTCCGGTGCGCAACTACGTCGTCACCCAGGTTCAGAGTCTCGGCTACCGAACGCTTGCCGCCAGCAATGCCAGCGAGGCCTTGACGTTCATCGATGAGGACAAGAACATCGACCTTCTGTTTACCGACGTCATCATGCCCGGCTCGATCAACGGGCGACAGCTGGCCGTCGAAGCATTGCATCGCCGGCCGTTGCTCAAGATCCTGTATACGTCGGGCTATACGGAAAACACCGTGGTTCATGATGGGTGTCTCGACGCCGGCGTGCTGCTGCTCGCCAAGCCGTATCGCAAGGTCGATCCGGCGAAGATGATCCGCGTCGCGCTCGCGGCCTGACGCAAACGGAATTTCGATCAACGCGACGCTGCCGTTCGCAGTCGTTGAAACCGGCGCAGCACCGCGTTGTTGTGGCCGTTTCATCGGTGTTGTCGCGATTTGCCATCGCGCGGCGGTCCGCATTTCTACGGAGTAGGCGAACTCGCATTTCTAGGTAGTTGTACGGACCGGCAATTTAACGAACGGGTAGCGAGGACGGAACAGTGTGACAGGGTCGCCGACAGAAACGTGCGGCGTCGCGTCAATCGTGTTCATCCAGAAGGGTACCCAAAATGTCAGGCATTGTTCTTTCGTCCTCAGTCCGCCAG
>ORJL010595386.1_pt1 | contig 10978 bp, 8 predicted proteins | sample 1779941 | NCBI WGS metagenome assembly ORJL01 (sample SAMEA104232317, study PRJEB22302) | groundwater metagenome | biome: forest; feature: aquifer; material: groundwater | place: USA | collected 2011-08-07 | depth 5.8 m | reverse complement strand
CTGCGTCCGGATGGCACGATTGTCGATTCCACCGCATTGAAGGGGGACCCGATCTTGCGCCTCGACATGCGTCTCCAGAAGCGTCTCCGGCTTGGCGGCAATGCGTCCATCGACGGCATGCTCGAGGTGTTCAACGTCTTCAATCGGGCGAACTTCGGGTCGTATACGACCGCGGAGAGCAGCGCGAGTTACGGACAGCCAGTGGTCAGCAGCAACATCAGCTACCAGCCGCGCACTTTGCAGTTCGGGTTCAGAGCCTCGTTCTAGGTTCAGGGCGACGCACCGGCCGTGGGGCCGGTGCGTCGCTTCCCAGGTTAGTGACGGAGTCTTGGGTCGTGAGCCGCCGGAAAGGACACGTGGCCCTGAATGTGCTCTTTTCGCGCCGGCACAGGGCACCGCTGAGTGTCGCGATCACCGACTTCATCGATAGAGTTTATAGAGAAGGGCGCCTCGAATCGCGCGCGGATTCTTGAGGCTGACATCCAAGAAATTGTTCGGGGGAACAGAAAACCTCCTGGGGCGACATCGATGGTGGTTAAGTCCCCTTGTGCAGTCTTGAAATCGGTGATAGCGTCCGGGCAAGTCTGCCGCGGCGCATCGCCGCCGAAAACCACGAAGGAGAGATACATGGGTACTGTGCGTGTCGGCGACTCCCTTCAGCAGCGAGTCAGGTGGGGTGTCGCGTGCGCGACCCTCCCGCTGGCGCTCGCCGTGACCCTGGCCTGCTCGAACAGCTCCGCGCCGCCGCCGGCGTCGACGGCCGCCGTGGACCCCGCGCCCGAGAGTCACGGCGACGGCATGCTGGGCCAGGTCTCGAAAGCCGATCAGGATTCCGGCCGATCGCAGAAGCCCTACGTGAAGAACATGCGGCTGGTCGGGCAACAGGATGTCCGCAACCGTGGCGCTAACGGCAATCTGTCGTTCATCGGCGACTGCGCGTACGTGGCTGCCTACTACGGCGGGACGGATGCGCTCACCGGCCTGGCCGTCATCGACGCGGCCAATCCGCAGAATCCGGAGCTAATCAAGATCCTGCCTGGCGCGCCGGGCACCCGGTCGCCGCAAACCGAGGTGAACCAGGCCCGCAAGATGCTCGGCGTGATGCCGTACTCGCTGGAGAACGGGCCGTACGGCGACCCGCCCGGGCCGACGCAACTGCTGATGTACGACGTGTCGAAGGACTGCAAGAATCCGGAGCTGCTCGGCGTCTACGACTACGGGAACGTGGTCACGCACGAGTTCGGGTTCAGCCCGGACGGGATGGCGGCGTATGCGACAGTCACCAGCACCGGCAATGTGGGCTCACCGCCCACGCCGGGCGATACGCTGATTGTCACCGATATCTCGGATCCGAAGAACCCGAAGGCGCTGACGACGTGGGACCTGAGCCAGGAGCCGGGGATGCCCAAGAGCGGCATGCACGATCTCGATTTCAACGACGAGGGTACGCGCGCGTACGGGTCCGTGAAGTGGGTTCAGGACGGCATTCAGCACAAGGGGATGACGATTCTCGACATCTCCGAGGTGACGGCGCGGCGCCCGAATCCGAAGATCCGGCGGATCAGCTCTTTCAACTGGGGTCCACCCGAAGAGCACGGCATTACGCACACCACCATCGGGCCGCTGACGATCAATGGCCGCCCCTTCGTGCTCTGTGCGGATGAGACCGGCGGCTCGGGTTCGACGGCCGACCCGGCGCGCGGGTGGGGGCGGCTCATCGACATCGGCAACGAGCGGTACCCGCTGCAGGTCTCGTCCATTCGGCTGCCGATCAGCATGGCGGAGAACGCGGAGAAGCTGAAGGCGGACAGGGCCGATTACGCCACGCACTTTGTGAGCGTGGACGATCGCCACAACGCCCGCCTCGCGTTCATCTCCTGGTACTCGTCGGGCCTGCGCGTGTGGGACATCAGCGACCCGTACGACCCGGAGGAGATTGGCTATTACATTCCCGGCGCGCGCATCAACACGACGCTGAAGCTGCCGGAACGCGGCCGCAACAACAAGTATGTCGACTATGTGTATGCGTATCCGCGGTACCGACCGGAGACCGGCCACATCTGGACGACCAGCATCTTCAACGGGTTGTTGATTCTCGAACTGATCGACAACCCGCTGAAGCGCGCCAACGCCTCAACGCATCACTGACGCTCGCTCGCATCGTATTTCCAATCGGCCCGTCGCGACATGGTCACGACGGGCCGCTCGCTCGGCGTGTCCCGAGTGGCGGGCCGGGCAGGTCTGAAGACCTGCGCCACAGCGGCACTGATTCCACCGATACGCGCCACTAGGATCGGTCACGGGCGGGCGCCCGGGCGAGTTGCCCGCCTCGGGATGTTTCAGGAGCAATCTTGCGGGCACGCCGAAGGATGACGAGTTTGCCTACAAAAACGCCACCCCTCCTGACCTTCCCTCGACACGGAGTCGTTCTCGTCCTGGCGTTCTGGCTCGCGCCCTTCCAGCTCGTTGCCGCGGCGCCGAACGATCAGGCGCAGGAGACCACTCGCGCGGCTGTCGTCAACGGTCCAGACGCCCCCAAACCGCCGGACGTTTCAGCGCCGTACGACGCGGGGCGCCCCATGGTGCGCGCCATTCGCCTCACCGAGTTGCTGCGCCTGGATGGGACGCTGGACGAGCGCGTGTATCAAACGGCGCCCTCGGCCAGTGAGTTCGTCCAGCAGGTGCCGAAAGACGGGATGGCGGCGACCGAAAAGACCGACGTGTGGGTGATGTTCGACGCCGAGAACCTCTACATCGCCGCGCGCTGCTGGGACTCGGCGCCGCCCGAGAAGTGGGTGGCCGACGAATACCGCCGCGATACGGTCCAGTTGAAGCAGAACGACGGCTTCGGCGTCGCGCTCGACACCTTTTACGATCGCCGAAACGGCTTCGCCTTCTACACCAACCCGTTCGGGGCGCGCGCCGACTATGCCATCACCGACGAAGTGGCGGATTTCAACTGGAACCCCGTCTGGGACGTCCGGCCCGGACGGTTCGATGGGGGCTGGACGGTGGAGATGCAGGTACCGTTCAAGTCGCTCCGCTACAAGTCTGGCTCCGAACAGGTATGGGGCGTCCAGTTTCGACGGATCGTGCGCCGGAAGAACGAATGGGCCTACCTGACCCGTGTTCCCTCGTCGGTGGCGGGTCCTATTGGCCTCACCAAAGTATCGTTCGGCGGCAACCTCACCGGCCTCGACCTGCCCGCGGCGAACACGAACGTCGAGCTGAAGCCGTACGCCACCTCGCGGTCGACGACCGACCTCACGAAGACGCCAGCGATCTGGAACAAGGGCGCGACCGACATTGGAGTCGACGCGAAGTACGGCGTCACGGCGAGCCTGACGGCCGACTTCACGTACAACACCGATTTTGCCGATGTGGAAGTGGATCAGCAGCAGGTCAACCTCACCCGCTTCAGCCTGTTGTTCCCGGAAAAGCGCGAGTTCTTCCTCGAGGGTGGCGGCCTGTTCGACTTCGGCCGCGCGACGTCGGGGCTGCTGCAACGCCCGGTTGCTACCGCGCCGATTCTCTTCTTCACCCGCCGGATCGGTGTCGAGAGCGGGGGGGTCGTGCCAGTCGATTTCGGCGCGCGGCTGACGGGGAAGGTCGACCGGTGGAGCATCGGCGCCCTCAACATTCAGACCGGCGACAGTCCGACGGTGAACGTCCCGGCGACCAACTTCACGGCGCTCCGGGTGAAGCGCAACGTGCTGCGGCGGAGCAGCATCGGGGCCATCTTCACGAACCGTTCTCACTCCTCGGCAAGCCCCGGCTCGAACCAGGTGTATGGAGTCGATACCGGGCTCTCGTTCGCTCAGGACTTCAACTTCTCTGGCTACCTTGCGCGCACGCGGACGCCTGGGCTCACAGGCAACGACACGAGCTACCAGGCGGAGTTGGCGTATGTGCCCGATCGCTACGGGTTCCAGTTCGCTCACCTCTTCGTCGGCGACGACTTCAATCCGGAGGTTGGGTTCCTGCAGCGCAGCGATTTCCGGAGCACCTTCGTGGCGGCGCGGTTCAGTCCGCGGCCGCGCTCCATCCAGTCGGTTCGGAAGTTCACGTTTCAGGGAAATCTGAACTACATCTCGAACGGCGCCGGCGCCCTCGAGACGCGCCAGGAGCAGGCGCAGTTCATCACCGAGCTCGAGAACAGCGACCAGTTGACCCTCGAGGCCACGCGCAATTACGAGCTGCTGGTGAGGCCGTTCGCGATTGCGCGCAATGTGACGATCCCCGTCGGCGCCTACCCGTTCAGCGGTTCGCTCGTATCGTACATGCTCGGCGCGCAGCGCCGGTTGAGCGGTACGGTGTCGATGGAACGCGGTAATTTCTACTCTGGCACCATCACGGCGCTTGGGTTCGCGACAGGCCGGTTTGCAGTGACGCCGCGCTTCTCGCTGGAGCCGAGCGCGCGCGTCAATCGCGTGGTGCTGCCGCAGGGACGCTTCACGACGAAGCTGTTTCTGAATCGCGCCGACTACGCCTTCACAACACGGATGTTCGTGAGTACGCTCCTTCAGTACAACTCGGCCAACCGGCAGTTCAGCACCAACCTGCGTTTCAGGTGGGAGTACCGCCCGGGCAGCGAGTTCTTCTTCGTCTACACCGACGAACGCGACACGACCGGCGCCGGCTTTCCGTCGCTACGCAACCGTGCCGTTGTGTTGAAGATCAATCGCTTGTTCCGGTTCTGAGGCGGGATGGATGGTCGCTCGGCCGAGTTTTCGGATAGCATGGGATCACCAGAGCAGGGGCTGCCGCGTTCAGCCGAGCGACTGGCGCCCCCTCGCGCCAAGTCAAGATGAGAGACGTCCGAACAATCGACTGATCGTCTCCTGGAGATAGGGATGCGCTGCACACGCACCGAAACCCACTTCCTGCCGAAATCATCCCTGGCGCTGATTGCGGTCGCGCTCGTCGCCGTCATGTCGTGCGGCAGTCCGCCGCCGTCGTCGCCGGAAGCCGCCCTTGTCGAGCAGGCGGCTGCGGCACTCGGCGGCCGAGGCGAAGTGGAATCGGTCGGCGTGCTGGCGATCGAAGGGGATGGCGACAGCTACTGGCTTGGCGAGGCGCGGGCGCCCGGGTTCGATCTGCCGGTGTTCTACGCCAGCTTCAGGCAGGTGTTCGACTGGAAAAACCGGAGGTTCCGCAAGGAGGAATTGCGGACGCCGCGGTTCCTCACTTCCGGTCTCCGCACGCAACGCATCATCACGGCGCTCGACACGGATATCGCGTTCGACGTCGATGATATGAACAAGGCCCTGCGCCTGTCGGATCAGGCGTCGATCGAGCGGAAGGCGGAGCTGTACCACCACCCGATCGGCGCGATCAAGGCTGCGCTTTTGCCGGGTACGCGGCTGAGCAACTTGCGAACCGAGCAGGGCTTCGATGCGGTGGACGTAGCCACCGCCGACGGGGCGAAGTTCAGCGTGTACTTCGACCGGACCACCAAGCGGCCGGCCAAGGCTGCGTCTCCGATATCTCACCCCACCCTCGGCGATCTCGTGCTCGAGACCTTCTACTCCGATTACGAGGACGTGGGGAAGCTGTCGTTGCCGGACACGATCAAGGTGCAGGTGGATCGCCAGGTGGTCGCCGCGTTTCGCGTGTCCACCTACCTCGTTGATGGCGTCACCACGCAGTCGAAGGCGGCGGCCCTGGTTCCGAGGCCCGACGAGAGGCCGCGCATAGCCGCGCCCTTCGGGCCGATCCCTCCGCTCGAAGTGCCGCCCGTCGTCAAGGCGGCGCCGCTTCAAAGGCCAGTTCCCCCCGTGACGGCGGAAGAGGTCTCGCCAGGAGTCTGGTACTTGACCGGCGGGAGCTATTTCAGTGTGCTGGCGGAGTTCAAGGACCACCTGGTCCTGATCGAGGCGCCGCTGGATGATGCGATGACGTTCGCCTTGTTGGCCAAAGCCAAGGAACTGCGGCCTCAGAAACCGGTGACGACCCTCGTGGTTACGCACCATCACCTCGACCACGTCGGAGGCGTGCGGGCCGCGGTCTCTGCCGGCCTGAGGGTCATCGCGGCGGAGGGCCGATCGGCGCCGGATGCGAGCGCCTCGGGTGGCGCGTCAGTCAGCTATTACACGCCGGGCAGCAAAGACACCCTGGAGGATCTCCTCAACCGGAAGCACACGTTGCAGCCGGATGCCCTGGAGAAGGGGACGCGGCCGTTCAAGGTCGAAACCTTCACCGACAAGTACGTGCTGCAGGACGAGATGCGCACGATCGAGCTGTACCCGATCAGCGGCAGCACTTACGCGACGACCCTTCTGATGGCCTACTTTCCGAACGAGCGGCTGCTCGTGGAGGCGGATGTCTACACGCCGCCGGATCCGATGTCGCCTCGGGTGCCGTATTTTCCGTATGCGCAGAATCTCCTCGACAATATCCAGTCACGTAACCTGAAGGTGGACCGCGTCCTGCCGCTCCACGGCCGAATGGTCCCATTCGACCATCTCGTGGAGGCAGCCAAGCGTCCGGTCCCCGCTGCCGTGGTACCGCCGACGTAGTCGATGCGCGCCAATGACGCCCGTTCCAACGGCGCCGAGATTGCCTCGCTTAGGTACGACATTGTCTTGATGCATCAGATCCTGCGCTACACGTGGCATGAACAGCAGGTCTAAAGACCTGCGCCACGCGTGACGTAAACTGATGGCTTGAACGGTCGAGGGACGTGCGCGACCGGCGATAGGCGTTGTCGTCGCGCAGGTCTTGAGACCTGCCTTAACGAGTGGCATAACTACCGAGCGGGATCGACACCGCGCCCGCGACCCGCACCCCGAATCGGCACCCACAGCACCGTCATGGCTTGCGCATCGGCACGGACGGTCAAGTGGCGCGCGAGCGTCTGCTGGGCGCCGATGCCGAACGTCGTGGCAAGTGGCTCATCGAATTCGTTGTAGGTGTAGCCGCGCCCGGTAACGTGCGAGAAGCTGCCGGTTCCGCCGTAGGTGAGAAAGAGGCTGGTCCGCTCCGTACTGGCGCGCACGAGGCGCTGCTTGATCTCAATCGTGTACAGCCTTGATGCGCCGCTCGAACGGATTGGTTTCGCGCGTGATCATGACGTTCGTGGACCTTCGTGCCTTCGCGATGAAGAGCCGTTGGCTTCAGACACCAAATTCGTCACGAATGGCGCTCCGAATCGCTTCGGGCGGGCAGGTCGCATCGAGCGTCAGCGCGTCCGCAGGTTCCTCGAGCGTCTGGAGCTGGTCGTCGAGCAGAGCCCCGTTGAAGCAATGCCCCCGGCGGTTCGCGAGGCGATGGCGCAGGACCGCGGGGCTTGCGCGCAGATAGACGAAACGCACGGTGCGGAGGTTGCCGCGCAGCGCCTCGTGGTACCGCTCCTTGAGCGCGGAGCACGCAGCCACGGTATGCTCGCGCCGGTCGATGGCGCGCGCGACGATCGCGTGCAGCGCGGCGAGCCACGGCGCGCGGTCGGCATCGGTCAACGGCAGGCCGGCGCGCATTTTGTCGACATTCGCCCTCGGGTGCAGATCGTCTCCCTCGACGAAGCGCCATCCGAGCTCGACCGCCAGCGATCGGCCGATCGTCGTCTTCCCGGCGCCCGGCACGCCGACGATCACGATGACCATTGCCACGATCTTATGCGACACTCGACCTCGCTTCATGGACCAGGTCCCAGGCGGAGCTGACGCGCCGGGCGATGTCGACGCCCTGGCGCCGCTCGTGTATCACGAGCTGCGGCGCATTGCCGCGATGTACATGCGGCGGGAGCGTCCCGGCCAGACCCTGCAGCCGACGGCGCTCGTGCACGAGGTGTACCTGCGCCTGGCGGGCGCCGGCACGCCGTGGCACGACGAGCGGCATTTCGTCGGCATTGCGGCGCGCGCGATGCGGCAGATTCTGGTCGAGCGCGCGCGGGCGCGCGGGGCGCAGAAGCGCTGGGCCGGCCAGAACCGTGTCTCCTTTTCGGATTCGCTGGCCATCGCCGCGGAGCCCGAAGCCGCGCTGCTGCCGCTGGACGAGGCGCTCACGCGGCTCGAAGCGCTCGACCCGCAGCAGGCGCGCATTGTCGAACTGCGCTATTTCGCCGGGCTGAGCATCGAGGAAGCGGCGAAGGCGCTCGACATCTCGCCGGCCACGCTCAAGCGACGGTGGAGCCTGGCGCGCGCCTGGCTCTTTCGCGAGCTGAGCCGGACGCCATGAATCCCGAACAGTGGCAGTGCGTTCGCGACCTGTTCGAGCGGGCGGTCGAGCGCGAGCCTGCTGAAACGGCGGCGTGGCTGGCGCGCGAGGCGCCGGACGACCCGGCGCTGCGGGCCGAAGTGCAGTCGCTGCTCGAGCATCACACGCGCGCGGGCGCATTTCTCGAGGAGCCTGTTGCCGCCCGGGTGGAAGCGTGGCTCGATGACGAAGGCGGGCTGACGCCGGGATCGATCGTCGGGCCCTACACGATCGTCCGCGAGATCGGGCGCGGCGGAATGGGCCGCGTGTATCTCGCGTCGGACGCCAGGCTCGGCCGGACGGTCGCGCTCAAGGCCCTGCCGCCGGCGCTGACCCGCGATCCAGCTCACCGCGAGCGCCTCAAGCGCGAGGCGCGCGCCGCGGCGTCGTTGACGCACCCGGGCATCTGCACGGTGTATGCGCTCGAGGAGCTCGAGGATTCGCTGTTCATTGCGACGGAGTTCGTGGACGGCCGCACGCTGCGCGATGAGATCGCCGGCGGCATTCGGCCGCCGGCCGAGTCGATCGCGGCCACGGCGAGCGAGCTCGCCGCGGCGCTGGCCAGCGCGCACGACAAGGGCATTACGCACCGCGATCTGAAGCCCGAGAATGTGATGCGCACGGCGGAGGGGCGCGTGAAGATCCTCGACTTCGGCCTCGCCCGGCTCAACACGCCCGGTCTCAGCGCGGCGGCCATGTTTGCGACGAGACCCGGCGCGGTGATGGGCACGCCGGCTTACATGGCTCCGGAGCAGTTGAACGGGCAGCCGGTCGACGCGCGCGCTGACGTCTTCGCTTTCGGCATCACGCTCTATGAGTACGCATGCGGCGAGCACCCGTTCGCGGCGCCGACCGAGCTGGCGATGGTCGCTCGCGTGCTCGAGAGCCACGCCCAGCCGCTGGCGGCGCGCTGTCCGCACATGCCGCAGCCGCTCGCGGCCGTCGTCGACCGCTGTCTCCGCAAAGATCCTGCGGAGCGTTTCGCGTCGGCAGCGGAGATCGTCGCCGCGCTGGCCGACGGCGTTTCGGCGCAGGCGGGTCCACGCATTTCGACCTGGTGGCGGCCGCACCAGCTCGCGATGATGGCCGTCTACATCGTGGCGACCACGATTGCGTGGCAGATCAAGGAGTCGTTCGCGGGCGCCGCGTCGCTCTGGATTTTCGTGGCGATGGGCGTCGGTTCGGCGACCTCCGGCATCATCCGCGGGCATCTCGTGTTCACCGAGCAGATGAACCGCGCCCGTCTCGCCGGCGAGCGCCGGCGGACGGCGACATTGACGACGGCCGTCGATGTGCTGATGGCGATTGCGCTGTTCGCCGATGCGTGGCTGTTCGCGCCAATCCGTCCGCTGTACGCGATGCTCACGATGGCGCTGGCGCTTGGGATTGCGCTCGCCGCCCTGGTGATGGAACCCGCGACCACAGCAGCGGTCTTCGGCTCCGACTCCTGACGTTATACAATGGCGGGCTCATGGATAACATCACGAGCTTGCAGATCACCGATACGAAAGTCGGCGGCGGCGCCGAGGCGACCTCCGGAAGGCACGCGACCGTGCACGACACCGGGTGGCTCTACAACCCGAATACCGCCGACCATCACGGCGCAACGTTCGACAGCTCACGCGACCGCGGCGAGCCGTTTGCATTCGCGCTCGGCGCGCGCGGGGCCGGCAACGTGATCCCGCCCAATGCCACCCTGGTGTTCGACGTCGAGCTGCTCGGGGTGAAATAAGCCAATCCGGTAGTTGATTGAGTGATTGATCGATCGCGTCACGGCCGTCCAATTCAATCACCCGATTTGATTACTCGATTGCCCGATTACCCAACTATCCAGTTTCGTAATCTCCGGGGCTCGTGATCGCCGCATCAGGTGTGGCGTGGGTGTACGCGGTGACTGCCGTGTCGTTCGCCTTCGTCATGGCGTCGCGGCTGATGGTTGCCCGGTTCCCGTACCACGTCGTGCATCGCCTCAGGCCAACCGAAATTGTGATTGTGGCAGTCGCCCATCTGAAGCGACGTCCGGAGTATTGGAAGAATCGAAGCTGATTGTCTCGTCGGCCCAACGTGCGGCTTGAGCCGCGTCCGTTCGACCGGCTGTGACAGCCGAGCGCCGGGTGAGCCGCGAGGCGTTGCGGCTCACCGCGCCGGGGTCACCGCACACGTTCCAATCTCCAACCGATTCACGCCACGGCAATTGCCGCGTCTGTCGGCCTGGCCGTCTTTCAGCGTTCGCTGCAGCCGGCCGCAGCGAACCACGCGGTTTGCGGCCAACCCCCCGGAGCCTGCACGATCGAAATCCCGCGTAGTCTCTGATTCGTCCGCACATCGACGCGAGGCTCAGTGCGGGGGATTCCAGCGTTGGCCGCAGGCCGGGCGCTGCAATCGTTGGCGCGCGGCGCAGCGGTTTTGCCGATGATCAGATTCACATCATGGGGGTTGCCACGTTGTCCCGCAGGTCTCCTTTCCGGCGTTGGCTGCAACCGGACGGAGGTTTCCACACGCGGCGGCAGCCAAGCCTCAAAGACGGCCGCCGGGACGACGCTGGGACGCGTGACGCCTTGATTTTCGAGCACTTTCGAGCAAGACTGCGTGCACAGTCGCCCGCGATGGCTGCAAGCAGGGCCTGGCGGTCTACTCAGTAAGAAGTTGGGCGGACGTGGCAATGGGTTGGATTATCGATGTCGGTATAGACGGACGATCCTGGAACACGAACGTCAGAACCTCTCGCTCAATCCTCAACGGACGGCAAATGAACGGTTGCCGGTGCGTTCCAGAACGGGCGAGT
>ORJL011480894.1_pt1 | contig 10979 bp, 10 predicted proteins | sample 1779941 | NCBI WGS metagenome assembly ORJL01 (sample SAMEA104232317, study PRJEB22302) | groundwater metagenome | biome: forest; feature: aquifer; material: groundwater | place: USA | collected 2011-08-07 | depth 5.8 m | reverse complement strand
TTGAGCAGAGCGATCACATTGAGATTGACGAGAAAGATATTCGCGTAGATGTCTATCGCTCATCTGGTCCTGGTGGCCAAGGCGTAAATACCACTGATTCGGCAGTCCGTATTACACACATCCCCAGTGGAATTGTGGTTTCTTGTCAGAACGAGCGTTCTCAAATTCAGAACAAGGCCACTGCCATGGCGGTCCTGCAATCCAAGTTATTGGAGCGCCGTCGTCATGAAGAGCAGGCGAAGATGAATGCGCTTAAGGGTGACAACATGGGGTCGTGGGGAAATCAGATGCGTTCCTACGTCTTGCACCCGTATCAAATGGTGAAAGATCTTCGGACCGATTATGAGACGGGAAATACGGCCGCAGTCCTCAATGGCGAGATTGATGAATTCATTGAAGCTGGTATCCGCTGGCGTAGAAGCACTGCAATTCAGAGAGAAGATTAGGACTCCCCATCTTTCTCGCGAGGACTGGTTGGTCGTTGGCTCGTTTCGGGAATGTGGCTAGTCCAGGACGGATTTCGCCCGCGTCTGACGATCACGTCAGGTGAACTTTTCGCGGAATTACCGATTCTCTGAGACTTAACTGCAATCTGAATATTTCCTGATAATCGACAAGTTTCCAGCGGCAATTTTGAGTGTGATGTGAGAAATCCGTGGCAAAAACGCTCGTTTTAGCGTTTACACAAACTACAAACCCTAAACTAGGGTGATTGTTCGTCTCGACTATTTTGGAGTGTCCGTGATCCGCTTTGAGAATGTAAGCAAGCTCTACCCTGGTCAGGAGAAGGCGGCTCTGGATAGCGTCAATCTCGAGGTACTCAAGGGCGAGTTTGTCTTTCTTGTCGGCCTCTCTGGCTCGGGTAAATCGACATTCCTTCGATTGGTGCTCCGCGAAGACCGCCCAACCACTGGCACCATCCATGTGGCTGGAAAAGATCTGAGCACTCTCTCCAATCACAAGGTCCCTGAACTTCGTCGCCAGGTAGGGACCGTTTTCCAGGATTTCCGACTTCTCCCCAACAAGACCATTTTTGAAAATGTTGCTTTTACCCTTCACGTGCTGGGTTACTCCAAGAAGGAGATCGCACGTGAGGTTCCAGAGGTTCTCGAACTTGTCGGTCTTGAAGATAAGGGCGATCGCCGACCCAATGAGATCTCTGGTGGCGAGCAGCAGCGCGTAGCCATAGCCCGGGCGTATGTCAGCCGCCCCGCCATTCTCATTGCGGATGAGCCAACTGGAAACCTTGATCCTGCGACGAGTGTGGGAATTATGAAACTCCTAGACCGGATCAATCGTGAAGGTACGACCGTTGTTATGGCTACCCATGATTCTGGAATTGTCGATCAGATGCGTAAGCGGGTTATTGAGTTGGATGCGGGACATGTCATTCGCGACCAAGTTCGCGGCGTTTATGGTTACACGGGTTAGGGGAGAAGGCACATGCGCGCACGGTTTCTGCTAAGCGAAGTCCGGATCGGACTTCGACGTAATCTCACGATGACCTTTGCCGTTGTTATCACGGTTGCTATCTCCTTATCGCTCCTCGGCATCGGCCTCCTCTCGAATGCGCAAGTAAGCGCCATGAAGGATTACTGGTACAACAAAATCGAAGTATCGGTTTACCTCTGCGGATCCTTATCTGAATCCCCATCCTGTAATGGAGTTGTCACTTCAGACCAACGCACTCAAATCATGCTCGATCTTGAGGCACTTCCCGTCGTAGATACCGTCTATTACGAATCACAGGCAGAGGCTTTTAAGCATTTCCAAGATCGATTTAAGAACTCCGCAATCGCTCAGAACGTCACAGTGGATCAATTGCCTGAATCTTTCCGCGTGAAATTAAAAGACCCGACCCAGTTCCAAGTCGTTGTGAGCGCTTTCTCTGGTCGACCGGGTGTCGATGTTGTGCAGGATCAGCGGGCCATTTTGGAGAAGTTCTTTAATCTTCTGGGAGTGCTGAGAAATGGTGCCCTTTTAGTTGGTCTGGCTTCGGTGCTGACCGCTGCATTATTGATAAGTAATACCTTACGTATCGCCGCCTTTAACCGGCGTCGTGAAACCGGAGTTATGAAACTTGTTGGTGCGACATCTCTTTCGATCCAACTTCCGTTCCTGATGGAGGGAGTCATCTCGGCCATTATCGGCTGGGCAATCGCCACCGGATTGTTGGCTGCCCTAAAGAGCGTTATTGACTCCAAAGTCGCGCCTTTGCTTACCTTCACCAAGTTCTTTGGATGGGGCGAAGTATGGGTTGCATCCGGATACCTTCTTGCAACTGGCCTAGTCGTTTCGATCTTCGCTTCAGCACTGACGCTTCGTCGGTACCTCAAGGTCTAGGCTTCAGGCCTCATGGTAAAAGAGGTCGGTCGCAAATTAATCGCGCAGAATAAAAAAGCGCGCCATGATTACTCAATTGAAGATGTCTACGAGTGCGGGTTGGTTCTCACCGGCACCGAAGTGAAATCTCTTCGTCTTGGTCGTGCCTCACTCATCGACGGTTTTGCCATGGTTCAAGAGGGTGAACTCTGGTTAAGTGGGGTACACATCCCCGAGTACACCGAGGGCACCTGGACAAATCACACCCCACGACGGGATAGAAAATTACTGGTACATAAAGATGAATTGGCACGGTTGGTGGCAAAGACCAAGGAGGGCGGTTTAACGCTGATTCCGCTCTCGCTCTATTTCAAGGACGGCAAGGCAAAGATCGAACTGGCAGTTGCCCGGGGCAAGAAGAGTCACGATAAACGTGCCGCGCTCCTGGAACGCGAAATGGGTCGCGAGGCCGAACGCGAGGTTTCCCGTCGGCGATCTGGTAAATCCGAGGGTCGCTAAGGATTCTGTGATGGGCGCTGGAACTCGTGAATTGAAGGCGCAAAGATCGGTCATCTTGCACAATGTTTCAAGCACGGAGGTTGCTCAATTTGCGCGTATTTATCAGGGAATTTCGGGAACTTTCCCAGCGTTCTAGTGCTGTTGTACTAAATTCGTACCCTTAAGGCGACTAAACACCATGCGCCACCTATAAGAGCAGATTTGAGAGCGAATTAATCCCATTACCTCATGGGGGGTTAGTCTCGTACAATTAGGGATGTGGGAGGGATCTCGCGGCAATTAAAAAATTGAATATCAACTGAAATAACATCTGAGAAGAGAACTAAAATAACAGCTGAGAAAACAACTGAATAGTGATGAAGTAACGCTTCAATCCGTATGGCAGAACCATGGGGGTGAACGGTCTCGACTTTGGATGTTGAGGCAGGGGAAGCGGGCCGAGGAAGCCAGGATGATCTCGTTAACCAAAAACCTGTGCAAAAAACTAAGCGCCAATAACACTGTCGCTGACTTCGCTCTCGCTGCCTAAGCGAGCTCCCTAGTCCGTTAGCCTGAGTGAGCCTTCGATTCAGGGTCTAACGTCGCAAGAAGGCTTTTCACGGTGTTGGGGTTACAGACAACATCGGAGAACAGTTCTGTAACTGAGTCTGTCGAATACTTGTGTGTAAGAGATTCGGGACTGAGAAAGCGATAAGCGCACTACGCCCGTAGAAGCCCTGTTTTGGTACCGAAGGACCCGGGTTCGATTCCCGGCACCTCCACTTAGACCACCTGTTTATGCCTATCTTTACTGAGCGCACTAGCAATCTGACCAACCTGCCTTCTTAACCAGGGGTGTTATGGTCTCAATTCTCACCAATCTCACGGGAGCACGCCCAGAGTTGCTCCTCTGCCAGAGCCGCACCGGACATCTGGGCTGGGAAAAGGGTGTGACTCCATTATTCCCTGTAACGGAAGAGCCTCTTTCAACGTTCTTCTAACCATGACGAACGAAAGGGAGAAAATGAAGATTAAGACAAAGACCTTGGTATTGACGACGGTGGGTGCTTTTGCGCTTTCCTACGCAATTATCGGTTCAAACGCATTTGCCGACACAAGCGCGACCCCAACACCAACAGCTACCACGCCTACAACTGCCCCAACAACTCCACCAACAACTACGACCCCGGTAGTTCCTCCAATTCAAGCCCCAGCGGGTTTATCTTCCCCTTCCGCTGGCAATAACCAGGATGGTGAAGACGGTCAGTTTGGTGATCAGTCAGATGACGCAAATGAAATTGGCGAAAACGAAGATGGCGACGACGTCGAGAACGATGACTCAAATGATCAATCAGTGTTGAACGACGATAACGGTGATGTGAATCAGAGTGGCGATAACCAAGATGGGTCAAATAACGACGACTAATTAACATCGACTCATTTGATCTAAACCTAGAATAAGGGTTGGGTTCCGTAGGTAGAGGTGAGTTTCCATATGAAACTTATCGCGGAACTCAACCCTTGTACTTATTTGATTGGTTCCTTGCGCTGATTTGATTGGTTCCTTGCGCTTAACTGTTGGGTCAATTTATAAATTCTCTTTTTAACGCAAATATAGAGATGGCCACTCCGACGAGACCCATGATTCGCGGGAAAATTGCGAGATTTGAGATTGCAAATTGAAGGGCAGTCAAAGCTCCCCACAGCGCAAAGAGGGTGACCCCAAAGCGCTTTGCGATCCTTCCCTTTTTAGATGCAACTCGAAGGTAAGTCAGAGCCAGTGCAATTGGTCCACTTAAGGTCGCGGAAATCAAAAGAATGGTGACAAGAACTGCCAGGGATTCCATTAGCAGATTCCCGCGCAAATATTAATTAAGAGTTTGAGCCGCTCCATTATCGAGTGCTCTCGTGACCGTCAGATATCAGGAAGAGAAATCGCATCATGGTGCCACCTTTGAGAAGAGCACCATGTCGATTTGCGATCCGTTATCGCGTGTAACTTTCTTTCGCATGGTGCCCTCAAGTTCGTATCCTGCAGAGATCAGGAGTGCTCTTGAAGCAACATTGTCGACGTCCACTAATGCTTCAATTCTTCGAAATCCCATTGTCATGAATCCATATTCACCTATCGTTCTCACTGCCCTACTTCCAATTCTCATTCCTCGTGCGGATGCCGCTATCCAATAGCCGAGCTCCGCGGTGTGGTTATGGAGACTGATGCTGTGAAAGGAAATAACTCCACAGAATTCCTCTTCCTCAGAACCTCCCTTGGTAATAACAAAGAGTAGTTCTGATTTCTGCGCAAAGTGCGTGGGTGCTTGCTCGCGGATAAATGAAATTGCGTGTGTCATTGTGTAGGGAGAAGGCACTGTGGTGAATCGAGGAATGGTCGGATCTTGGCAGGCATCGTAAATACTGAGAATGTCTTTCTCCTGGGCTGGACGAAGAGTGATTATCCCGTGTTGAAGAATCGGAACTTCGGTGGGCCACCAGATCATGGGTGCAGTATTCCTTACGTCACCGCAGATGGGCGGAATTATTCCTAGACCGCTTCCTGTATATCCCGAGCAGGAACCGTGTACTGCTTTCCATGAGGTGAAGTCCAGAGACATGATCCATCACTTTCGCTTTTCAATTGCCAACCACCATGTGTTTTGAGTCGGTGGTGGCGCCTACATAAAGCCCCTAAGTTCTGGGCTGAAGTCTCCCCGCCACTTTCCCAACTCTGGGCATGATCCAGATCTCCTAACCGGGCCGGTGCCCGGCATCCGGGAAATCGACAGGTCCGATCGCGAGCGAGTAAAAAATCAACGAGGGCTTGGGGAGGCTCGTAACTCTCCCGGCCAAAATCTAAGAGCGCCCCTGTAGTCGGGTCGGTGATAAATCGTCTCCACTTTCCCTCGGCGGCAAGAGATCGGGCGAGCGAGGCCGGTATTGCGCCATAGCCCGCAAGTTGCCCAGGGTTTTCGGATAGCCCCATCAGAGTTGGCAGGTCGATCGTGACGTTAATAGTTATTGGGCGCCGATGTGGTCGTACTTCCTTATCGTTCTGAGCGAGTGCCCACGACGCGATTGCAGTAAGTGCGTCCGCCCGCTTCATATCGATGCTTCGTCCATCTCGCTGGGTATCAGAATCGAGATCTGAGCTACCGCTCCAATCTGAATTATCGCTACTCGAAATTTCTCGATCAGTTCCGTCTCTGGAATCGAGGAGGACAAAACTTTCAATCGCTGACATCACTAACTGGGCATCTTCGGCGGGAAGGATTGCAACGATCGTTGACATGCCATCGCTTTCGCGGTAGCAGGAGACACGTCGAGTATCACGCGCCGTGGTTACTGCATTTTCAAAATCTTCAGGAGCAAATTTTGCAAGGGTTGAACGGACCTTATTTGCTACTTGCGATGGAGTGTGGAATTCGGCGTGAGACAGAGCCTTCTCCTCAATAAGATGGATGGCGAAAGGAGCCAGACCGTCGCGAATGGCCGATGCCGTCTCGCGTGCTATAACAGTGGCATGAGCTGGAGAAATCTCACCAGTCGAAAGCGCTGAGCAGGTATTAGGCAGGTGGTTTACGAGGGTACGTGCGATATCAATTCGACTCTGCGCGGTCGAGCCAGAGAGACGGAGGGCGGTTGCGACATCTTCGCGTTCTACCTCGTCTACGCCTCCCCACATGTCATCGGCCCGTGAAGGTTCATCTCCGGCAACTGCAACGATCGCGCGTTGCATCGCCGCCTGAAGCCAGCTGGTTTGACGCTCTAACGCTGCCAAATAATCGATTCTTTCTGAGTGAGCGAGGGTAAAGGGATCGATTTCTAGAATCTCGGTGAGGACAGTGATTCCGGGAGTCTCTCGGAGTAATTCTGTGATTCGCGACCCATCGGCATCGCCAGAAGAGGCTCCTTCATCTTGAGCAGTGACGGCTTCAAAAGGGTGGGCGAGTTTCTCTTCAGAGGATATTCTCGTCGCGTTTTTTGGAATCCCGAGTGCCATAGATGCAGGGTTCTAGAAGGCGCTGACAAATAATTCTGGTTATCCCCAGCAAAATTCAGTGGGAAATATTTCTATGTGGAACGCGATGAGCTTGCAATGGCACAAGGCGGAACTCGGGGAGCAAGTCACCCTCATCCCCATTGCGCTTGATCACTCGACACTTACAAATGCTTAGCCCTCGATTAAATGAGTGGGAGCGTTATGCACCGCAGGAATTGTTCCGAGTTTCCCTTTCTGGAAATCTTCAAAGGCCTGCAGAACTTCAGCTTTGGTGTTCATAACAAAAGGTCCCATCCATGCAACGGGTTCCTTAATGGGCTGGCCGCCAAGAATAAAGAGATCCAATGAGGGGGAGCGACTCTCCTGCACATCGGCCGCACGCATGACGATCGTGTCGCCCTCACCGAAGACGGTGAGTTGACCCATCTGCACAGGTCGTCTTTCTTCTCCGGCATATCCGTGTCCAGCAGCAGTGTAAACAAGCGCATTGTAATTCTTCTGCCATGGCAGACGGAGTTCGGCGCCAGGTTGCACAGTGGCGTGGACCAGAGTAATTGGTGTCTGCGTTGAACCCGGACCCTGCTGTCCATCAACTTCGCCAGCAATAACGCGGATTAATGCGCCACCATCTGGAGAGGAGAGCAATGCAACATCACTCGCCCGAAGATCTTGGTAAGCGGGTGGTGTCCACTTCTTAGCAGCAGGTAGATTTACCCAGAGCTGAAAACCGTGAAATAAACCACCGCTCATGACCAAACTCTCTGGTGGTGTTTCGATATGTAAAATTCCAGCGCCAGCAGTCATCCACTGTGTGTCGCCGTTGGTGATTCTTCCACCGCCACCGTTGCTATCTCGGTGATCAAAAATTCCATCAATAATATATGTAACAGTTTCGAAGCCGCGGTGTGGATGCCATGGAGTTCCCTTTGGCTCACCTGGCGCATATTCAACTTCGCCCATCTGATCCAGGTGAACGAATGGATCGAGTTGCTCCATATCAACGCCGGCAAATGCACGACGTACTGGGAAGCCTTCGCCTTCATAACCCGAAGGAGCAGTCGTGATGCTCTGTACTCGACGGGCATGGAGTGAAGGATTGGCACTCACACGTGGAAGGATGGTGATATCTCTGACTGTTACTGCTGGCATTTCATGCTCCTTAGAACTTTGCTGCTGCAATAGTAGTTGAAAGTTCAACTATCTGCAACCTAACAAGGGCCGATCACGGGGGCATCGTCGACTGAAAAGATAACTACACAGTCTCCTCACGCCCCCATTTCTCGCCCCTTGCTCCAGGGCTCGAAAAGATGCTCCGTCGACTGAAAAGATAACTACACAGTCTCCTCACGCCCCCATTTCTCGCCCCTTGCTCCAGGGCTCGAAAAGATGCTCCGTCGACTGAAAAGCAGAGGCAAAGTCGACGGAGCATGCTTCTCATCGCCCGTCCAGGAGGGAGCTTGAACTCGGAGCAGAGCAAAATAGGTGTGAGGAGACTTTGCTCTTGCTTTTAAGTCGACGATACCTATTTTGCGCAGCGATCGGACGTGTGGGTAGACCGAAGACTAGAGGTATGTGGAGACTCAGAGGTTTTTGAGGGCGCTGACCACTTTGGTCAGAGTCTCCTTGGCATCTCCAAAGAGCAAGGTGGTCTTTGGATCGTAGAGAAGCTCGTTCTCGATACCGGCGAATCCTGGGCGCATGGAGCGCTTGAGGAAGACGACGTTTGCCGCATCGGCAACTTCGAGAATTGGCATTCCATAGATCGGGCAACCAGGCATGTTCTTTGCGGCCGGGTTAACAACATCGTTTGCGCCGATCACAAGTGCAACATCGGTCTGGGCGAAGGTCGGGTTGACCTCATCCATTTCCTGGAGTTGCTCGTATGGCACGTTGGCTTCGGCGAGAAGAACGTTCATGTGACCAGGCATACGACCTGCAACCGCGTGAATTCCGTAGGCAACATCAATACCCTTTGCCGCCAAGAGATCAGCAAGTTCGCGGACGGTGTGCTGTGCTTGCGCAACAGCAAGACCGAAGCCAGGAACTATCACAACGCGACGTGCGTAGTTAAGAAGGATCGCAATATCTTCTGGCGAACCAGATTTCACCGAGCGAGTCTCCGCCTCCGCGGAAGCCGCTTGAGGTTTGGCCGTGAATGCGCCGAAGAGAGTCTTGAAGAGCGAACGTCCCATCGCATCTGCCATCAAACGCGTCAAGATAGTTCCGGAGGCACCAACAAGTGTTCCCGCAACAATCAGAAGCGTTGTCTGCAGAACATAACCACTCGCGGCAACTGTAAGACCAGTAAATGCGTTCAAGAGTGAGATCACGATCGGTACGTCGGCTCCACCAACTGGGAGAACAAAGAGAATACCGAAGAGAAGTGAGAGGCCAGCAAGTACGAGAAGAGGAGTGTTTCCTCCGGAATTAAAGACCCATGCACCTGCTGCAAAAACACCAGCCACGTTTGCTGCAATGAGAAGGCGTCCACCCGGGAATACGACCGGCCGAGTTGTCATCAGCTCTTGGAGCTTGGCAAAGGTGATGCACGATCCGGAGAATGAAACGCTTCCGACGATAACTGTGAAGATTGTGGCGATTACTACCGCTGTACTTGCACCGTCACCGAGTCTCAAATACTCAACGATTGCAACGAGTGCGGCGGCACCGCCACCAACACCATTGAATAGCGCTACCAATTGGGGCATCTGCGTCATCTGCACCTTACGCGCGGCAGGAACGCCAATGAGAAGGCCGATAAGAATTGCGCCCAGAATCAATGGCAAGTGATGAAGAGGCAATGAGTGCCACTCTGGATCGCTTGAATTTCCGGTGAAAAAGAAGACGAGAAGCGTTGCAACAGTGGCACCGAAGGCACCAATCAAGTTACCGCGACGTGCTGTCTTTGGATGTGAGAGACCCTTGAGGGCGAGAATGAAACAGACGGCGGCAGCTAGGCCGATGAGGTCGTATAAGTTGCGGCTCATTTTTTCTTCGCCTTAAACATCTCGAGCATCCGGTCAGTAACCACAAAGCCACCAACCATGTTGATTGTGGCCAGAATAATTGCAATGAGTGCAAGTATTAGTTCTAAATTATTGGATGCGTGGTCAGCGACAACAATCGCGCCGACCAGGATCACACCGTGGATTGCGTTGGCACCGCTCATCAGTGGGGTATGAAGTGTCGAACTTACTTTCGAAACGACTTCAAAACCAACAAAGACTGAGAGGGTGAAAATTGAGAGTAGAGCCAAGCCATTACTCATCATTTCTTGATGGCCTCTTTTCGTTCTCCGTTGTGGGCAACGACTGAGCCGATGATGATTTCATCATCGAAATCTGGAGTAACCACGCCCTCTTTAGTCATCAATGAGAGGAGGTTCACGTCGTTCCTTGAGAAGAGCATGGAAGCGTGGAAGGGGAGTTGGCTTGGAACATCTTTGCCACCCCAGATGATCACACCATTTGAGTTGGTGATGATTTCACCTGGCTTTGAGCCTTCAACGTTTCCGCCAGTTTCGGAAGCTAGATCCACGATGACCGCGCCCGGTGACATTGAGTCCACCATTGCTTGCGTAACCAACCGTGGTGCGGCGCGTCCAGGAACAGCTGCAGTAGTAATAAGGACATGTGATTTAGCAATGTATGGCGTGAGGAGTTCGCGCTGTTTTGCCGCGCGCTCTTCAGTCATCTCACGGGCATATCCACCAGCGCCTTCAAGTGATTCAAGTTCGAGATTGATGAAGGTGGCGCCCATGGACTTCACTTCATCAGCAGAAGAGGGGCGAACGTCGTAGGCCGATACAACCGCTCCGAGTCGGCGAGCCGTTGCAATGGCCTGAAGACCAGCAACACCCGCACCGAGTACGAGAACCTGAGCGGGAGTAACCGTTCCGGCCGCCGTCATAAGAAGTGGGAAGAATCGGGGAGATAGTTCGGCGCCGACGAGGACTGCTCGGTAGCCCGCACAGAGAGCCTGTGAGGTGAGTGCGTCCATGGACTGGGCACGTGAGATTCGCGGCACCAGTTCGAGTGAGAAGGCGGTGATACCAGCGGCGAGCGCGGCATCAATCGAATCTTCTGCCGTTGTCGGGGAGAGGAAGGAGATGGTAATCGCGCCCTTTTTGAGGGTCCCGATCTGCGCCGGCGTCAGCGGTGAG
>ORJL010752517.1_pt1 | contig 10983 bp, 13 predicted proteins | sample 1779941 | NCBI WGS metagenome assembly ORJL01 (sample SAMEA104232317, study PRJEB22302) | groundwater metagenome | biome: forest; feature: aquifer; material: groundwater | place: USA | collected 2011-08-07 | depth 5.8 m | reverse complement strand
GGACGTCCATGCCGAACGCGGGCGAGTGGGTGATGTCGAGGGCGCAGACCACGCCGTGCACGTTGGGATTGTGGCGAGAGGCGCGGGCAGCGTGGGCAGGGTCACCAATCGTGCCGTCCCTACCCTTTTCGCGAATCGGCGCGAACTCATTGGCCTCGTGTAGCAACTGCTGAAGGCTCTTGGCTAAGCGCCACGCCATCAGAGAAGGCGTTCGGCCAGGAAGATCACGAGGATAATCAGGATGATGATTATCAGGATGCGTTCAGGATTCACAATTCCACCTCCCTCCGAAACCCTATCATAGGGGGCGGACATAACGCAAGAGCTAGCCGTTCCACCCCATAGAGACTAGCTGCGCAGCGGTGGTAAACATCTGTTTAAGCCCGTTCGGCCCGAGCCATGTGAGCACCCCGACGAGAGCCGCGAGGGCACCGGACATGTACCACTGCCGCTTCTGGATGAGGTCGAACTTGGCCGATATCTCATCACGAAACTCCGCAATGGAACGGATGATCTCGGTATGCTGCTCGTTGTTGATGCGCATCTGGTCAGCGATGGTCTTGTGATTCACTCCGTCCGCTCCCACAATGTGATCCGCCCAACGCGCCTGCATAGCCACCATCGCGGGGCAGCAATCCCCGTTGAAATCACGACGCTCCCCGTGCTGGTTCGGCTCTAGCGCGGCCATCAGAGTCAGACCTTCGGGCGAAGTTCAGACATGAGCGTGGCAGCTATCTCGCAGATGCTCCACTTGGCTTGGCCTTCCTGCAGGTTCGACTCCATCCGCCACTTGCCCTCGACGAGCGACAGATGGATGAACGGAACTGCTGGTTCTTCTGTCTTCTCGTCAGACATGGCGTCCTCTCGTGCTCACGTAGTTCTTCCCGAACACCCACCAGAACTTGCGGCGTAGCCAGTGTTTCATCTCGCCCTCCAGAGCAATCTCAATAGCTGCGAACGCAACAGGCGCTCGTCCATCCGTGCTTCCTGCCACTGATAGGTAGGATACAGCTTAGCTAGCTCACCACGAGTCGGGGCACCATAGTCGAATACCCACATGACGTTGATCGCACCACCGGCGCGGGCAATCATCAGAGCGGCGTGACGACGAGTCAGGGCGTCCCACGGGTGCATCTGTCCGTCGCTGTAGCCGAAGATGATGCTGTTCTGCTTGGCCCACCACGCCGCCTCCCAAAGCTCGGTGTCATCACGAGCCACATCGGGGAATGGATCACCTCGCGCTATCGTTGTCGTGGTAGTGGGAGGCGGGGGCGGGACCGTAGTCGTCGTCGTAGGCGGCAAGGAGGTAGTGGTCGTAGTCGTTGGGTTGGTCCACTTCTCATGCCACGCACGAACGACGGCTGGGGTGAACATCTTCAGGTCAGTGCGGGGGTAGGCCGTCACCCACCACTCTTCGGACCACGCTGCTACCCGTAGGTTCTCAGCATGGTTCTCGGCAGGGTTCTGTAGCCAGACGCCAGGGTCGTACCCCGGTGAGTCCACGGTAGCCATTCCCCGCCACTCGGCGTTGGCCGCCGAAGGCAGCGCGAACCACACCTCGTGCGACCACTCGTGAGTCACGACCTCCGTCAACCACTCGTCCGCTGCAAGCGCCGCCATGATGCGAATCTCGCCCGCCCATGCAGCGCCCAAAGCCGAGGGGCCAAGACTGAGGGTAAGGGGTTCCATCCAGTACGGCTCGAAGTGCTCGACGATCTCGATGTTCACGCCGCCGATTAAGTGCGCGTCCACCCACGAGACGGACGGGAACTGTGTTGCGTTTATTGCGGCTACAATACGGTCCTGCTGCTCTACCGTCCCACCGCTGACTGAAAAGGCCGACGCCTGCCCCGCGAGAGATAGGGTAAGGAAGATAGCCGCCAGAGTTGTGATCGCACGCCTCATTCGTTCTTGATGATGAGGTAGAGGTCTTCTTCGAGTATCTGGCTGTTCGACGTGTACGCCGTGACCGTTATCTTGTGCTTCTCACCCGTGGCACCCGCGTTCACGTAGAACTTCACGAACGTACCGCTGGCGATATCGGAGGAGATAATGGTGGAGGTCGTGCTGGCCCCGGTCGATTCCAGTATCGACACGACCGCGCAAGTGGAGACAGTCTCGTTCACGTCGAGCCGGTTGGCGAAGTCGACGGTAATGAGTTCCTTCTCTGAGGACTGCTTTGTGTGCGTTCCCAGCATAGTATCCCTCCGGTCAGCTTCTCGGTGCGGGCATGTCGTAGGTTCTTGTGCGCTCAGGAGCAAGGTACAGCGTGCCGATGCCGGTGGTCGCGCCCTGAGCCGTGAAGACTGATTCGCCGGTCAAGGCTACCACCCCGTGATGCGCCTTCCATCCGGCAGCCGCCAGCGTCGACTCACCCGCAAGGTCCGCCCGACCCATCTTGGTCTTCAGGCCCGTGGCGGAAAGCGCCCCGTCGCCTGCCAATGCAGCCGCGCCCCATAGGAACTTGCCTCCGTAGGTGACGAGGGAGGACTGGCCCGTAAGCGCAGCGGCCCCCTTGCGGACGCGTGTTCCTTCCGCGATGAGCGATGCGCCCCCGGATAGGTCGGAGTCTGCCAGTACCTTGCGCTTGCCCACGGCTGCCAGCGCAGATTCACCCACGAGCGCCGCGCTTGTCTCTTGGACGTTCCATCCATTAAGGATCAAAGCAAAGGCGTGCTTGTGCGTGCCGAGGCCGTAGTTGAGGGTACCGATCATCGTGGAGATGGGCGTCAGACCATCCGTCTTGACGAAGTGCGAGAACTCCACGTTGCAGAGGGAAGTTCCTGTGCCGTAGGCTTCGGCATCCTCGGTGAAGGCGTTCGGCGTGGCGGGCGGTGTGATGCTGATAGTGATAGACGCATGGTAGGTACAACCTATGAAGATGACCACCGGGTTGTACGCTGTCGGCACCGTAGCGCCGGAAGCCTTGATGCTAGTGTCGAGAGTCGTGTACTCAGCGTTCACTACACCGTAGTAGGGCGTGGTGGGGTTGAAGCCACCACGGCACGTGATAATGTCGATGCGGCCCTTGACCGGAGCGCGAGTAGTCCCGAACGCGAAGTCGTAATCTGCACCCTCGCTACTCGCCGGTTTTGTCCACACCACCTTGTAGTAGGATGCTGAACCATACCGATGTTCTGCCCGTTCCGTCCAGCCTGCGGGCGGCGTTGGTTTGGCTGTGTCAACGCTCTGCGCAACCGCCACCATGTAGTCGCCGTCGACAGTACCCGTGGGCTTCGCCACCGTCAGCGTGGACGCTGCGGCAGAAGACTGCGACGAGATGGCTACAAAGGCGAAGGCCATTAGTTCGGACTCCTACCTACGAGAGCGTCAGCGACAAATCTCCGGAAGGGATACTAAAGTCTTCCCCCGCGGTCATCGCCTTGGAAGCCGTCAGTGCTCCGTAGGCGATACAGTTGCCTGCCGTGATATCGTCCCACACGGACACATGGGAGTAGGTCTCAGTGGTCGAGACTGCCGTCCATGTAGCCGAAGACGAAGACGCGGCTACGCCACCGGACGCGGCGGCGAACGTGACGGCCTTGCGAGTCGTGTTGGCTGCGGCGTTGCCCGTACCGTCTTCGCCCGGATCGCCGATGTGCAACTTGACGTTGCGGCTTGTGGGCCTCACCGGGGCGGAACCCCCGAGAAGCCAATCGGCCATCGCGTTCTCTGCCCAGTTTGAGAGGTTAGCTGCCATGTCTTGCCCCTTTCATCATGCTTATGCGGCTACGTTAGACATAGCCTTCCATGTTCCCGGACTTCCTGCCGTGGTGCAGACCCATCCAGGTGACCCGCCCGCTGCTACGTTCGTGGCTATACACCAGTCTCCGACCGCCCAAGTACCACTGCCAGGAGCCGCAGTCCCTGATGTGATCGTAGGGCCACTGTTGACTTTGATATCGCCCGTGAACGTGACGAGACTGGCATCGCCCGCGAAGGACACGACCGTAGTGGTGCCACGCTTCAAAGTAAAGGAGTTGCCAGCGGCCGTTCCTATGGCAAGTTCCATGTCCGCCGTAGTTGAGCCACCGGCGTTGGTAGAAAGCTTGATGATGCTGTCGGTCACGCGCATGTAGTTGCCAGCGTAGGCCGTGTCCGAAGTGACCTGCATGATGATTTCGGCAGTCGCGTCACTGTTCAGAATGAAGATGGAATCGGTCGCCGAGTCCCAACCAATGCGTCTCTTCCCACCGGGGCCGTCGAACCGCAGATACCCGGTGGTGGCAGAGTCCTGTAGCAGGATATCGCCGTTGATCGTGATATCGGTACCGAAGTTGACACTGTCCATGGCCGCGATGGTCGATGCCGTGATAGCACCCTTGAACGTGCCATCGCCCGTGGTGCCGTCCAGCGTGATCATGTCCACGCCCGCCTTAATCAGGCGTATCTTGCTACCGCTAATGTGTATTCCCGTGGCGGGTTCCGCCCCGTCGTCTTCGGATGTAATGTCGATGCCAAGAGGCCCGACAGAGAGGTAGCCGGTGACAAGAGAGCCAGGGAAGGAACCCGCCGTAGCAGTCACGGTTCCGATGAAAGTGGCATCGCCGGTCGTACCATCGAGGCTGACTTGGTTCACCCCGGCCTTGATGAGGTAGAGCGAACTGGAGCCGATGGTCAGCCCCGTGGCTGGAGTGCCGCCGTCATCGTCGCTCGTCACCGTTACGCCGCCCGAACCGACAAGCATGGTGCCCGAACGCACGAGTCCGCTCACGTCGATATCGCCAGAAGAGATGCGCTGCGCGTTCACCGAAGTTGGGTAGGTGTCCTGCCCGTCGATGTTGGCATTCCGCAGAGCCTCCAGCGTAGCCTGGTTCTCACCAATGTTGGAGACGCCGGGTTGAACGTCGAGCGACTGGCCCGCTGTGATCTCCGGCTTGCCCTTCGTCCCCATCAGACTTCCCTCAATTCGACAACCACGTAGCCGTAGTCGTCTTCCTTGGAGGGCTTGCGGACTATCTGGCAGTCGGAGATGATGACATTGGCCGTGCTCTCGTCAACGTCGATGTACTCCAATTGTGCCTGCGCCGAGTAGGCCGCCTTGATCGCGGTGAAGAGGGCAGCACCACCGAAGCGCCCAAGGATGAGGAGCTTCAGTTGCCACATCCACTTGGCCTCAGTGACCGGCGCGGCCCGCACGACCGTCTTGCGGAGCACGGGAGTCGTCGACGCCGAGGCCCCTGACGCAAGGGTGAGCTTCAGTTTGATGGTGTTGGCCTTGATGTTCGACAGCGTAGCGGTGCCGGAGGTTGCCCCCACGGCTTTCGACACCATGGCCTGCACCCAGGTAGCACCCTCGTCAAGCGAGTAGTGCACAGTGATGGACTGCCCGATGGTCAGGGCTGCGTGCTCGATACGGATATCGCGGAACAGCTTCCGCTCGTTCGGGTAGTCGAAATCGTAGGCGGGGGTCGTGAACCACCCCGTGCCAAGGTAGGTGGAGGGCACATTCACGTCGGACTGGTAAATGCCGTCCGTGCCCACGGCCCCATCGTAGCGCCCGACCCACAGATACCCCTCGCAGATAGCCATACTCTTGAAGGGGATCACCATAGCCGTCCCGGTAGCGGGGCCGGAGGCCACGCCGCCTAAGGTCATGTCGTAGCGATCAGCCCCGCCGCGAGTGGGGTTGGCGAAGAAGACTTCATCGTCGGAACCGGCCAGCGCCTGCATGATGCCCGTGGTGGTGGAGTCGCCAACCGAGAAGAGATGGTTCTCAGTCCCTTGGATGAGGTAGTAGACGGCGTTCCGTTTCCCCGTCCGCAGCTTGTAGTAGCCGAGGATGAAGAGGATACCCCGGTAGGGTATAAGGCCGGTCATGATGTAGCCTGCTGGCAGTTGGTCGTAGAGGGTGACCGAGCGCCCGTTGTAGAGGTAGAGGCGTGAGTCGGCACCCCAGTAGATGTTCTCCCTGTAGCCTGCGATGAACGAGCCCGTGATGGTGGAAACGTCCTCGGCCTGCGTATGGTTGTAGACCCTGCCCGCCCCGGTGCCCGACTTCAGGAGATAGACATCACCGTTTGCGTAGCCTAGACCCACCACCCCGGTGTGCGAACCCGTCAGAGCGGACCAGGTGACGCCTGCGTTGGTGCTGGTGATAGGTACTCCACCCTGCACGGCGTAGAAGGTAGAGCCAACAGCCATGAGGTCGGTGACGGCTGAAGTGTTGACGAGGGTGGTGGCGCTTACCCAACCGGCTGCGCTCGTCCAAATCTTGATGTAAGGAGAGGCCGTCAGTCCGACCAGTAGTGTCGTCCCGTCTGAGGACACTGCCATAGGCATCGTGGCGGACTGAACGGCCAGGGAGCGCGTGAGGGTGGGCTGGATGCGAACCTCTCCCCATTCGGAGAGCATCCCGACATCGACACCTTCTCCGTCGTGATAGCGGAACGCTTCGAGGTCGTCTTTCGAGAGGATGGCCGGGAGACGTTCGCCGTTGTGGAAGGAACGCTGCGTCCATGAAGTCCAGAAGACTTGCCGGTCCTGCTCCACGAACTGCGGTTGCGGCGACTGAACGTAAGTCGTCTCACCGAACTGCGGGTCTATGGCGTACTTCTGCCCATTCAGCGTCACTACGTCGAGTGCGCGTGGGTAGGAAGCCATCTCTATCCTCTACGCAGGTAGTGGCGACCGACGTTCGGGAGTATCTCTTCGGGGAGAACGCGGTTGCGGGTGGCTTCACGCAGGTATCTCTGCGCGATCTCGCGGTACCGTTCTCCAGTGGCGAGGGAGATGGTAGGTGCACCTTGAGCGAAGGCGTCCGTGATGCCAAGGAAGGCGTCCCGCTTGCTGACCTTAAGTTGCTGTTCTGAGATGAGCGTCGAAGCCGCGTCGTAGACGAGGTAGCCAACGGCAGCCATGTCGGTATCGGGGAACTGGAGGTCGAGGTTGCCCGAGTAGGTCATCTCGCTGAAACGCTTCGTCCCTACGACCTTGATATTCCGTCCGGTCGAGTAGGTCTGGTAAAGATGGATGTAGCTGGCGTAGTTCATGTCCCAGTTGTTAATCATCTGGTAGACGCCCGAGGTGGAAGTCTCTATCCAGACTTGGCGAACGTGGTCGAGGGTCGTGGGCCGCACGTAGTCGAACTGATTGGCGACAACCTCCAACACTTCGTCTTCCACGATAGTCGAGAGTTGCGGATAGGCGGCGGCTTGCGCGAGATTCAGCGCGTTCAGGATGCGTTGGGTGATGAAGTCGAGGCCGATACGGATGACCGCACCGTTCGAGTGGGTGGCTGCCGTGGAACCGCGCATTCCCCGGCGCACCGTGAAGGTGTCGGGGGAGCCGTCGGTGCACTCGGTTATCTCGACCGTCTCGCCATCGACCGTGGCCCAATCACCTGCTGATGCCACAGCTTGATCGTCCACCGAGAACGAGGTTCCGGTAGTGTCCGTGACGGCAGCAGCGAGGGTCGTGGAGTTGGTCCCGTAATTCTCAAGAAGGTCGTCGATCCTAGTGATTAAGGATAGAACACTAGTAGGCATATGCACCTTGCCTCTGGTATAGTAGATGCATACTGTTGTCTAGCGCGGAGGTGAGCAAGTGGGCGGGTTGTACGACAGGGAATGGCTGTACACGCAATACGTAGTGCTCAAGCGAAACCAGCGGGAGATAGCGAACGAGAGTGGAGTGTGCTTCCAGTTGGTTTCGCAGGTTATGAAGAAGTTTGGCATTCCCGCAAGAAACGGTCTTGAGCACATTGAGGCAACCGTGAAAAACCATGAGTGGCTTTACAATCAAGTGGTTGCACTTGAGAAGTCTGACGGGACCATAGGTAGGGAACAAGCCGTTTCTACCGCTACGGTGGTCAAGTACCGAAGGCGCTTCGGTATCCCCGGTCGCCCACGGAAAGGACCGAACGGATTTCTCACAGGTGTTCCAAAGACTGCCGAACATAAACACAATCTTTCCGAAGCCAGGAAGCGTTGGGTGTCCGAACATCCCGAGCGTCGTCCGATAAGACCGACGTATCTTGATTCCTCCAACGGAAGAAGCGTCCAGCGAAACATAGCTTGGCGCGTGGCTGAGACGACGATTGGTAGAAAACTGACCACCGGCGAAGTCGTTCATCATATCGACGGCAATCCTGCAAATAACGATCCGGACAATCTCCAAATCCTTGCGTCACAGGCAGACCACGCTCGGCTGCATAACGCCAAACGCAAGGATGGCCTCTTCGGCAGCACGAAGTAGAGGTCGGTAACCCGGTCTATGAGTGATAGAACCGTGGTCGGCACGGTCTACTTCTTCTTGCCGGGCGGTTTAGGCTTGCCCTTCTTCATCATGGGCATATCCTTGTGCGGCATATCCTTCTTTTTGCCCATCGGCATCTTCTTGCCCATCATGGCGTCACCTTCGTGGGCGGCACGTAGTCTTTGCCGAAAGCAGCAGGATCATTGTCGGGCGTATACACAGTTGCGACCACAGGCGCGGGCTGCGGCGCGGGCTTCGTGGCCTTTTTCTTGTCGACGGACATGCTGACCTCCAAAGCGGAAGCGGGGGTTTCCCCCCGCCCGCTATCGTCTCTGTTAGGCCGGAGTCCCAAGCTCGTGACCAATCATGCTGGTCTGGCCGTCAATGCTGTTGTTGAACCACACGTCGGTGGCGTTGCCTTCAACATCGGGCGTGTTGAAGTTCGCGGTCGTGGTCTGGAAGAAGTTGTTGATGATGAAGTTGTTGGCAGACGTGCCATTCACCGTATTGAGCACAACAGTGGTGTTCGGGGTTCCGCCGTCGTTGAACGTGTTGCCCTCGACGCGAGAGTCGAAGAACGCGCACTTAACGCCATTGGTGAAGGCGTAGAAGTGGTTGTTGCGCACGATCCAGTTGCCCTGGCCAGCACCGATGTTGCCAACGCCCAGGATACAGAAGTTGGTGAACGCGCCGAAACGGCAGTCTTCGATGAGGACGCCGTAGCAGCCGCCCACATCACTGATGCCGTTGTAGCCAGAGGCGAAGCGGCAGTTGCGAACGGTGAGATGCGAGGCATCGGTTTCGTCGGCACCTTCCGCCGTCCGACTCAGCCTGATGCAGGCGTTGTCGTCACCGGAGTAGAACAGGATGTTCTCGAAGCGCCAGCCCTGCTGGATTACGTCCACCAGCGGAGCCTGCGCCACTTCGGTACCGGGTTCGGTCCACGAGAAGGCCCCTCTTTGTCCGCCAGCCGGGGAAGAGTCAGCGTGGCGAGGACGGTTGCCCACGCCAATGACCGTCACGTCGAACACGCCGACCGGAGTAGTGACTTGTTCTTCGCACTTGCCAGCACAGACGAGAGTGTCGCCAGAGGTCAGTTGCGTCATGGCGTAGGTCATGGTCGCGAAGGCTTCATCCCACGACTTGCCGCTCTTGCTGTTGGAGCCGTTGATGGTGTCGAGGAAGTGGGTCGACCCTCTACCATTGATGCCCTCAAGGGCTTCCAGCGTGGACTTGGTGATGGACTGCGCGTAGCACGCCTGCCTCATCGAGTTCTTCGGGATTCCCATTTACCGCACCCCTTTCTGTGGTGCGGGGGGCGGGCCTATTCCCACCCCCCGGTAGCGGGAGTCGCTGTTAGGCAGCGGTCCGGTCGTAAGTCACGCCGTAATGGTAGTAGGCGCGGTACTCGGGGTTGTGGAACTCCAGCGTCATCTCGGAGAGCATCCGAGCCGCCTGAGCGTCAACGAGGTTGAAGCCTTTGGGGTTCTGGTACATGAGCAGACCCCTGCCTTGCAGGAAGTGCACCCGTACCGCGTTCAGGTCGAGGATCATGAAGGCGTCCGCAGGCATGAAGGGCACACCGATGATGGGAACCCGACGGCCAGTCATGGTGGACATGAGCGTGTTCACGTACTGACCGCGAGTCGTCGCGGACGCGTACTCGCCGCGCATCGCACTGTCGTGAATGTAGGACGCCACCTGGAGGCCCGAGTTCGGAACCAGGGTCACGAGGTTCAGGCCCTCATCGCCCGCGTTGTCGTACAGGAACTTCATCCCGTCGTCCCACACCTCGTAGGTGAAGGTCTCCGACGTGGACACGAGGTTGCTGGCGGCTTCGTTCTCGACGAACCAGATGAGTCCGCCCATCGAACCTTCGGCACCGGCAGCTTGCGCTTCGTACTTGTTGAGTAGAAGCTCACGCTCTTGCTGACGGGCGAACTTGCGGATCACGCCGTCCATCTGGTATTTCCAGTTGTCCGGAGTCGACCCACGGTAGACGCGGGCGAAGTCGGAACCGGCGATCTGCGTCTCGATGTCGAGCAGCGAGTAGGCGTTGATGCCGGTGGAACGGTTGCGGGTGGTCAGCTTGGTGTTCCTGGAAGAACCGGCGTAGTTCAGCGGAGCCAGCACTTCGTACACGGCGCTGACAGCGTGCGCCACGCCCGTACCCTCGGAACCGGAAGTCGCGTTCCAGTTACGGATGATGGTGGCAGCGTCGGTCGAGAGCGAGGACACGTAGATTTCCTCGCGCATGACGCCCGTTTGTGCCTTGTCGATCAGGCGGGAGCCTTCGCGGAGAGCACCGAGAGCGCCGTGGCCCGCAACGAGGTTCAGTGTGGTGCCGGTCGTGGTGAGCGCGCCCGTCGAAGCGTGGGCGGTCACGGTGACAGCGGCGTTCGGCTCTTCAATCCACTCGTACTTGGTAGGTTCGGTGCCGTCGACGGACTTGGAGATCATGTCCCAAAGATTCAACTCTCCGCCGGGAAGAGGGGGAAGCAGGACGAGGGACGAGAAGTCCTGTTCCCAAGTGTTCGCGGTTGCGTCTCCGGCGTTCGTATAGGCGATCGTGTACGAAACGACGTCACCGACCGTCGCCGTAGCTTGTCCATCGCTCTTGCTGATAGCCAGGTCCGGGTGCGGCCCGAGCGACGATATGACGTACAGCGCGGCCGTGTCATCCGTCGGCGGGATGAGGATGTTGCTTGACGTTGCGGTCACACGGTTGTAGTACGTGCCGGTGGGCGTCGAGATGCCAACCGTCGCGCGGAACGACAGCGTCACGCG
>ORJL010537278.1_pt1 | contig 10984 bp, 9 predicted proteins | sample 1779941 | NCBI WGS metagenome assembly ORJL01 (sample SAMEA104232317, study PRJEB22302) | groundwater metagenome | biome: forest; feature: aquifer; material: groundwater | place: USA | collected 2011-08-07 | depth 5.8 m | reverse complement strand
GTTTCAAGCAAAGACGACGGAGGAGTAGAGTCCCCACCCCGTGGATTCCTGCCTTCGCAGGAATCAACCATGAACCAAGGTTCACCACGAAACATGAAAGCACCTCCGTAGTCGGGCTCGTCCCGGAGCCCGACCCGCTCGGGGTCAGGGACGACCCCGAGTACGGTGCTTTCAGGGTAATCCGCCATGCCGGCTTGCAGCCGGCGCCATGAAGTATGAAAATGGGGCCGCCACAGGCAGGGACGCCTGTGCCACCGGCTATTTTCGTAGCAATGACAGTCGGTGCTGACCGCATATCTTCATACCTCAAGAATCGCCCTGACCCGCCCATCATTTCTTGCTCTTGCTCGCCGCGAGCAACTGTTCCTTGATCCGTCCGGCCTCGGCGGCGGCCTCGGGAACATAGTCGTAGACGCTGACGCCCTTCAAGTCCGCCTCCCCGATCTTCGGGTTGTAATCCAGGAAGCCCAGTATCTTCATTCCGGGCAAGCTGTCCCTGATAAAGGCCCTTTCCTCTTCACTCTTGGTCTTCGAACCCACCACGTAGACCCTGGTCACGCCGATGTCCTTCGCCAGTTTCTCGATGCCCCGGGCAGTTTGAACGCTGCGCTGGCCCGGTTCTACCACCACAATGAAGGCGTCCATGCCCGCCGCCGTGCCTCGCCCGACATGCTCGAACCCGGCGTCCATGTCCATGACCACTACTTCGGTGCGCCTCAGTACCAGGTGGCTGGTGAGGGTCTTCAGCACGGTGCTCTCAGGACAGATGCACCCTCCTCCGCCTTTCACGACCGTGCCCAGGAAGAGGAGCTTGATATTGCCTATTTTGATGGAGTATTTATCAGGTATGTCGTCAACCTGGGGATTTATCTTGAAAAGGTTCCCGCTGGTGCCCGGCTTGGCTCCCGTCCTCTCTTCGATCAACTCGTCCATTTTGGAGATGGGGAGGACTGTTTCCAGCACCTCCGGCTTGACTCCCAGCGCCATGGCCAGGTTGGGGTCGGGATTGGCGTCTATGGCCAGCACCGTGTAGCCGTCGGCGGCAAACGCCTTTGAAAGGAGACTCGAGAGCGTGGTCTTCCCCACGCCGCCTTTCCCCGTAACAGCAATTTTCATTGAGCCTCTATTCTACCAAATATAAGCGCCGAAAGTAACGCCCTAGAATTCCCTCTCGACGACCATTCTGGCCGCCGCCCTCAAGTCCTCCAGGGCCTTGGGGGGAAGCCCCGATGCATCCAGCGCCTCGAAGGCTTGCTTAAGATAGGCGCCGGCCGTTGTTTCGGCATACTCCCTGGCCCCGGCATGTTCCAGGGCCTTCCTGGCCCCGGCTATGTCCCGGCGGGACGGTTTGGGGTTTCGATAGAACCCGGTGAGGGTGTCCAGGTCGCTCCCCTTCGCCTTCCGCAGAGCGTAGACCACCGGTAGCGTCTTCTTCTTTTCCTGCAGGTCGCTTTCCACTGACTTGCCGGTTTCCTCGCCACCCCAGATGCCCAGAATGTCGTCCTTGATCTGGAAGGCCAGTCCCAGGCTCCGTCCGCAGTCCCGGAACTTCCGGATAACTGACTGTCTGCCGGTTCCCAGGAGAGCGCCAATTCCGAACGAACATTCGAACAGGGCAGCCGTCTTGCCGGAAATCATCGCCAGGTAATCGTCTGATGTTATGTCAAGGCGTTTTTCGTAGGTCAGGTCCAGGTGTTGTCCCTCGCACAGCGCCAGCGAAGCTTCGTTGAACATCGTCATAGCGTCCACAATCCTTTTCGGAGGCAGCCCTGACTGGCTCAGCCGCAGCATCTCCATTCCCGCCAGGGTGTGCATGGCGTCCCCGGCGTTGATGGCCAGGGGCGTCCCCCAGATGGCCCACAGGGTCCGGCGGCCCCTTCGCAAAACGGAACAATCTTCAATGTCGTCGTGAATCAAGGAAAAATTGTGAATAAGTTCAATGGCTGCCGCCGCCGGAATTGCCTGCCTCCAGTCCCCGCCGGCTGCCTCGCAGGACATCAGGCAGAAAGTCGGACGCAAGAGCTTTCCCGGATGTCCGCCGGGGACTACCGCCCCGTCTTCATCGGTCCACCCCAGATGGTACTTCAACAACTGGAATAAAGGGGAGTCGCCGTTAACAATGGCCTTCAGTTCGCCCAGGATATCGCTATGATACTCTTCCAGCACCATTCACGCTTACTTTATTGCCGGCGACCGGAGCAATCCCTCTCTAAGCGCCAAAGCAGGAAATGCCTGCAGTATCTGTTTCTGCACGCCTTCAACATCTAGCCCGTACTTGTGTCGCAGAAGTTGCTGCGAGCCGTGTTCTACAAAGACATCAGGTAGACCGATGCACTTCACCGCCAGGGCATTGCCTCCCAGCGTTGGCGCCAGTGCCGCTACGGCTGAACCAAAACCGCCGATAAGGCTGTTTTCTTCGAGGGTAACCAGGCGTTCCGATGCCGCCGCCAGTTTGCTGATCAGCGCCCGGTCCAGCGGTTTGACGAAGCGGGCATCGGCCACGCCGCAATCGATGCCCAACCTGGCGAGGCCGTCGGCTACTTTCAAAGCGGTGGCCACCATCGAGCCTACCGCCAGGATGTTGACGTCCTTGCCGGTCTTCAGCACCACGCCTTTCCCGATTTCCATGTTGACAAACTGCTGCTGGACTAACGGCCTGGATATGTTACCGCGGGGGTACCGGACGGCCATAGCGCCATTGAGGTTGACCGCCGTGAACAGCATCTGCTGAAGTTCGTTCTCATCGCTGGGGGCGGCTACTACCATTCCCGGGATCGTAGAAAGGTAGGACAGGTCAAACGAACCCTGGTGGCTCTTGCCGTCTTCTCCAACTATGCCCGCCCTGTCGATGGCAAAAACCACCGGCAATTCCTGCAGGCACACGTCGTGTATTACCTGGTCGAATGACCGCTGCAGAAACGTCGAATAGATCGCGACCACGGGGATAAACCCCCTGGCGGCCAAACCGGCGGCAAAGGTGACGGCGTGCTGCTCGCAAATTCCCACGTCGAAGAAGCGGTCGGGATATTTCTCGGCCACCGGCGTCAGCCCGGTGCCTTCCTTCATGGCGGCGGTTATGGCGACAACTTTCTTATTGCTCTCCATAATGCGCAGCAGGGTATCGGCAAAGACGGCGCTGTAGCTGGGGCCTTTGCCGTTGCCGGAGCCGTTGGGGGCCACCCCGTGAAAGCTCACGCAATCTTCTTCTGCCGGCAAGTAGCCCTTGCCTTTGGTGGTGTAAACGTGGATTAGAGTCGGCCTGGTGTAATTGTCCTTTACCCGCTGCATGGCCTGGATAAGTTCGTACATATTATGACCATTGAAAGGGCCGACGTAGCTGATTCCCAGGTCCTCCCAGAACATCGTCGGCAGGACCAATCCTTTGAACTTCCTCTTCATGGCCAGCCCGGTGGAATGGAGCCAGCGTCCAAATGGCGCCCGGTCGACGAAGTGAGCGGCGCGCGATTTGGCTTTTTGATACCCCGAGCTTAGTCTTACCTTGTTCGACCACCGGGCCATGGCGCCGACGCTGGGGGATATGGCCATACCGTTGTCGTTCAAGACCACGATGAGCCGTTTGCCCAGGTGGCCGGCCTGGTTCAATGCCTCGAAAGCCATGCCGCCGGTGAGGGAGCCGTCGCCGATGATGGCGATGACGTGAAAATCGTCCCCGGCGATGTCGCGGGCGACGGCCATACCCAGGGCGCTGGAAATAGAGGTGCTGGCGTGGCCGGAGGTGAAATGGTCGTGGGGCGACTCCGATTTGTCAGTAAAGCCGGAGATTCCGCCGAACTGCCGCAAAGAAGAGAACTGCTGCCGCCGTCCGGTCAATATCTTGTGAACGTAGCTCTGATGGCCGACGTCCCAGACCAGCTTGTCCCGCGGGCTGTCGAAGACCCGGTGCAGCGCCAGCGTCAGCTCCACCACACCCAGGTTGGAGGCCAGATGGCCCCCGGTGTCGGTAACTGTTTGAATCAGTTCTTGCCGGATTTCTTTGGCGAGGGTATCTAGCTCACTGAGGGAAAGTTGCTTAAGTGGCGAGGGATCGTTTATGCGGTCCAGAATTCTCGGCATTAACTCTTCAAATCCAGGTTCTTGGTGGAGTCTGGCTAGATATTAGCAGCACGTAGGGAGGCTGTCAAGGTAACAATAGTCCCGGTGTAACAATAGTCTCTGCTCTCGCCTGAGACTTGGTTCTGTACGAGCAATCTGGCGAGCCCTGTACCACCGCTCCAACACCGGGTGTTTGCCTCTTCCATGCTCATGCCTTGGTACCGACGGCGAACCGTCGTTTGGACACTGGCGCTATTCTCCTTTTATAATGTTGCTAAAAATGGGGCACCGGTGTTATTGGAACTGTTTACGCCAATAACACAGGTAATGATAATTGGAAAAAGAATGAAGTTTTCGTTCGCGTTGATTGAAACACAAATTGTGGAAACGTTGCCGGAATTACGGTCTGCGGCCGAAACATACATTGAAGCAGAAGGGAAACCGGGTGAGGATTGCGGGGCTTACATCTTCTTCGGTGACGTGTTTTGTCGGTACGTTGACGTTCTCTTGGACATGCCGGTTAGTGTCGGCCGTGATCGTTTGCTAGCAAGGGCATTCTGGCTTGTCGACAAGATGCTGGAGTGTGACGATGAAGATGTTAAGGGTCTAGCTTACATCGAACAGCTAGAGTCGCAGTCTTTATGGTTTTACTCGCGTGCTCTTCGGTTCTTAGGACCGATTGCTCGCCGGGAGCTCGACCAGTGGGAACCTCGGTGGCGAGAATCATTCAATCTGAATGCGCAGGTTCAACCGGACATGGAGATAATTGATCTCTATGGTGCCCGTGAGGTAGTGCTGCGAGAGTTGAAATCCGAGGGAGTAGATCGATATCAGGTTCCAGGCATCACATACCCCCTGGAACATCAAAAGTTCGTTTCTCTTGAGGCTGCAAGAGACGACGAAGACGCTGTTGTGTTTATCTCCTGTTTTGGGACAACGATCCCGTATGTCATGTGTCCTCCGAAAGCAGTAGCTTGCGACGAACTAACGCTCCTGAAGCTGTCGCAAGATTTGGGCGAAATCTACAACCTGGAGGCAAAGGAAAAGTCGGAAGGCCAATTAATGTTCCTGCGAATTCCGGTGGGGGAGCGCGTTTGGGGTATGAAAACAGGTAACGATGGACGTGGTCGTTACATGGGCGAACTGTGGATCAATGACATGTTTGCCCGAAAGGGTCTAGTGGAGTCCGTCAAAGACGTTCTTCAAGGCAGGCGCGATAGGCTGCTGCCCCGGTGATTCTCCGCAGCTAGGCACTAAAGTCCAAGAGTGCCGACAATGTCGGTAGGCCGCGTTCTTCTCATTGTAGCTACCGAACTTGCACGCAGAGAGTTTGTTTGGGCTCTATACTACGAATACGATGAGTTCCTGCCAAACGAGCAAAGTGTACCGGCAGATTGAGGCATTAGATTGTCTAGCACCATACTCTAGCTCATCAAGGATAACTTATCACGCTCCGGTCGCGCGCTACACCCTCGAAAGGGCTTTAGTCGGTGCATCTTGGAGAGGAAAGGAATACTTTGAAGCAAGCAAAACGAGCTAAGAATGTAATTGCTGCGGTAACCAGGGCAACAGCTTATGATATAGTGGTAAATAAGATCAGGCTCTTAGGTAGGTCTCGATCCGCAGACGGCATAGCTACTTTTCTGAGAGACATTTACGCTGGCCTGAATAGGTTCGCTGGGCTGACTAAGAAATTGGTTTACTCGGGAGTCTGCGATGCACATAGCGTAGCAGAACTGTTGTTTGACATGAATCGCTGTTTGCTGAGGTTCAGGGAATCTATTCCCCATGTTAGAAAGCCGCTGAGGCGGGCAATTAACTACTGCTATTGTGGGACTGGTAGAGAATGTGATGAAGTACGCCTCGCGAAGATACGTTGCCATGTCGACATGATCAAGAAGTGTATGCGGCTTATTGAACTTGGCAATGCTGTTGGTTCCAAGACAGATGAAGAGGTTCTTGCCTATGTTAATGACTCAAAGGTAGATATATTGAGCAACATTGGATCAAGTAGCGACCCTATGACTCGGGAACACATTAAAATTGCCTACGATATCAGTCGGGTCATCGCGACGGGGCTTTCTGAGTCAGACCAGTTAAAGATCAAGGTCGTTCGCAGTCTATGGGGAGACTGGGCGCGGCTTCTTGCGGATATTTGCATTTTGAAAAAGGAATTGGAAGAGTTGCTGATCAAATTGAGGGGCGCAGGCCATGAGAACAAAGAGGAAATTGCATCGGTGCTCGTGGAAATCGACGTAAAGATATTGGGTCATCTCAACAGTAAGGTCAGGGAATTTAACAAGATATTCGGATAATCGGTGTTACACTGTGGGTGCCAGCATAAACCTGCAGGTCACTGCCGGCTCATGCGTGCTGCCCGGCCTCAACAATGTCTCGTTAACGTCTGCAATAGCCCAATCATCACGACTATCATGCTGCTCGGGAAGTGTCATATGTCCTACGAAGAAGCACAACTGTTTTCCAAAGAATTGCGTGGCAAGGCGCTCAGGGCATCGGCCAAACACTGGGCGTGGAGACTTGAGGATGTGCCGCTAGTTGTCGAGGAGTGCCGGCAGCTAGGCTTCGCGATACTGGGTAGTAAGACCGAATTCTTCTTGTCGGGGGGCACATGCGAGTTGTATTGGCTGAGCGCCGATCCAAGAGGAAGGGTTGAAGGAGAGACCTGGTCGCAATATGTTCAGCGTAGTTGTTCCGAGTTCTTGGCACTGTTTGCGGCGCTAGTGAAGAAGACGGATTTTGAAAAGGAAGGTATGGAATCATTCCAATTTCTTGAGGATAGGAACAATGCTGGAATAAATATCTTGGATTATCTTTGTTTCGACGTCATCACAGTTTCCGAAGACTATTGGCTGGAAAGACACAAGCCAACATCGGGATGATCGCATGGGCGTCACGGCAATTGTTGGCGGCAATCCATTACTCGGCAGCCGTCGGGTGATGGCCGCAGGAAGTGCGGGATATAGCCGTACAGGATGTTTTTGATATAATGCGCAGGCGATGCTGTATAAACTTGACCTGCACATTCACACGCCTGCTTCCTCGTGCTACTGCGACAACGTGGCTACTAGGCCGGTGCCTGCTACCCGGCCGTCCGATATTATTGACGGGGCCATAGCCAGGGGACTGGCGGCCATCGCCATAACCGACCACAACACCGTAAAAGGTCTCGAATTCCTGGAAGAGGCCAGCCGCGCCGCTGATTTGTGCATCTTCCCCGGAATCGAAATCGGCGCCCGGGAGGGACATGTGCTCGCTCTGTGGGACCCGGGCACTCCCCTCGACCGGCTTAAGAATGTTCTCCGCGATACCGGGTTCAACGCCGACTCGGACGGCCAGGGGTACTGGCAGACTGAACTCGGCATGGACCAGGTTTTCCGCGCCGTCCGGGCCGCCGGGGGCCTGGCCATCGCCGCCCACATCGACCGCCGGCCAAAAGGCTTCGTGGCCTCGCCGGACCTGTCCCTGCAAGAGAAGAAGAAAATCTATGCCAGCCCCGACCTCCATGCGGTGGAGATCACCATAGTCGAAGACAAGAAGGACTGGAACAGGGGGAAGTCCCCCTACCTTCCGGGTATGGCCTGCATCCAGGGTTCCGACGCCCATGCTGTAGACGAGATAGGAAGACGACCGGTGTACATGGATATCCCTGACCTCAGCGTCGCTTCCCTGGCGCTGGCTTTCAGCGAGTTTAGCACCAGGATATTCTTCCCATTTGAGTTGAAGGACGCGGGCGCGGCATGCTGTGCCCCCGCGCAATAGGGCTGTCTTCGGGACAACTATGTTGAACAGAGGCATGTTGAAAGCACTGCCGTCCAGGGCCGAACGCGAAGCCTGCCGCGATGCCGAAAAAGTGAAGTCGGCGCTGCGGAAGAACTTGCCGCCTCCGGTCGCCAGGCCGGTTCTCGTAGTGCTCAGCGGACTGCCGGGCAGCGGGAAGTCCCACTTCTGCAGCAAGCTGGCAGAGAGGGCGCCATTCCTGGTTGTCGAAAGCGATGCGCTGCGTGAAGCTCTTTTCGCGAGCCCAACTCACAGTCCCGATGAAAGCGCCCGTCTTTTTGCCGCGGTTCACACCGCGGTCAGCGATTATCTATCCAGAGGCATATCTATCATAGTCGATGCCACCAACCTGGTGGAACGCAACCGTGAAGTCCTCTACAATATTGCCGAACGCCAGGGGGCAAGGTTGATCGTCGTCGGCGTCGAGGCGCCCGAAGAACTGATCCGCCAGCGTTTGCAGGAGAGAGGACAGGGCCTCGGCACGGCCGGCAGGTCGCGGGCTGACTGGTCGGTCTACGAGAAGATTAAACCCACCGCCGAAAAGATAGCGCGGCGCCACTTCGTTGTGGACACTTCGCGGGATATCAATCCCGTCATCGTCAAAATCTTGAGAGAAATAGATAGGAGCTGAACTTGGAGATAAAAGTTGTCCCCGGCCACGTCATGGACCAAAAGGCCGATGCCATTATCGTCAACATTTTCGAGGGCGTCGAGCAGCCGGTGGGCGCCACCGGCTCGGTAGACAAAGCCCTGGGCGGCCTAATTACCAAGCTGATTGCCTCTGGGGAGATAAAGGGCAAGTCCAAAGAAGTGACTCTGATCCACACCCAGGGGAAGATCGCGGCGGACCGGGTGCTGGTATTGGGTCTGGGCAAGGAGAAGGACTTCAGACTCGATGATATCCGCTCGCTGGCCGCCGAAGCTTGCCAGTGCCTGAGACAAATCGGCGTCAGAAAGGTGGCCACCATTCTGATAGGGCGTCATGCCGGGGGTGGGATAGAAGCCGGTACCGTCGCCCAGGCGATGACCGAGGGGAGCCTCCTGGGCCAGTACAGCTACCGCCAGTACATGACCACACCCCCGGAGCATCAGGACATCGAAGAACTGATCATAGTTGATCATTCCGGCGATAAGAAAGCGGCACTGGAAAAAGGGATAGATCGCGGGGTTATCGCCGCGGAAGCCACCAAGCTGGCCAGAGACATGGGGAACGAGCCTTCCAACGTCAAGACTCCGGTGCGAATCGCCGACCAGGCTGTTGAAATCGGACGGAAGCATGGGCTCTCCGTGACTGTCCTGGATAAGAAGCAAATCACAGAATTGGGGATGGGATGCCTGCTGGGCGTGGGACAGGGGAGCCAGCACGAGCCGCGGCTGGTGGTTGTCAGTTACCGCGGAGACCCTTCAACGACTGATGCCATCGGACTGGTCGGCAAGGGCATAACTTTCGATACCGGCGGCATAGACATCAAACCGGACGACGGGATGCGCGAAATGAAGACCGATATGGCCGGCGCGGCGGCCGTTATCTGCGCGGTGCAGGCGGTGGCTCAGCTTAAACCACGCATAAACGTTACCGCCGTGGCGCCCCTGGCGGAAAACATGCCAGACGGCGCCGCCTTCAAGCCAGGCGACGTGATCAAGGCCATGAACGGCAAGACGGTGGAGATCATCAGCACCGACGCCGAGGGGAGGCTTCTCCTCGCTGACGGAATCCTCTATGCCCGCAAGCTGGGGCTGTCACCGATCATAGATGTCGCTACCCTGACCGGCGCCTGCCGGATTGCCCTGGGGACGCTGTGCTGCGGAGGCTTTACCAACAACCAGGACCTGTTGAACGAGGTGATGGAGGCGGGGAAGCAGGCCGCCGAGCCGGTATGGCAATTCCCCATGTTTGAGGAATACAAAGAAGGGCTCAAGAGCGAGGTGGCGGATATCCAGAACCACGGAGGTCGTGAAGCGGGGGCTATCGTCGCCGCGCAGTTTATCGGCGATTTCGCTGAATCCGTCCCGTGGGTCCACCTGGACATCGCCGGGACCGCCCGCAGCGAGAAGGACAAGGGATATCTTCAGAAGGGATCGACCGGCTCTTCAGTGAGGACGCTGATCAACTTTGTCATGAGCAGGGCTGAGAAAAAGGGGTAGGGGCGACCCCCGGGGGTACCGCAGGCCTCCGTGCCTGCGCGGGCATGGCTGGCCACCGTTATTCGGCCATCTGCCTGCCAGGCTCTCTCGGGAAGAAAGTCCAAGGACCCCCGGGAAAAACCACAAGATTACACCAGATTAACACGAGAGCTGGATAAGAACCAACAAAGCAGATACGTGTGGCAGCTTCCTGCGAGTTCAGGCAGATCCCCCTTTTTCCCCCTTGATAAGGGGGACGGGACGTCTGCGATACCAGACAATCTATCGGGGCGCCTGCCTTGTGTTGAGAAACCACAAGATTACACCAGATTAACACGAGAGCTGGATAGGTACCAACAAAGCGGATACGTGTGGCAGCTTCCTGCGAGTTCAGGCTGATCCCCCTTGATCCCCCTTGATAAGGGGGACGAGGGGGTCTTGTGAAAATCTTGTGTTAATCTTGTGGTTTCGTCTGCGTCCTTTGCGTCTGCCTGTTGAGGTGAAGCGATCTACTTGATGTTGGCCATGTCAACGATGGTCGGGATTCTCTTCTCCAGACCGATGGCCATGAGGTGGACACCCTGGCACATGCCCTTCATTTCGTTGATGAGCCGGGCGGCGATTTCGTTGCTGGTCTTCACCTTATCCGTGGCTTTGTCCATCTCCTGGATAAGGGCGTCGGGAACGAAAACCCCGGCCACGTTCTTGTTCATGAACCGGGCCATGGCGGCTGACTTGAGGACTACTATGCCAACCAGCACCGGGACATCCAGGTGCTTGACTGACTTCATGAACTCTTCGAATTTCTTCGGCTCGTAGACCGCCTGCGTCTGGAAGAACTGGGCGCCCGCCTTGACCTTCTTTTCCATTTTGATTATCTGGGGCTCCACCGGGTCCATGCAGGGAGTCACTATGGCCCCGGCAAAGAACTTGGGAACCCCCTTGAGGTCTTTACCTCCGAGGTCCTTTCCCTTCTGCAGTTCCGTTATGCCATACAAGAGAGAAGCCG
>ORJL011789612.1_pt1 | contig 10985 bp, 12 predicted proteins | sample 1779941 | NCBI WGS metagenome assembly ORJL01 (sample SAMEA104232317, study PRJEB22302) | groundwater metagenome | biome: forest; feature: aquifer; material: groundwater | place: USA | collected 2011-08-07 | depth 5.8 m | reverse complement strand
GTTTTAAACACAATGGAAAAAACTGGTTTTATTGGCAGCGTGGCACTTGGCAACCAGTCTTCCCCAGATGTGGTTGATTATCTTGAAGAAGTTACGCCGGTTACAATGGCTACTGCTTTTTCGCTGACTTCTTATAAGTATAGCACAGGCTTTACCGTTGACCGTTCTGTAAACGCGTCTACTGGTTCGCCCCAGGTGTTTTCTGTTACGCGTCGAGTTAGCCTCATTCCGAATCAAGGTGGCGATAGGTATGTAATTGTTGAGTTGAGGGTTGGTTACAGATGAAAAGACGCGCATTTTTCTTCACAATTTCAATTATTTCGATGGCTGTTTTAATGCTTCTCGCCTTGTCGCTTTACCAACAAGTTAAGTTGAACCCAACTCCATTTTTACTTGCTGAAAAAATGACCTACTCGTGGGAAGATGTAAGTGAAGGTCTGTCAGCTGCAGCTGGTGTTAATGTAACTAAAATTGAAAATTCACTGAACATAATAGATGAATTCCCCGCTTCGAGGAATTTTTCAAGCACATTGGCAGCATACGCTTCTTTTGTACGCCAGTTTTACAATGGCTCAGATGTTTCAATTGGCTTCTACACTTCAACTGGCCAGGAGATAACTGACTTCAGTTGCTTTGGAAAAAAAGAGTGCAGCGACAATGAAGTGCAGTTTCACATTTTGCCTTTTAATGTCACTTACCAGTATCCGGATTTAAATAAAAAAGAATTGGACGTAGTGTGCTATAAACAAGCTGACGATGGATTTCCAGCTTGTGACTTTTCACACGTACGCGCTTTAAACATCTCGATAAACTTGACTGCTATGAATTTCAGCTGTGACCCTGCTATTTACAACGACTGCACAAATAGCGACATTGAATGGAACAACGATTTTGACAAAGTGTTCGGCTGTACAAGTGGGGAAAGTTGCATAAACTACACGTTGACCATAAGGGATAATAGTTCAAAGGTGTACCGCTGCCAAGGCGTGTACGGCTCTAACAGTGGAAGCACTAGGCGCGTTAATTGCAATGCCGGTACTTTGAACTGGCGTGAAAACACCGAAGCTGTGCTTTCAATTAAGTCATCGCCTTGTCAAGTAGACCTTAGGTTTGGAAACGAAGGTAGGTTCAGGGTACAAAGCAGTGCGCCTGCAAGTGGAAACTGCAATGTTAACATGACTATGGATAGCTTGTTTACCTTTGACACCGGTGACTTCTGGGCTGATTTTTCAACTGAAATGCTTGTGCGGGATAACTTCGCTAATTATTCCGTGAGAACTGCAATAAGATAACCTCGCAACGCCATGATTTTAAACACGGCTAGCTTAACCCGTTTATATGCCTAAATACGAGAATATTGAAACTGTAATCGACCGTTTTCTTGACTACGTGAATGACAACAGAAAAGTTTCCCTTTCCAAAATTGCATCTGCACTTGCAATTAGCTCTTCGCAAGCAGAGCGCTTGGCAACTCTCCTTGAGCAAAGCGGGTTTGTTGAAATCCACTACGGGATAAGCGACGTAATTGTGACAAGCAAGAAGAAAGAAGAGGTTATTTCAAGTGCTAAAAAAGAAGCAGCTGGGCAAACTGCAAAAAGCAAGGCAATTGAGCAAAGCAAAGAAATAGAGCACGAAGTGCTAACTGCCGAGAGCCTCTTAAAGTTCTTTGAACGCGACGTAGCACGTCGCATTGAAATAGCAGAGGAGTTGCTAAAAAACATTGAAAATGGGGATAACCTTTCCCAACTAGATGTTGAAACAATTGAACGTGAAGTGGATCTTGCGCTTGGTCAGTTAGCAGCTTTTTCAAGCGAAGTAAAAACCCTAGCTGACATAGAGGAGGATTTCTACTGTAGGCTAACTGAATTCAAGGAGAAGCTCCATTCACTTAAACGTGTCAAAGAGGTAAAGCAAGAGCTAAGCTTGTTGGAAAAAATAATCCAATTGATAAAATCCTTTTTTGCAAATGTTAAGCGCAAACCTAAGAGAGTTATGCATAGGAAGAAACTTCGCAACCGCCAAGTTGGAGTTACTTTTGTCGGTCAAGGCGGTTTTCAAACAGTGAAAAAAAAAAGCGTTAAAGCTAAACAATCTTAATGCAGTGAACAAATATTACTGGAAAAAGAGGAAGCAAAGATGAACCAACAACCCGAACAAAAGATATTAGCAGAGTACCACGTTTCGTCGTACGGTGTTCCTGCAGAAGTGGTTATTGTTCGCAGGAGCAATGAGCTAATTGACATATACGAGCTTCGCCGGGCTAAGTTAAAAGAAGCTACTCGTGTAGCGCTTGGTTTCCTCAAGCAAAAAATAGTTGAAAGTGTGCCTATAAAAATTTCCGAGATGCTTGACCCACGCGAAGCTGATGCACTTAGGAAAAAAGTGCAGGAAAAAGCAAGTGAAATCGTGAAGCGCGAATTTGGCGAGATGCTTCCACAAGAAGAGGCTGTGCTTGTCGGGAAGCTAGTGCAAGAGATGCTTGGCCTCGGCGACATTGAAATTCTACTCTCTGATGAAAACCTGGAGGAAATAGTGGTTAACTCTTGCCACGAGCCAGTTTGGGTTTACCACAAGGAATTCGGGTGGCTGAAATCCAACGTATTCCTACAAAGCGAAGAGCAGATACTTAACTACTCTTCAATAATAGCGCGCAAAGTCGGCAAGCAAATAAATGACTTGGCGCCGTTGATGGATGCTAACTTGCTTTCAGGCGACCGTGTCAATGCAACGTTGTTTCCAATTTCAACAAAGGGCAACAGTATAACAATCAGGAAATTTGCAAAAGACCCATGGACAATGGCTAGCCTAGTTGCAAGCAACACGCTTAACCTAGAAGTCGGGGCACTTTGTTGGCTGGCAACGCAGTACGAGCTAAACATCCTAGTTGGCGGGGGAACTGCGTCTGGCAAAACTTCACTTCTCAACGCAATTTTAGTTTTCACTCCGCCGAACCAAAGGATCATTTCATTGGAAGACACCCGCGAACTCGTTTTACACGATTTTCTCCACTGGACTCCAATGGCAACGCGGCAGCCCAATCCGGAGGGAAAAGGAGGCGTTGAACTGCTGGACTTAATGGTTAATTCGCTACGTATGCGTCCAGACCGGATTGTACTTGGAGAAATTCGCCGACAGCGGGAAGCAGAGGTGCTTTTCGAAGCAATGCACACTGGTCATGCGGTTTATTCAACTGTACACGCAGACGACGTTGTCCAAGTTAAGAACCGGTTAACCAACCCGCCAATAAACTTGCCTGAAAGTGTGTTAAGTGCATTGCACTTGGTAATTGTACAGTACCGTCAGCGTAGGACAGGCGCAAGGCGAACATTCCAAGTTGCAGAAGTTATTCCGCACGGCGACAAGGTGAACTTCAATGTAGCGTATTCGTGGGACGCGCGGCAAGATAAGCTTGTACAAGTATCAAAGCTCTCTAGGTCGCTTGAGTACCTAGAGCTACACACTGGCTGGACTGAAAAAGAAATACTCGCAGACCTTGCTGAAAAGCAAAACGTGCTTGGCTCAATGGTTAAGCACAAGGCGTTCAAGATCGACCAAGTTGGAAGAATATCCGCTGAGTACTATCGGAATCCAGATATGGTGCTTGACCTTGTGAAAAAAGACAAGGGGTTCAGTGACATTCTAGGGGATGCAATGCAAAAATGATTCCATTCACCCTTGTGCCGGAAAAGCCGCTGTTTTTGTTTTCGAAGAACTTCCTCGCAGTTGGAAGGTTCTTGTCAAGTTTTTTTCCCCTACTTGCAACGTGGCTAAGGCAAGCGGAGTATCACTACAATGCACGCGAGTTTTCTGCGATGGCTTTTGTGGCGAGTTTATTCAATTCAATTTTTCTTTTTGTTGTGTTGAATTTAATTGGTTACTTAACTAACCGCGATTTCATAGTTATTGCAATTGCAGCAGCTGGGCTGATGTTTTTGTTTACGCTGCTTTCAATATTGACTTACCCAGTGATTGTATCAATGCGGCGGGCTAGGCAAATAGACGTTAATTAGATAAATGCAGTTCGGCAGATTTTAATCGAACTCCATTCTGGCGTAACGCTTTTTGCAGCAATGAAGTCAGTGACCATTGACTACGGCGAAGCTTCAGCTGAATTCAAGAAAATAGTGATGAACATCGAAAGCGGTGCTCCTGAAGCTGATGTGCTTGCAGACGCTTCTGCCTCTACGCCTTCTAATGGGATGAAACGAGTATTGTGGCAAATTTCAAACGCGTTGAAAGTCGGCTCAGATGTTTCCAACGCCCTCGAGGCACAGCTTAGCGACTTAACAAGCGAACGCTTGGAACAAATACGGCGTTATGGTCAAGAGCTATCACCATGGACAATGATGTATATGCTAGCTGCCATTATATTTCCAAGCCTTGGCGTAACGACTCTTATAGTACTGTCGACTTTTCTACACGTAGTTATGCCGCCAATTGTTTTTCCAGCAATAGTTTCCATGCTAGTGCTGTTTCAATTATTCTTTATGAACCTAGTCAGCTCAAGGAGGCCAGCAATTTAAAATGGCGCTTGAATTCATGTATGAAAAATTATCCGCGTTTATGCCGCGAAAAGTAATTAGTTCAATAGCGCAGCTTATAGTCCAAGGTGGGTTCAAGAGGATAACGCCACGCGCTTATGTTGGGTTCACACTCTTCTTCGCTTTTTCCCTTTCCCTCTTGTCCTTTTTCATTGTGCAGTTCTATACGCAAGACGTATCTATCTCTGCCGGGATTCCAATAGCTGTATTTTTCCTGTCAATTGCCCTTTTTTACTTTTTGCTATTGGCAACTGCTGATGCGCGTGCAAACGAAATAGAGCAAGTTCTCCCGCATGCGTTGCAAATAATCTCAACTAACATGCGTGCAGGCATGACGCTTGAAAATGCAGTGTGGGGAGCTGCACTGCCAGAATTTGGAGCTTTTAGAGAAGAGATTCAAAAAGTTTCCGCAGACTCTTTTGGAGGCGTCCCCATAACAACTGCACTTCAGCGCTTGAACGAACGCGTACGTTCTCCAATACTTAGCCGTGCAGTTAAGCTCATAGTGGAGGGGATATCGCTTGGCGGAGAGATGTCCAGCTTACTTGAAAACGTTGCCAATGATATACGCACGCTTCAAAAATTAAAACAAGAGATAGTTACCTCTACAACTACTTATTCGATTTTCATCGTCTTCGCTGCAATAATAATTTCGCCGTTGCTTTTCTCAGTTTCTGTTTTCTACGCTGAGATGAACGAAACCGTGTTCCAAAAAAAAATATCAAGCAGCAACGTCGACCAGTCACTTGTTCAACAAGCTGGGTTTTCGAGTGTTCCGTTAATTGGGCTTGGCGGCGGTGGAGCATCGACGGGCTTGAATGGCATAGAGAAGCTATTCGCTTTGGCCAGCATAGTTATAACCGCTATATCCTCTGCGTTTATCCTTGCATTGATCCAATCCGGTACATTGGTTAAAGGAGTTTTCTACGCGCCGTTGTTCCTGTTAGTTTCACTTGCGGTGTTCTTCTTATCCTCTTCAATTCTTCGCGTTCTTCTCCTGCCCGCCTTTGCCTAAAAAACGATTGCTTTAAGAATCCAAGATGAGAAATGGTATCTAATACTTTTAGGAGGTTTTAATTAAATGAAACGTGGACAAAGCGCACTCGAATACTTAATGACTTATGGCTGGGCGATTCTCGCAGTTGTGATAATTGCCGGTGTACTATGGTACCTTGGCATATTTGACCCAAGTCGATTCGCTGGCGAAAGACAATGCGGTGGCTTCAGTGCATTTACCTGTCAAGACCAGAGAATGAACACTACCGGAACCCTAGCGCTTGTGCTTAACAACAAGCTAGGTGGTGCAATGGTAATAACCACTGCTGGCTGCACGCCAACATCCGTAGCTGCAAATAGCAACACGACGTGTACAATAAGTGGATATCCCTCAGGAACAACTGGAAACTCATTTTCAAGAGTAACGGTGTCAATAAACTACACTGATTCCAGGAGCGGGTTAACTCACACAGACAGCGGTTTCGTAGCTGGAAAATACGAGTAAATCGGTAATCCCTTTTTCTTTAGAAAAGAAAAAGGTCTCACCGTTCACCCCAAAAAGAAATTTGGGGCTTCTTTTATTTTTTTTAAATTCTTTTTATTTACTTTTTTTACTTTTTTTTAAATTTTCTTTTGTTTTTTTTTAATTTGCTTCTTCTGTTTTTTCTGCCATTTTTTTCACTCTTTTGCCAAATTCTGACACAGCTTCACAAACAATCTTACGCCTACGCCGGTTGCGCCTTTACTGTAGTAATCTCGCTGTGAAGTTGTCCACGCTGTTCCTGCAATATCCAAGTGAACCCACGGCGTGCTTGCGACAAATGCTTTGAGAAAAGCGGCTGCTGTAATTGTCCCTCCACTTCCTTCTGGCGAACAGAGGTTTTTCACATCAGCTACGTCGCTCTTAATTCTTTCTTCATACTCCTGCCATAATGGAAGTTGCCAGCAACGGTCGCCGCTTTCTTCCCCAGCTTCAACAACTTTTTTAGCGAGTTCAGTATTGTTGGACAATAAGCCACTAGCGCAATTACCAAGCGCAACTATGCACGCACCTGTAAGCGTAGCGATGTCAACCATGTAATCCGGTTTGTAATTCTTCTCAGTATAACTCAATGCATCTGCCAAAATAAGCCGACCTTCAGCGTCAGTGTTGAGGATCTCAATAGTTTTTCCATTGTACGCTTTCACAACGTCTCCAGGTTTACTTGCAGAGCCGCTTGGTAGGTTTTCAGTTGCTGCAAAAACCCCAACGACGCGGATTGGTAGTTGTAATTCAGCAATTGCCTTTACGCTTCCAATAACCGCGCATGCGCCACTTTTGTCAAATTTCATTAGATCCATATCCTTTCCAGGCTTCAGCGAAATTCCGCCGCTGTCAAAAGTAATTCCCTTTCCAACCAATGCAATTGTTTTGCTGTATTTTACAGGTTTATAATCCATGAATGCCATTACTGGCGGTTGAGCTGAACCAGCTGCAACTGAAAGAAGAGCATTACACCCAAGTTCTTGTAGTTTCTTCTTGTCAAAAACAGTTACCGCAACGTTTTTTCCTGCAAGTTTCTTCGCAGTTTCAGCAAGGAAAAGCGGGGTAGCTACGTTTCCAGGCTCATTTGCCATTTCTCGACAGTAGTTAACCGAATTAACAACTACTTGTGCAGTTTTAGCTTCGGCTTCAAGCTGCTTTTTGTCGCCATTGGCAACTAATTTAACTTTTTGAATTTCAACGCGGTCATTTTTGTCACCGTTTGTCTTGTACTTCAAAAACGCGTATTGCGACAATCCAACCCCTTCAACAACCGCAGTTACTATGCCGCTGCTTTTGTCAATGTTGCTTGCGTCAACTATAAGTTCACTTGTTTTAAATGTAGCCGCGGCGGCCGTTATCCTTCCAGCTGCTTTTTTCAACGTTTCTGCAGTGTAATCTGCTTTTTTTCCCAAGCCAGCGAATATGACCTTGCGGTTGGCTGACAAAAACACAGCTTGACAACTTCCCGTTTTTGCCTTAAACGCGCCTAAGTCTACGTCGTAAGCTTTTGCACTTTTTTCCTCTTCACCTTGAAACATCAACACTCCAATTACGCCACTGTTTGCCTTGTTAGTTAATTCAACTTCCATGTTTTTCGATTACCCCCTGAAAAATAACTTACACTTCGCCCACTCGCGCTGCAATTATATTGGCGAAGTGTAAGATTTTAACGAAGCTGCATTCATTCCACGCCTCAAGGCGTGGGTTTCAGCACAAGCCCTTAAGGCTTGTGACTGAGTCATCGAGCAAAGCTCGATGCTTATTCTGCTTCGTTAAATAAGATTTGCATCTGAAGTTATTTGTACGTAGCTAAACGTTATTATTTTTGCCCTTGCCACTAATTTGTTCGATGATACTTCCTTTTTCAGAAAAGGCCAGGAGCGCAGTGCAAGCGCAGCACGAGTTTTTGCTTGACTCCGCTACTTTAGAAGAGTGCAAGGTGTTTATCGAATACGTGTGGGCAAAGCCGCCATTAATTGAAGCAAGGGATATGGTGGGCGAAGCTAAGAAATTAGCTATGTGCAAGGCTATTCTTTCGCTTTGTCCATATTCGATAATTGCGCGTTTTGCAGATAACTACTCTCGGGCATGGCAACTTTTTTTCCGCGACAACGCGCAAGTAAGGGGCGAATTTGCCAAAGAGGTTTTTCCATCTCTAGTCGAAAACGACGATGGCGAGTTTAAAGTTAATGTGTTTGAATTTCTTGCAGCTGAAGAAAGCGTTTTGTTAATTCGACTTTCAGACGGTTTAGTTTATTTGTCCCTGCAAGATTTAATCGAAGTATTGGCAAATCAAGTTAAGCGGCGCATTATGTCAATTCCACAGTCTCCCCTTGTTCCAGTTGAAATGAAGTTAATTGCAATTGACCTTGCAAAAAACCACTCCGCGCCTCGTGGAGCTACTGGCGCAAAGAATCTAGACAAGGTTGAAATAAAGCAAATCCGGCTAGGAATCGCAGAAGGTGGGCGCTACTACGGGTGTATGAAGCTGTCCCGTGCGTGTTTCAATGATGGTTTATCATTTGAAGAAGCTAAACAAGTAATTGAAGAGTTTGTCAAGGCTTGTCCGCCGAGTAAAAATCCATTTACTGAAAAAGAAGCGTTGAACTGTCTTGAATGGCTCTACAGAAAAGGCACCAAAAATGTGGGGGTCGCTTTTAATGTTTGATATTCTCCGCCATTTCAGAAATTTCTATAGCCGCAATGAAATCAACGTTGATTCAATTTCGCAGCGGGAATTTGGCATTGGAATAGACAAAAAAATAAACTATAGGCACAAGTCATTTTCAACACAGAAAGAATTTCAAAACTTCTTAGTAAATGAACCCCCCCGCTTCATTTCACATTCTGTTGGACGGTTTGAATTCCCATGGTCACAGCCAATGGAGAAAAAAACGCTTTTATCTGCTGATTTGATTTTCGATTTAGATGCAAAACCAGAAGAAAACCACAATTACATTTTCTGCACTACTTGCGTTGAAAAAGCTCGTCTAGATACAATTAGGCTAATAGAAGATTTTCTCTTAAAAGAGTTTGGCCTTTCCAAAGCAGATTTATTAGTTGTTTTTTCCGGGTCAAAAGGATTTCATGTGCATGTACGTTCGCCAGCAGTGCAGCAGTTATCTTCAACCGCAAGGCGACTAATGGTAGATTACATAACTGGCAAAGAAGTGAGTTTAGCGTCACTTGTTCCAATTCCAGCAAAAGGAATCCGCCATTTAACCGGACCTGGAAAAAATTCAACTGGATGGAAAAAACACTTCTTTGAAACTGCAGTTAAAGCGCTGGATAACGATGCTTTATTCACAAAGAAAAAAGCGGCGTACATCCAAGAAAATAAACAAATGCTTATCAATTTACTCGAAAATGGCAATTGGGATCCGGTTTTCCACGATGCAAAAGGAGTATTAGAGCAAATACTAGTAGAAACTATTCAAACTAGTGCAGTTGAAGTGGACTCGCCAGTTACCTTCGACGTCCACCGACTCATAAGGGTACCGGGTACATTGCACGGCGACACTGGACTCGTTGCCAGGCCTTTGAGTTTCACCGAATTAGCTTCATTTAGCGCAACTAAAAACGCCGCTGCATTTAATGGAAGCGCAGTTGTAACTCTCAAAGAGAATGGATCAGTAGAGTTTGCAGGTCAAGCTTTTGAACTAAAGCAAGGTGACAACGTTGTGCCGCTTTCGCTTGCAGTTTTGCTTGCTTGTAAGGGGGTTACTTTGTAGGGTTGCCGTGGGGTCAGTAGGGGCCGCGCGGGGGGGCCCCTGAGCAGTTTTGCTTGCTTGTAAAGGTGCAACCGCAGCGCTTTAAACTTTGCTTTTCACTATTATCTCACTATGGAAGAAATCAGTTTTGAGGAATTGAGAAAAGTTCACTTGCAGGAAAAACACTCCTCGCTACTTTTCCCCCTTCCTGAAGAATTTTTTAACACTTATCTAGCTTACATTGAGAAGTTCTACTCAAAGCTAAAAGACGAGTTTTCAATGGAAGCAGCGAAAACTTATGAAAACAGTCGAAAAATTTTTGCAGAGCTTGTCAAGCTACGCGGTCAAAAAATTATTTTAAAAGCGTTTAAAGACAGTAAAGGTGGTGGGGTTTCCTCCGAAGGTTTGACATACCAAGAAAAAGAGCTTTACTTATCTATGTTGAAATTGTTTGCTGAATACGATTCGAGCTTATCTGGCTTTAAACCGGCGCCACAAATTGAACCGCCAATTGAAAAGAGCACTAACCTAGAACTGCTTGTTGACTTGCCCCAGTTTGTTTCGCCAAGCGGTAAAACAATTGGCCCACTTGAAAAAGGGAACGTTATAGAAGTTGATGAAGCAACTAAAAACATTTTACTCGAACAAGGCGCTTGCAAGGAGATGTAGCGTTGATTGCCAATAGGTATTTTAAGTCTGTACCTCACTAAACTTTATTCATTTAACTAACTAAGCGAGTTTTTAATTTATGATTATTCCAAAAGAGCTAAAATCTTATTGTCCAACCTGCAAGAAACACAGTAGCCACAAGGTAAAAGTTACAACGACTAAAATAAAGCCAGGCAGGACACTTGCATGGGGTTCCAGGCGACACGAACGCAAGCTCGCAGGTTACCATGGAAAAGTAAAAGGCAAAGCAAAAGTGAAAAAACAAGGCATCCGCAACAAGATAATGCTTGAATGTACCGTTTGCAAAAAGAAACACGAGCGCGTAATAAGTGGAAGGATGAAAAAGAAAGCGGAAACATCAAAGTAGTTTCTAATTTAAAAAAATGGTTTGATTAAAATGAGTAAATTCTTAAAAGTACAGTGTGAATGTGGAAGTGAAAGCATTGTTTTCGGCGACGCTAAAAGCGTAGTCAAGTGCTTTAACTGCAAGAAAAACCTCCTCCAGCCAACCGGCGGAAGAGCGACAGTTAACTGCAAGATACT
>ORJL011678881.1_pt1 | contig 10985 bp, 9 predicted proteins | sample 1779941 | NCBI WGS metagenome assembly ORJL01 (sample SAMEA104232317, study PRJEB22302) | groundwater metagenome | biome: forest; feature: aquifer; material: groundwater | place: USA | collected 2011-08-07 | depth 5.8 m | reverse complement strand
CGGCCGGCATGTTCATCTCGATGTTCAAGTAGGCCCTTGAGGAAAGGTGACACGGATGGGTCCTGAAAGTGTGGTTCCCTGGTCGAGCATCCTGATTTCGCTGACCTTCAGATTCGTCGCCGTCTTCGTGGTGCTGGCGATCTTGATGATCGGCCTGTACGTGTCCGGGGCGATCGTGCCGCGGCTGGTGGAGCGAGGCGGGCCGCCCCCGCCGGACCGGTAGCCTCCCGGGATCTCCCGGCGGCGAAAGACCCGTTGGATCATTAGCGGTGTGACTATGGCTGAACAACTGGTGAAGGCACCCATTCGCGCGCGAGTCATTCGATTTCACGTCCAGAAGGGCAGCGCGGTCAAGGCCAGGGACAAGGTCTGCGATCTCGAGGCCTTGAAGATGGAGATCCCGGTCTTGGCCCCTGTCGCTGGCACCATCAAGGACGTCCACGCCACGGCGGGGCAATCGGTCAACGCGGGCGACTCCCTTTTTTCCGTGGAATCGTAGCGGCCTCGTTCCGGTTCGTTCCGGCTGCCGCGTGCGCGTGTCATGGGTGAGCCACGAGGACCGCGGAGCGTTGCAGCAGGGGCATTGTTAACGGCGGCGGCACTCAAGGAGCTGGTGGACGTCATCAAGGTTTAGGCCAGGGGCAAGGAGGATGCGGGTCCCATGACCGACCTCCCGCTCGTCGTCGTGCGAACGTTCGCCGATCGAATCGAGGCCGAGATCGCGCAGTCAGCGCTCGAGGCGGCCGGCATCGAATCGGTGCTTCGGGCCGACGACGTCGCAGGCCTGCGCCCGCATATGGCGCTCACCAACGGGGTGGCCGTCCTTGTCCGCGGCGAAGACGCGAGCGCTGCCGCAGAGATACTCGCTGCCGGCGACGGCTGAACGCATGTTTCCGTCGCGTTCTACCTGCGACGTGGCCGCATCAGGGCCACCGCGACGCCTGTGAGAATGAGGGCCGCGCCGAGCAGCATGAGGATTGTCATCCGCTCGCCGCGAAACACGAACCCCAGGAGCAGCGCGACGGCCGGGGTGAAGACGCTGACGAAGCTCAGGCCGGTCACGCTCCAGGTCTTCAGCAGCGAGAAGTAGATCAGGAAGGTCACGACGCTCCCTGCCATCGCCAGGTACACAACAGCGGCCCACGTGTAGACGTCACGAGGAAATGCGATGCCGTCGCCCGTCGCCAGCGAGGCGACGGCAAGGGCGAGCGCGCCGACGAGCATCGCCGGAGCGTTGAGCGAAGCAGGATGGAGCGCGCCTGCGTGGTGCTTGGAGGCGACCGCCGACACGGCCGCACAGACCGCCGCGAGGATGACCGCAAGCATCGGACCAGCCTTCGAGGGATCAAGATGCAGGCGATCGGCGAACAGCGCGAGGACGCCGAAAAAGGCGAGGAGTGTGCCGGCCAGCTTCCGAGGCGTCAGCCGATCGCCGGGCAGGTAGGCATGGGCAAGGAACACCGTCACCAGCGGGAGCGTCGCAAAGAGAATGGCCGTCAGGCCGCTGTCGAGGAACTGTTCGGCCCAGTAGATCAGGCCGTAGTCGGCCGCGAAGAGGAAGAGTCCCACAACGGCGACGAGAGTCCATTCGGCACGGCCCGCCGGCCAGCGCGCGCCGAGCAAGGGCACGAGCGCGCCGAGGACAGCGGCGGCCAGGAGGAATCTGAGCGCTGCGACGTTGAAGGGACCAAGGTCGCCGTACCCGACCTTGATCACCAGCCACGTCGAGCCCCAGATCAAGCAGAGAAGCGCGTACTGCGCTACGTTTGAACCGTGCCGCACTGATCGCTCGTTGCGCGAGATCCTACCGCGGGCGCCTGCCGTGATGCGTTGGGTATACTAGACCTTCCCCGCATTTCACGCGCGGCCAAACCTCATGAACGTTCGAAAGCTCCTAGTCGCCAACCGATCCGAGATCGCTATTCGCTGCTTCCGTGCGGCCACCGAGCTCGGGCTCCAGACCGTCGCCGTCTACAGTTACGAGGATCGCTTTTCGCTCCACCGCTTCAAAGCCGACGAAGCGTTCCTGATCGGCCCGCCCGAGGGCGGCGAGCCGGTCCGGTCGTACCTGAACATCGAGCGCCTCATCGCGGTCTCCAAGCAGCACGGCGTCGATTCGATCCACCCGGGCTACGGCTTCCTGGCCGAGAGCGCCGACTTCGCACGCGCGTGCGCGGACGCGGGCATCCAATTCGTCGGCCCGTCGCCCGAGCATCTGGAGTTGTTCGGCGACAAGAGGAGCGCCAAACGGCTCGCCGCCCAGGTCGGCGTGCCCACGATTCCGGGAAGCGACGGGACGCTCAATGAGGGGCCGGACGTCGAGGCCGCCGCACGGTCGATCGGATACCCGCTGATCGTGAAGGCGAGCTTCGGCGGCGGCGGGCGGGGAATGCGCGTCATCACTCGCCCCGAGGAGCTTGCCGACAAGGTGGCCGAGGCGCAGCGCGAGGCGGCCGGCGCTTTCGGACGCTCCGAGATCTTCCTCGAGCGGTACATCCCGAGAGCGAAGCACATCGAGGTGCAGGTGCTCGGCGACGCCCACGGTCAGCTCGTCCACTTGTGGGAGCGCGACTGCTCGGTGCAGCGCCGCCATCAAAAAGTCGTCGAAGTTGCGCCGAGCATTCAGCTGCCGATCGACCTCCGGCGCACCATTTGCGACGCCGCCGTGCGCCTTTGCGGAGCGATCGAGTACCGCCCTGCCGGCACCGTCGAATTCCTCGTGGATCTCGAGAGCGGCGCCTTCTATTTCATCGAGGTGAATCCACGCATTCAGGTCGAGCATACGGTCACCGAGATGGTCACCGGCATCGATCTGGTGCGCGCCCAGATCCTGCTGTCGGCCGGTTATTCTCTGCACGAGCCGCCGGTTGACGTGCCCCGCCAGAACGAGATCGAAACGCGCGGATTTGCGCTGCAGTGTCGCATTACCACCGAAGATCCGCTCAACAACTTCATCCCCGATTACGGCCGTATCACCACCTATCGATCGCCCGGCGGCTTCTCCGTGCGGCTTGACGGCGGCAATGGGTTCGGCGGATCGGTGATCACGCCCTACTTCGATTCGCTGTTGGTCAAGCTGACAACCTGGGGCGCGACGTTGCCGGAAGCGGTCCGCCGTGCGGACCGGTCGTTGCGCGAGTTTCGCATCCGCGGCGTCAAAACGAACATCGCGTTCCTGCTCAACCTCATCAACGAGCCGACCTTCGTTTCCGGAAACGCGACCACGAGCTTCGTCGACGAGACGCCCGCGTTGTTCGAGATCGAGCCGCCCCGCGACCGCGCGACCAAGATTCTGTCGTACCTCGGCGACGTGATCGTCAACGGGCGGCGCGATGTGATGGCACGGTACGACCCGCACCGCGTGCTCCAGGTGCCGGTGCCGCCGCCGGTCGCCGCGGCCGGATCGCCACCCCCGGGCACGCGCCAGAAGCTTCAGGAGCTGGGACCGGAAAAGTTCGCCGCGTGGGTCCGATCGGAGCCACGTCTCTTCGTCACCGACACGACGATGCGCGATGCACACCAGTCGCTGCTGGCCACGCGCGTGCGCACCTACGATCTGCTGGCCGTGGCCGACGCCGTCGCGCATCAGGCTCCCGATCTGTTCAGCCTCGAGATGTGGGGCGGGGCGACGTTCGACACCGCGATGCGGTTCCTCCAGGAGGATCCGTGGGATCGCCTCGTCGAGCTGCGGCAGCGGATTCCGAACATCCTCTTCCAGATGCTGCTCCGCGCGAGCAACGCCGTCGGCTACACGAACTATCCGGACAATCTCGTGCAGCAGTTCATCAGGCGCAGCGCGGCAAACGGCATCGATCTGTTCCGCATCTTCGATTCGCTGAACTGGACCGAGAACATGCGGGTCGCCATCGACACGGTCCGCAGCGACACGTCGGCGATCTGCGAAGCGGCGATCTGCTACACCGGCGACATCCTCGACCCGGCGCGCGAGAAGTACAGCCTCAAGTACTACGTCCGCCTCTCGAAGGAGCTGGTGCGGATGGGCACGCACATCCTGGCCATCAAGGACATGGCCGGCCTGTGCAAGCCGTCGGCGGCGTACGCCCTCGTCAAGGCGCTCCGGGAAGAAGTCGGCGTGCCCATCCATTTTCACACGCACGATACAAGCGGCATCAACGCGGCGAGCGTGCTCCGCGCCTCCGATGCGGGCGCCGACATCGTCGACGCGGCGATGGCGTCGATGAGCGGCATGACCAGCCAGCCGTGCCTCAACTCGATCGTCGCGGCGCTGCGGAACACGGATCGGGATACCGGCCTGAGGCAGAAGGCGCTCGACCGCATCGACCGCTATTGGGCCGCCGTCCGCCAGCTGTATTACCCGTTCGAAGAGGGGCTCCAGGCGCCCGGCCCCGACGTCTACCAGCACGAGATGCCGGGCGGCCAGTACACAAACCTGCGGCAACAGGCCAAGAGTCTGGGGCTTGAGGGCCGATGGCCGGAAATCTGCGAGGCGTACGCCACGGCCAACCAGCTGTTCGGCGACATCGTCAAGGTGACGCCGTCGAGCAAGGTCGTAGGCGACATGGCGCTGTTCATGGTGGCCAACGGCCTCTCAGCGAGCGACGTGCTGTCGGGACGCACGCCGCTCAGTTTTCCGCGCAGCGTGGTCGAGATGCTGCAGGGCATGCTCGGACAGCCGGAGGGCGGATGGCCGAAGCCGCTGCAGCAGATCGTGCTGAAGTCCTCGGGCGTCCAGCCGCTCACCGAACGGCCGGGGGCCACTCTGCCGCCCATCGATTTTGCGGCCGCGACGCGCGAGCTCCAGGCGGAAATCAACCGGCCGCCACGTGAGGAAGACGTGCTGTCGTATCAGCTCTACCCTCAAGTCTTTCTCGACTATGAGAGTCACTGGCAGCAGTACGAAAACACGTCGGTCATTCCCACCAGGAATTTCTTCTATGGGCTGAAGGCCGGCGAGGAAGCCGCGGTCGAAATCGAGCGCGGAAAAACGTTGATCATTCGCTATCTGACGATGGGCGACGTGCGACCGGACGGGACGCGCACGGTCTTTTTCGAGCTGAACGGCCAGCCCCGGGAGGTGACCGTCGTCGATCGATCGGTGAAGGCGACGGTGGAGCGCCATCCCAAGGCCGACCCCAACAACGGTCACCACGTGGCTGCGCCGATGCCCGGCAAGATCGTGAGCGTGACCGTGAAGAGCGGACAGGCCGTGAGGGCCGGCGAACGGCTCCTGTCGATCGAAGCGATGAAGATGGAATCGGCCGTCTACAGCCCCCGCGACGCCACCGTGGCAACCGTGCTGGTGAGCGCGGGGAAAGTCATCGAGATGGGCGATCTGCTGCTGACCCTGGAAGCGTGACGCCGCAGGCGCCTAACTTTTCGGCCTATTACGCGGACAATCTCGGCAAACCCGGGTCGCTGACGACATGCAAGCTGAGCCGTACCATGCGAATTTTTCCGAAATCGCGCCGCCCGGCGTTACACCTGTCATAGGATATGTTGTCGTTTCCCCATAGAGGAGGGCCTCCATGATCTCGTTCCGGCTCGCGCGTCGAGTGTGGTTCATCGCTGCCGCTCTGATCGTCACGTTCGCCCATTCAGGTTTCGCTCAGGGCGATCGCTACATTGTGAGATTCCGCGACGGCCGGTCCGCCGCCGGGCAGGCCGCCGTCCGCGCGGCCGGCGGCCAGGTCGTGGTTACCCTCGGACCGCAAAATGCCGTTGCGGCTCGCATCCCTGGAGCCGCGGTCAACGGTCTTTCGCGCAATCCGAACGTCGAATACATCGAAGAAGACGTGATTCGGGAGCCGTACGCGTTCTCCGACATCACGGCCGGCGGGGAGACGCTGCCGTACGGTATTCAGATGGTTCAAGCCGATCAGGTGATCACGACGACGGCTGGCAGCCAGAAGATCTGCATCATCGACTCTGGCTACTCATTCCAACAGGAAGACTTGAAAGACGCCGATGTGAGCTACACCGGAACCGGCATCGACTCCGGATCGGGCCTCTGGAGCAACGACAGCTGCGGGCACGGCTCCCACGTCGCCGGCACCATTTCCGCCATTTCCGGCAACGGCGTCGGCGTGGTCGGCGTGATCCCCGGGGTGAACCTCCACATCGTGAAGGTGTTCGGCAACGACACGCTCGACAGCGGCGCGTGCGGCTGGACGTATTCGTCAACGCTGGTAGCGGCCCTGAACTCGTGCACGGCGGCCGGCTCCAACATCGTCAGCATGAGTCTTGGCGGGAAGGCCAAGAGCCGGACGGAGGAAGCGGCGTTCAACGCCGCCAATGGCGCCGGTGTGCTGTCGATTGCCGCCGCCGGCAACGCGGGCAACAGAACGATTTCGTACCCCGCCGGGTACGCGTCGGTCGTCTCGGTGGCGGCGGTCGATGCCAACGAAACCGTCGCGGCCTTCTCGCAGAAGAACGCAGACGTCGAGCTGGCGGCGCCCGGCGTGAGCGTGCTCTCCACCGTGCCGTGGGAAGACATCAACACGCTCACCGCCGACTTCGTGGCGTGGGCCGGCGGGCGCATGGACGGCGCGCCCCGGACCACCGGAACCCCCGGGCCGATCGCCGATGGAGGCCTGTGCACAACGGCGGGCTCGTGGTCCGGTAGCGTGGTGTTGTGTCAGCGCGGAAGCATCAGCTTCGCCGACAAGGTGAAGAACGTTCAGGCGGGCGGCGGCACCGCGGCGGTTATCTACAACAACGTGGCTTCGGACCCGACGTGCGGCGTGTTCACCGGCACGCTTGGCGCCCGCCCGCGGACGTCGATTCCGGCGACCACCCTGAGCTGCGGGGACGGCGCTGCGGCCAAGACCCATCTGGGTTCCAACGGCGATGTCGTGAGCCAGCTGTCGGTACCTGACAGCGCGTATGAGGCATGGAACGGCACGTCGATGGCGACGCCCCACGTCTCAGGCGTGGCGGCGCTCGTTTGGAGCTGCAATCCGGCCCTGACGAACGCCGACATCCGCAATGTCCTTTCTGCGAGCGCAAAGGATGAAGGGACCGCCGGCCGCGACACGAGCTATGGCTTCGGGCTGGTGCAGGCGAAAGCCGCCGTGCAGAGCCTCGGCGGGCTCAACATCCACTGCGCGGTTCAATAGGAGCGGGAAGATCGGGTGAGGCTGGATCGTCGGCGTTACCTGCCGGCGGTCCAGATCGCCTTGACGTACTCGCGCGTCATGCGCGCGATGTTGGAGATCGGGATTTCCTTCGGACACACCGCTTCGCATTCGCCCTCGTTCGAGCAGCTGCCGAAGCCTTCGGCGTCGGCCTGACTGATCATCGCGACCACACGCTTGTGGCGCTCGATCTGGCCCTGCGGCAACAGGGCGAGGTGCGAAATCTTCGCGCTCATGAAGAGGTGCGCCGAGGCGTTCTTGCACGCGGCGACGCACGCTCCGCAGCCGATGCAGGCGGCCGAATCCATGGCGGTCTCCGCCACTTCCTTCGGAATCAGGATCGCATTGCCGTCGGGTGCGCCGCCGCAGTTGACCGAGACGAAACCCCCGGCGGCAATGATCCGATCGAGCGCGCTCCGATCGACGACCAGATCCTTGACGATGGGGAGAGCCTTCGCGCGCCAGGGCTCGATGGTGATCGTGTCGCCGTCCTTGAACCGGCGCATGTGAAGCTGGCAGACCGTCGTGCCGCGATCGGGCCCGTGGGCGACGCCGTTGACGACCAGGCTGCACATGCCGCAGATCCCTTCGCGGCAGTCCGAGTCGAACGCGATGGCGTCCTTGCCCTGCCGGATCAGCCCTTCGTTCACGACGTCGAGCATCTCGAGGAACGACATGTCGGGCGACACGTTGTCGGCCGAATAGTCTTCGAGCCGGCCCGCCGCCGTGGGTCCGGTCTGTCTCCAAATGCGCAGTTTCAATCTCATGCGAGCCTTGTAGGGGCTACTTGTAACTCCTCTGCGCCGGGTGTACTTCCTCGAACGCGAGCTCTTCCTTGTGCAGGCTCGGTTGCCGGCCCACACCGGTAAATTCCCACGCCGCCACGTATGAGTAGTGATCGTCGTCGCGCAGCGCTTCGCCCTCGGGCGTCTGGCTCTCTTCGCGGAAATGGCCGCCGCACGATTCGCGGCGGTGGAGCGCGTCGAACGCGAGCAGCTCCGCGAACTCAAGATAGTCGGCGACGCGCCCGGCGTACTCGAGGCTCTGATTGAGGTTGTCGGCCGTGCCCGGCACCGACACCTCGTGCCAGAACTCTTCGCGCAATTTCGGGATGGCCGCCAGCGCGCGCCGGAGGCTGTCCTCGGTCCGCGCCATACCGACGTCGTCCCACAGGATGGCGCCGAGGGCGCGATGAATCTGGCGGATCGTCTTGGTGCCCTTCACCGACAGCAGCGCGTCGATCTGCTTCTGCGAGTTGTCAGCGGCTTCCTTGAACGCGTCGTGGTCGGTCGTCACCTTCGGCAGCGTGTTGGTTGCCAGGTAGTCGCCGATCGTGTACGGGATGACGAAGTACCCGTCGGCCAGCCCCTGCATCAGCGCGCTCGCGCCGAGCCGGTTGGCGCCGTGATCGGAGAAGTTGGCCTCTCCGAGCACGTGCAGGCCGGGAATCGTGCTCATCAGGTTGTAGTCAACCCAGAGCCCGCCCATCGTGTAGTGGATGGCCGGGTAGATCCGCATCGGCGCCTGATACGGATTCTCGTCCGTGATCTTCTGGTACATGTGGAAGAGGTTGCCGTACTTCTCTTTGATCTCCTCCGGACCCAGCCGCTGAATCGCCTCCTTGAAATCGAGGTACACCGCGAGGCCGCTTTCCCCGACGCCGCGCCCCTCGTCGCACGCCTGCTTGGCGTTGCGTGACGCCACATCGCGGGGGACGAGATTGCCAAAGCTCGGGTACTTCCGTTCGAGGTAGTAATCGCGCTCGTCCTCGGGAATCTGCTCCGGCGCACGCTTGTCGCCCTTCTGCTTCGGCACCCAGACGCGGCCGTCGTTGCGGAGGCTCTCGCTCATGAGCGTCAGCTTCGACTGGTGATCGCCGCTCACCGGGATACACGTGGGATGGATCTGCGTGAAGCAGGGGTTTGCGAAGAGGGCGCCGCGCTTGTGCGCGCGCCAGGCCGCCGTCACGTTCGAGTTCACGGCGTTGGTCGACAGGTAGTACGCCGTGCCGTAGCCGCCGGTCGCCAGGATGACCGCGTCGCCGACGTACCGTTCGAGCTCGCCCGTCATCAGATTGCGGACGATGATCCCGCGCGCTTTGCCGTCGATGACGACCAGGTCGAGCATTTCCCGCCGCGCAAACACGCGAACCGTGCGATTGTGCACCTGGCGCATCAGCGACTGATAGGCACCCAACAGGAGCTGCTGGCCGGTCTGGCCTCGGGCGTAAAAGGTGCGCGACACCTGCGCGCCGCCGAACGACCGGTTGTCCAGCATCCCGCCGTACTCGCGCGCGAACGGCACGCCCTGCGCCACGCACTGATCGATGATGTTGACGCTGGTCTGCGCGAGCCGGTAGACGTTCGCTTCGCGCGACCGGTAGTCGCCCCCTTTGACCGTGTCGTAGAACAGGCGATAGACGCTGTCGCCGTCGTTCTGGTAGTTCTTGGCGGCATTGATGCCGCCCTGCGCGGCGATGCTGTGCGCGCGCCGCGGGCTGTCCTGGATGCAGAAGTTCAGGACGTTGTACCCGAGCTCGCCAAGCGACGATGCGGCCGACGCGCCCGCCAGCCCCGTGCCGACGACGATGATCGTGTACTTCCGCTTGTTGGCCGGGTTGACCAGCTTCATTTCGAACTTGTGGCGTTCCCACTTGGCCGCCACCGGCCCCGACGGCACGTTCGCGTTCAGGGTGATCGCCATTACGCCGCTCCCGCGAAGTGCGCCCACATCGCGATGACGATGAAGGCGCTCGCGATCAGCACGGCCAGCGCCTTGCCGCCCGGCAGAATGACGCGGGTCCAGATCGGCTTGTCGGCGCCGAGCGACTGAAACGCGCTCGAAACGCCGTGCCACAAGTGCAAGCCGACCACGATCATGCTGAGGATGTAGAACGCGACCGTCAGCGGGTTGTGGAAGGTCTCCATCGCGAGCCGATAGAGATCGCGGCCGCCGGCCGGCCACTCGGTCTCGACGCCGAACCGGAACGCTTTCACGTGGACGATGAGGAACGCCAGAAGCCAGAGGCCCGAGAAAATCATCGTGGCCGACGCGACGCTCTTGCGGCTCGGGCGCCCGGCGTTACGCTTTTCAACGTAACCGACCGGCCGTGCCTGCCGGTTCCCGAGAAACATCTTCACGGTCTTGTAGATGTGCACGAGGAAGACGAGCAGCAGCCCGATCTCGACGATCGGCAGCAGCGGATTGCCCTCGAGGATGTACCCGTATTTGTTGAAGAACTCAGGCCCGAGGAAAATGAGCAGGTTCCCCAGGACGTGGATGATCAGGTAGATGAAGAGGGCGAGCCCGGTAACGCCGATCAGAATCTTTGTGGCGACCGACGAATCGAAATCACGCAAGCGGGAGGAGGCCACGTACAGCAGAGTTTACTGTTGCGTCACTCCATCGCGCAAGCTAGCATCAGGAGTTTCCTGCCGTCATGAAAATCCACGAATACCAAGGCAAAGCGATTCTTGCGCGACACGGCGTGGCCGTTCCGCGCGGCGACGTCGCCTTCAGCGCCGCCGAAGCGGGCGAAATCGCGCGCCGCCTGGGCGGCAAGGTCGTCGTGGTGAAGGCGCAGATTCACGCCGGCGGCCGCGGGAAGGGCGGCGGCGTCAAGCTGGCCCGGTCGGCCGACGATGCGCAGAAGATCGCCGCGCAAATGATCGGCATGACGCTCGTCACGCATCAGACCGGCCCGGCGGGCCGCGTCGTCACGCGGGTGCTGGTGGAGGAGGGCCTGCAGATGACGCGCGAGCTGTACCTGAGCCTCGTGCTCGATCGCTCTGCCGGGAAACCGGCAATGATGGCCAGCGCCTCCGGTGGCATGGACATCGAGGACGTGGCCGCCTCCTCGCCTGAAAAGAT
>ORJL011305322.1_pt1 | contig 10985 bp, 9 predicted proteins | sample 1779941 | NCBI WGS metagenome assembly ORJL01 (sample SAMEA104232317, study PRJEB22302) | groundwater metagenome | biome: forest; feature: aquifer; material: groundwater | place: USA | collected 2011-08-07 | depth 5.8 m | reverse complement strand
CTGCGATGGGCGCTCTCCGCGGGCTCCCGCAGCGGGCGCACGGCGAAGCAGTTCATCGACGACCTCGGGCCGCCTCGGGAAGCGATCGCCCTGATCCGGGTCGGATCTTTCTCCCTCCCCCCGGCTTCCCCTCCGCCGGGCGGCTGTGGTATGTAAGGAACAGAACCCCGGCGATGGAGTTCGCCGTGAACCGCCTCCGCATATTGAGGCTGATGACTCCTTTTCCCTGATCGGGGGAAGGAGTTTTTCATTCAATGACGCCTTTCCGCAGCATCCTGTTCGACGATTCCGGGATCGGCACGGGGTTCGATGGGCAGGAAGCGCCCGAATTCTTCCCTGACCTGAATCTGGACCAGATTGTTGCGTCCATCACGGCCGGCCGCGAAGAATACAACCTGAAGCCGATCTTCCACTCTCCGTTGACCCGTGTCGGGACGATCCATTATCGCCACGAAATATTGCGGGACCTTGAGAATCGGGAACTGTTGGGGCACATCAAGTCGTTCGCCCGACAGATGCGGGAGATGCGCGGCCATCTCGCTCAAGCGGACAAACTTCGCTACAAGTATCAGAAGGAACGCTGGTTCCTGGAAGCCGCGGGCATCTATTGCGACGCCGTCAGCGGACTGACCCATGATCTGACGCTCGCAGATCTACGATCGCGCGGCTTCCTGGCCTTCCGCGAGTTTCTGACGTCCTACACCCGGTCCGGCGACTTTACGTCGCTTCTCGCCGATACGCGGAAGCTCATAGCCGATCTGTCCGGCGTAAGATATTGCCTCCACATAAAGGGTAACCGTATCAAGGTCAGCCGATATGAATCGGAACCTGACTACAGCGCGGAGGTGTTGCGGACATTCGAGAAGTTCCAGCAGGGATCGGCGAGAGAATACCGGTTCGACTTCCCCTCCGATCCGGAGATGAACCATATTGAAGCGGCCGTACTGGACCTCGTCGCACTGCGGCATCCCGGGATCTTCTCGTCCCTGGACCAGTACTGCCATCGCCATCGCGACTACCTGGATGCCACGATCGGTGTCTACGACCGGGAAGTGCAGTTCTACGTCGCCTGTCTCGAGCACATCGAGCGCTTCAAACCCTCCGGGCTGCCCTTCTGCTATCCCACCGTCATCGACCGATCCAAGGAAATCCATGGCCATGAGGTATTCGACCTTGCCCTCGCGAATACTCTCATCCGCAAACACGCACCCGTGGTGACCAACGACTTTTTCCTGAAAGACCCGGAACGAATATTCGTCGTGTCCGGAGCGAACCAGGGCGGGAAAACGACCTTCGCCCGCACGATCGGACAGCTCCATTACCTGGCCGGCATCGGATGTCCCGTGCCGGGCAGGGAAGCGAGACTTTTTCTCTTCGACAGCCTGTTTACCCACTTCGAGAGGGAGGAAGACCTCCGGAACCTGAGCGGCAAGCTGGAGGATGATTTGAACAGGATTCACGGGATCCTCGAACGGGCGACGCCCGACAGCATCCTCATCATGAACGAAAGCTTCGGCTCCACGACATTGAGTGACGCGCTGTTTCTCGGCACACAGGTCATGCTACGGATCATCCGGCGCGACATGCTCTGCGTGTCCGTGACGTTCCTTGATGAATTGGCGTCGTTAAGTGAAACCACCGTAAGCATGGTCAGCACGGTGGTTCCCGAGGATCCGGCGCTGCGGACATTCAAGATCGTCAGAAGGCCTGCCGACGGGCTTGCGTACGCCGTGGCGATCGCGGAGAAGTACCGCCTCACCTACGAGAGCGTGAAGGAGCGCATCGCGTCGTGAAGGCTTTTCTGATGTACAAAGATCGGGATTTTGACCAGGGAGGGGATTTATCACCGAACGAAGCGACGTTGACGCAAGACCTGGAGCTGGACACGCTGTTCGGCGCAATGGCCGTCGGGGACAAATTCCTGCTCGAAGCGGCGAAGAAGACCGTCTTGACGAGCCTCGATGCGCCGGAGGCGATCCTCTATCGCCAGAACATCCTTGCCGATTGCATGGAGCGGTCCACCATCGTCAGGGAGATGTACGCCATTGCCGTGGAGGCGATCGAACGCGAGAAGAAGGTCTGGAGCTGGGGCCGGTACCCCGATGGGGTGCTGCATCGGTCCGTCGATGTGATCAAGCAGTTCATGGACCTGCTCAAGAGGCTCAGGCGGATTGCCGATGCGCACGGAGCCGAATTTCGCTCCGAAGGCTTTACGACGCTCTTCCGCATGCTTGCCGGGGAGCTTGATGATGAATACCTGAGCGGCGTCGAGGACCATCTACGGCGGCTTCAATTTCGGGACGGCATTCTGATAAGCGCCGAATTGGATCATGGCAATAAAGGCGCCAACTACGTACTTCGCAAACCGTGGAATACGCAACAGGGCTGGATGGAGCGGCTTCAGGCCTGGGGTGAGCAGCTTCTCCTCAGGGACCGCCCCGTTTACGAGTATCAAATTGCAGACCGCGATGAAAGCGGCTTCAGGGCGTTGGCGGAGCTGAGGAGCCGGGGAATCGGCCTTGTCGCCGGCGCGCTCGGTCAGTCGACCGATCATCTCCTGAGCTTCTTTCGCATGTTGCGATCGGAGCTGGGTTTTTACGTCGGCTGCTTGAACCTTCGGGACCGGCTGGCCGTGAAGGGGGAGCCGATCTGCTTTCCCGTGCCGTTGCCCGCGGGCAAGGCGATCCTCGCCGGTCGGGGACTGTACGATCTCTGCCTGAGTTTGAGCGTGAAGGAGAGGGTCGTCGGCAACGACGTGACCGCTGATGACAAGTCGCTCGTGATGATCACCGGCGCGAACCGGGGCGGCAAGTCGACGTTCCTGCGAGGCATCGGGCTTGCACAGCTGATGATGCAGTGCGGCATGTTCGTACCGGCGGAGTCTTTCCGTGCCAATGTCTGCGATGGCATCTTTACGCACTACAAGCGGGAAGAGGACAGCAGCATGAAGAGCGGGAAGCTCGACGAAGAGCTGAGCAGAATGAGCTCGATCGTCGACAACATGACCCCGAACAGCATCGTTCTTCTCAACGAGTCGTTCGCCTCGACAAACGAGAGGGAAGGTTCGGAGATCGCGAGGCAAATTGTCCGTGCGATGCTGGAAACCGGCATCAAGGTGATCTACGTAACCCACCTGTTCGATCTGGCGCAGGGGTTTCACCTCGCGAAGATGGACGTCGCCCTGTTCTTACGTGCGGAGAGGCTGGCCGACGGGCGGCGAACGTTTCGACTCGTCGAAGACGCACCGTTGCCGACGAGCTATGGCGAAGACTTGTACCGGCGGATCTTCGGCGCGGCGTGACGGGACCGCTCCAAGGTCCCCGGAATGGGGAATCGGGGAAATTGAGGATCGGCGCGATGAATGAATCGTTCGATAATACATCGGAAGGATGCCCGTTCTGTGATTTCCCCAAGGATCGCATCCTTGCACAGAATGAGCTCGCGTTCGCCATCCGGGATGGGTCCCCGGTGACCCTTCTCCACACCCTGGTTATCCCGAAACGCCATATTTCCGGCTTTTTCGAACTTGGAACCTCGGAAATGAAGGCTTGCAACGTTCTCCTCCTATGGGCGAAGGACGCGATCAGGGAGGAAGACGCATCGGTCGCCGGATTCAACGTCGGGATCAATATCGGCGAGGCGGCAGGGCAAACGATATTTCACTGCCATATCCATCTTATCCCCCGGAGGCATGGAGACGTGGAAAGCCCTCGTGGCGGGGTGAGGCACGTCATCCCCGGGAAAGGAGATTATTGAAGGCCTGCCGGCGCGGTGTAATCCGGTGCGGTATAATGCAGGGGGAAGCGAAGCAACAGGCGATGGAGTTCGCCGGTAACCGCTTCGACTCACGAAGCTAATGACTCCTACCCGACTCCCGTTGGGCAGGAGTTTTTTTATGCAGCGAACAGGTCGGCACTGGGATCGACGTCCCGCTATCCCGCGATGTTGAACGAATTCCAGAAAAGAGGCGTTACCGCGGTCTTGCGCACCGGAGTCCCCTGAGGCTACCGCTCCTTTCCATGGATCGAGGGGAATGAAAATGAAGAAGACGGATTCGGCGCTCAAATTCGTCGTCCTCGTCGGCGTGGTGAGCCTCTTCGCGGACATGACGTACGAGGGGGCCCGCAGCATCAACGGACAGTATCTCGCTCTCCTGGGAGCGAGCGCCTCCGTCGTGGGGATCGTGGCCGGGTTCGGAGAGCTGATCGGCTACGGCCTTCGCCTTCTCTCGGGGTATGTCAGCGACCGGACGGGAAGATACTGGACCGTCACCATCGTCGGCTACGTCGTCAACCTGGCCGCCGTTCCCCTCCTGGCCCTGGCGGGCCGATGGGAAATCGCGGCGATCCTGATGATCGCCGAACGGGTCGGAAAGGCCATCCGCACCCCCGCCCGGGATGCGATGCTTTCCCATGCCACCAAGGAGATGGGGCGCGGATGGGGCTTCGGGGTGCACGAGGCTCTCGACCAGATCGGCGCCGTCCTGGGTCCCCTCATCGTTGTCGTAGTCTTCTATTTCCGGGGCGATTATCCGACGGGATACGGGATCCTGCTGATCCCTGCGGTGCTGGCCCTCGGCGTGCTTGCCACGGCCCGGCGCCTCTATCCCCGTCCCCGGGATCTGGAGATCGGGACCCCGGTCATGGATACCCGGGGATTTTCGAAAGGATACTGGCTCTATGTCGCGGCGACCGCCCTGATCGCCGCGGGCTTCGCGGACTTTCCGCTGATCGCCTACCACTTCAGGAAAGCCGGGATCCTGTCCGACCGCGTGATCCCGATCTTTTACTCGGTCGCAATGGGTGTGGATGCGCTGGCAGCGCTGGTCTTCGGGCGCCTCTTCGACCGGATCGGGTTTCCCGTCCTGGTACTCGTCTCATTCCTCACCGCGCTCTTTGCTCCCCTGGTCTTCCTCGGCGGGTTTTCGATGGCGTTGTTGGGGATGGTGTTGTGGGGAGTCGGGATGGGGGCCCAGGAGTCGATCATCCGGGCGGCGGTGGCCGGGATGGCGGCAAAGGAGAAACGGGGCACCGCGTATGGGATCTTCAACGCCGTGTACGGCGTGTCGTGGTTCCTGGGAAGCGCCTTCATGGGGTTGTTGTATGACGTATCCCTCCACGCCGTGGTCGTCTTCGCCGTGGTGATGCAGCTTGGCTCCATCCCGTTGCTCCTGCTGGTGAGAAAGGGATCACATTGAGCGGGCCGATGGGGGCGGAAACCGATTTTCGGGACCGTTTCCAGGATCATTCGGAAGAATATGTGCAAAGGCTCGTCGACGCCCTGAATTCGCTGAAAGAGGGGGAGCTTGCCGTTGTCGAGCTTGTGGCGTGCGGCAAGAGAGCCGTCGAGCCGTTGCGGAGGTTCCTGCTTTATGGAAAGGCCAGTGGAATCTTTCAGCCGCGTCAGCTTGCCGTAGAGGCGCTCGCGGAACTCGGCGCCAAAGATGTCCTGCTCGAGTATCTCGCTTTCGAGAAGCATATCTCCGATCCCGTCGATCGTTATGGCGAAGAGGCGGTGGAAAATACCGCGGCGCGACTCCTTGCAGGCTGGCGCGACGAGGATGCCTACGCTGTCCTCCTGCGGCTCTTGCGCAGGAAGCCGATGCCGGGCGTGATCGAAACCATCGGCGAGTACCGGCGACCCGGGACGATCCCTGATTTCATACGCGCCCTTGGCGACGACATTGCCAGGGGCCCCGCGGAAGAAGCCCTGCGGAAGGTCGGGGAAACCGCGCACCGGGCGCTCTTGCCGTGAAACGCAGGGCGGAGAGGGAATCGAGGGAAGGTCATGCCCCCGAGTGACGCCGGAAAACCGGCCGGTGACCGGAAGGAGGGGACGTCCCCGACCGCGCCCCGGAGTTTGTTGCGCGAATACGACAAGGTCAGACTCGAGCTTGCGGGACTGATCCGGGAAGTCATCGCGCAGGAGACAGCCGATGAGGGTATCCGGAACGAAGGGCAGGAACTGCTGGCCCGCCTGGCGGAGGATCGGTTCAACGTGGCGGTGGCGGGACGATTCAGTCGTGGCAAGACGTCCCTGATGAATGCCGTTCTCGGCACGGACCGGTTGCCGACAGGAATACTTCCCCTGACATCGGTAATCACCATGGTGCGTTACGGCAGCAGCGAGCGGGCGCTCGTCCATTATGAAAACAGTTCCCTGGCGCACGAAATTTCCTTGGCCCAGCTCTCCGATTACGTCACGCAGGACGGCAATCCCGGCAATCGGAAGGGCGTGGACCACGTGGAAGTGCAGATCCCATCCGAGACGCTGCGGCGGGGGTTCTCTTTCGTTGATACGCCCGGCCTCGGTTCGCCGATCGCCGCAAACACCGCCATAACCACCGGCTTCTTCCCGGAAATGGACGCCGTGGTCGTGGTGACGAGCTTCGAGGCGGCCCTGTCGCCGGAAGAGATGGAGTTCCTCCGGCATGCGGTGCATGGCGACAGAAAAACGTTTCTGGTGATCAACAAGCAGGATCTCGTTACCGGGGAAGAGCGGGACAAGGTCTTGCGTTACGTTGAGGACAGGCTCACGGAGGAAGTTGGAACCGCCGACATCGGGGTCTTTGCCGTCTCGGCCCGCGATGGCCTCCATGGCAAGCAGGAAGGTGATGCACGAAAGCTTCTGGACAGCGGTTTGCCGGAATTCGAGCAGGAACTCGTACGCTTTCTCACCGCTGAGAAAGCAGAAAAGATGCTGACTCTTACCTGCCGACGCCTGCTGGACGTGGCCGCCAGGACCGGAATTTCTCCGCAAGCCGCGCTCCCGACGCTGGTCCGGGAAATTCAAGGGAAGCTTCGGATTGATGGCGATCAAGAACCCGCTTTCGGCCTTCCAGCTTCTACGGCAGCCTTTTTGCGTTCAGACCAGGTCCGGCTGGACCGGTCCTGCCCCATTTGCGGGGAAGTGGTCACACGTGTCTTTGATTTCCTATGCCGGTACCAATACCGGTTGAGCACCAGCCGCGAGGCACAATCCGCTCATGCCGTAGACGGTGGATTTTGCGCCATGCATACCTGGCAGTACGAAAAGATCGCCTCTCCTTATGGCGTTTGCACCGCCTATTCGGAATTTCTGGAAGCCGTGGCGCATCAACTGCGCAGCGTGGCAGGCAAAGCGGAATCCGTCGTGGATCTTTCCCTGGGCATCGCCCGCTTGGCAATATCGTCCCCGAAGTGCAAGGCATGCCAAGTTCAAGCTTCCGCGGAAGAAGATGCCCTTTCAAAGGTGTTGTCCAAGGTGTCCGGGACCGGGAAAAACGGGCCGCAGGAACTTCCTCTTCCATGTTTTCTGCATCTCCCTGCATTCCTGGCGAGGATCGCCGACCTGGAACTCGCACGAAAATTGACGGAGCGGCAAGCGGTGATTTGCGAGCGGGTTTCGGAAAATATGCAGCGCTCCGCCTTGAAGCATGATGCGCGGCGCCGTGCCTTGCTGAGCGATGAAGAAAGGCGTGCGCACCTGCAAGGGCTCATGATCCTGGCGGGACATCGGAGAGTGGCCGCGGCCGGCACCGAAAAGGAGGATTTGTGACGGGACCGCCCCAAGGATCGCGGGATGGGTTGTTCAGGGAACTGTGCGGCCGCTTGCACATCGTTTTCAACGAAGGTACATTGGAAGGCAGGCGATGGAGTTCGCCATGGACCGCCCGAACGGGCTGATGACTCCTGGTAGTAAGTCCTTAACGGAGGAGTCACGCCTGTGGAACAGCATATATCCTTACGCCCGCAAGGAATCTTCCCCGCGGGCGTTTTCTTTTTCGGGGTCGGCGTTGGATAAGCGCGGTCCGAAACAGCAGCGGTGGGACGCGGCGTCCGCGCGCGCCCGCGAGGAGCTCCTTCGTCCCTGCCCCTACATCGGGTTCGACCATGACCGGATCGGCGCCCACTGCCTCTCCCGCGAGGCGTACGCCATCGCCGAGCTGTCGTTCCGCCGGGCGATCTGGCTCAACCCGTACAAACCGGGGTTTCACCTTCACCTGGCCTACGCGCTCTTCCGTCAAAAGAGGCACGAAGACGCGCTAGGGGTATTGAACGAACTACGGGAGAAGTGGCCCGACTTCGTTCAGGAGAGGGAATTGCGGGAAGCCATCCTCCAGACATTGGACGCAACGATATGAGTGCTCGGGAAACGTTGCCGGATAAGAAGAAAGAGTGACGAAAAGGTTGGTACCCCGGAGATGGGGAATCCATGCCAGCGAGGGGAGGGTGCCGATGAGCCGGATACGGAGCGTGGTCGCGAGGGAAATTCTCGATTCCCGGGGGAATCCGACGGTGGAGGTGGACGTCGTCCTGGAAAACGGGATCGTAGGACGGGCGGCGATCCCTTCCGGCGCATCGACGGGGGAGAGGGAGGCCGTGGAACTGCGGGACGGGGACAAAAAGCGGTTCGGAGGGAAAGGCGTTCTCCGCGCGGTGAAGAACGTGGAGAAGATCATCGCCCCCGCCGTCGTGGGGATGGCGCCGACGGACCAGCTCGCCCTTGACCGCAGGATGATCGGCCTCGATGGCACGCCGAACAAGGAGAAGCTGGGAGCGAACGCCATCCTCGGCGTGTCCATCGCCGCCTGCAAGGCGGCGGCGACATTGTCCGGTCTTCCGGTATACCGGTACCTTGGCGGGCCGACCGCTCATCTTCTCCCGGTCCCCATGATGAACGTCCTCAACGGCGGCAAGCACGCCGACAACAATGTCGACCTGCAGGAGTTCATGATCGTGCCGCTGGGGCCGTCCACGTTCTCCGAGGCGCTGCGGTATGGGGTCGAGACGTTCCACGCGCTGAAAGGCGTTCTTCGGAAGAAGGGATACCAGACCGCGGTGGGGGACGAAGGCGGGTTCGCCCCCATGCTGAAGAGCAACCTGGAGGCGATCGAGGTGATCCTCGAAGGGATCGTTGCGGCCGGATTCAAACCGGGAAAAGACGTCTCCCTCGCATTGGACCCGGCCGCGAGCGAATTTTTCGAGGACGGGGAATACGTTTTTTCCAAATCGGACAAGAGCCGGAAGTCCTCGGATGTGATGGTGAAGTTCTATGCGGATCTCGTACGGCAGTTCCCGATCGTGTCGATCGAGGACGGCCTGGCGGAGAACGACTGGAAGGGGTGGAAGATCCTTCAAGGGGAACTGGGAGACAAGATCCAGATCGTCGGCGACGATATCTTCGTGACGAATACCTTCCTCCTGTCCCGAGGGATCGAGGAGGATGTGGCCAATTCCGTTCTGATCAAGCTGAACCAGATCGGGACCATAAGCGAAACCGTGGAAGCGGTGGAGATGGCACGTGGCGCCGGGTGGACGGCCGTCGTGTCGCACCGGTCGGGGGAGACCGAGGACGCGTTCCTGTCCGATTTCACCGTGGGGATGGGAATGGGACAGATCAAGGCGGGCAGCGTTTGCCGGACCGACCGGGTTTGCAAATACAATCAACTGCTGCGGATCCAGCAGGAGTTGGGTGAGACCGCGGCATTCGCGGGGGGAAAGCCGTTCCGCCGCCGGGAGTAACGCGACCCCACGGAAGCGAACGTTTTATTGTTGAAGTGGCGCGGGTATGCTATCCTCGCCCGAAATCGTAAAAACGGCGATGGAGTTCGCCGTGAACCGCCTCCGCATATTGAGGCTGATGACTCCTGCCCGATCTCCATGGGGCAGGAGTTTTTTTTATACCCGGAAAGGAATAGCCGATGTATGAAGTCTGGGGGATGGCAGCGCTGTGGCTGGGGCTGGCCCTCGTAGCGACCCTTCTCTCCATCCGGCTGCGCATCGCCACGGCCCTCTCCGAGATCGTCGTGGGCACCGTGGCCCAACTGCTGCTCGGCGTTTTTCTCGCTGCGTCGCTGGGGGCCGACCAGCCCTGGATCAAGTTCCTCTCGGGTACGGGGGCGATCGTGCTGACCTTCCTGGCGGGGGCGGAGATCGATCCCGATGTATTCCGGCAGAAGTGGAAGGAGGCCTCCGTCATCGGCCTGATCTCCTTCGCCGCCCCATTTCTCGGATGTACCGCAGCGGCGTACTACCTACTCGGCTGGACGGTCAGGGCGAGCTGGTTGGCGGGGGTGGCGCTTTCCACCACCTCCGTAGCCGTGGTATACGCCGTAATGCTGGAGCTGGGGTTGAACCGGACCGATTTCGGGAAGACGGTCCTGGCGGCGTGCTTCATCACCGACCTGGGCACCGTCATCGCCCTGGGGGTGCTGTTCGCGCCCTTCACGATCCGCACCGTTGCCTTCGCGGCCGTCGCCGCGATCGCCTTTGTCGCGCTGCCGTACCTCACCCCGCGCTTCTTCCGAAGATTCGGAGGCCGACCCTCCGAGGTCGAGACGAAGTTCCTGCTCCTCGTCCTCTTCGGCCTGGGGTCGCTGGCCGCGTGGGCCGAGAGCGAGGCGGTGCTCCCCGCCTACGTCGTGGGCATGGTGCTGGCGGGGACGGTGGGAAAGGACCATGCCCTCATCCGCCGCCTGCGGACACTGACCTTCGGTTTTTTGACGCCCTTCTACTTCCTTCGGGCGGGATCGTACGTTTCCGTATCGGCGATCGTCGCGGCGCCTTTCGCCCTGCTGGTCCTGTTCCTTTCGAAGATGGCGACGAAGATCGCGGGGGTGTACCCCGCCACGAAATTCTTCCGGTACGCCCAGAAGGAGGGGATGTACACCACACTGCTCATGTCCACGGGGCTGACCTTCGGATCGATCTCCGCCCTCTTCGGGCTTACCCATGGCATCATCGACAAGGGGCAATATTCGCTGCTGCTCGCCGTCGTCATCGGGAGCGCGGTGGTCCCCACGATCATTGCGAATGCCTATTTCGTACCGAAATACCTGCTGCCCAAGCTCGTACCGTCTGAGAAAACGGCGCCCGCGGCGGCGGGGGTGGGCACAAAAGCGGAAGGGTAACCAGGGGACGGATCCGGGCAACCAACGGAAGGGAGGTCTCGTCATGTTGTTCAAGAAAATTCTGGTCGCATTCGACGGGTCGGAGGGTTCATGG
>ORJL010567227.1_pt1 | contig 10985 bp, 5 predicted proteins | sample 1779941 | NCBI WGS metagenome assembly ORJL01 (sample SAMEA104232317, study PRJEB22302) | groundwater metagenome | biome: forest; feature: aquifer; material: groundwater | place: USA | collected 2011-08-07 | depth 5.8 m | reverse complement strand
GGTTGCTCGCCGGTCTTCTCCCCGCCGGGTTGCTCGCCGGTCTTCTCTCCGCCGGTCTTCTCCCCGCCGGTCTTCTCCCCGCCGGTCTTCTCTCCGCCGGTCTTCTCTCCGCCGGTCTTCTCTCCGCCGGTCTTCTCTCCGCCGGTCTTCTCCCCGCCGGACTTCTCCCCGCCGGTCTTCTCGCCGCCGGTCTTCTCCCCGCCGGACTTCTCTCCGCCGGTCTTCGGATCCACGGGTCCTTTCCCGCCCCCGGCCTCCTTGAACTTCAAGGCGAGGTTGCGGGCGCTGTTGACTGCCTGGACGCAGAGCGAGGACTCGTCGCGCATGAGGCCGAGGTCGGGCAGGTCGACGGTGCTCAGGAACTTGTTCGCGAGGACTTCCTGCACCCAGTCGTCGAGGCCCGAGAGGGTCTCGTTGATGCCCGCGAGCTTGGTGACGATCTCCTGGGACCGGGTGTAGGCTTCCAATTTCTTCGCCGGATCGGCGGCGTCGAGGATCTCCCGCGTTTCCTCCTGCAGCTTGTTGAGCTCGTCCCGAGTCGCGCGCGCCTCCGCGAGGGCGGTCTGCATGGGAATGTAGAGCCCCGCGGGTTTGGTCTTGTCCTTTTCGTGCGCGAGCACCGCGGCGGCGTCCTGGAGCCAGAGCTTGATCTTGAGGAGCTTGGGAATGATCTCTTGGGTCTCCTTGGAGATACCGCCCTGCACCTTCGCTCGAACGATGCGCACGAGGTCTTCGAGCCTCATGGCGCTCGCCTCGAACACCACGAGCCCGTCGGCGATGCCCTTGAGGTCGTCCGGAGTCAGCGGACCCTTGCCGGTCCACATCTTGCTCTCGATCTTCAGCACTTTCTTCTGGACGTCGAAGGCGGCATCGATGGCCTTATCCGCCTCCACGGCGACGTTGAGCACCTCTGACGGCTGAGGCCGGATGAAGAGGCGGATGGCGATCAGTCCGATCAGGAAGGGGATGGCGATGAGCGTGCTGATCAGGAGGCGGCGGCGGAACTTCGCGGCCTTGGCGGCCTTGGCGTCGGCTTCGGCCTGAGCGGCGGCGACCGCTGGATCGGCGTCGGCTCCGCCGGCAGCCTTGGCGCGGAGCCGGCGGGAGGAGGGGCGGGCGGCCCCGGCGATGAGCCCGTTGGGCGGCGCGCCCAAGTCGCCTCCGTCGGGAGCCTTGGGGGTGAACCGGCGCGAAGTGGGACGCGCGGGGGGCGCCGCGGGCGGGGCATCCTCGGGAGGTTCGCCCGCAGCATCGGCTTCGGGTTCGGGGGCGGGCGCCGACTTGGGCGGGATCCGGCGCGAGGCAGGGCGCGCCGGTGAGGCCGGGGGCGCGGCGAACTCGTCGGGGTCGCCCGCATCGGCTTCGGGTTCGGGGGCGGATGCGGGCTTGGGCGGGATCCGGCGCGAGGCGGGGCGCGCCGGTGGGGCCGAGGGCGCGGCGAACTCGTCGGGGTCGCCCGCATCGGCTTCGGGTTCGGGTTCGGGTGCCGACTTGGGCGGGATCCGGCGCGAGATGGGACGCGCCGGCAGGGGCGGAGGAGCGGCATCTTCGGCGGGGTCACCCGCTTCGGCCTGGGGCTCTTTGGGCGGGATGCGACGGGAGTCCGGGCGGGCGGCCGCCGCCGGGCGCGGTCCGATCTTCGTGCTCTTGGGTCGTGGGGTGCCTGCGGGGTTCGGTGCGGCGGTTTTGTCGCTCAGGAGCCTCCTCGTCCTTGGTCGAGCCGCAGCCCGACAGGGCACCCAGCGTCCGTCACGGCGGGATCAACTCCCGGCCCCAGCCCCAGCCCCAGCCGCGTCCAGGGCGGCCAGGTCGGCCTCCGCGGACCTGGCCCATTCTGTGTTCTTGTAGAAACGGATGAGTTCCGAGAAGTAGCCGCGGGCGCGGCCCTGATAATTGAGCATCGATTCGGGCTTGGCCGAACCGGCGAGCTTGACGTAGCTGCGGCCCGCGTTGAGCAGGGCGTTGGTGTAGTCGGAGGGGGTCTCGCCCGCGGGGGGCGGGCCGGCGGCGATGGCCTGGGCATAGGCGACGAGGGCCTCGCGGAGCAGCTTGGGGTCGGACTGGGCTTTCTCGTAGAGGACGTCGCCGAGGGCGCCCGCGGCGGCCTGGAGCAGGCTCGGGGTGAGGCCGGCGCGATTGGCGAGCGCGCTCTTGCACGCGGACTCGAGCGCGGAAGTCTCCTTGAGCGCCTTGAGACAGCGGACGTTCCATACCGCGGCGGAGCCGGCGTAGGGCTGGCTGGAGTTCCCCGCGAGGCGGGAGAAGACGTCCTTGGCGCCCTTGAAGTCGTTGCTCTCGAACTGGATCTTGGCGAGTTCGAGCTCGGCGGTCCCCTTCATCGGCTCGGGCTCGGATTTCATCTCGTTGAGGATGATCGTGATCTTGGCCTTGTCCCCGCGGGCGATGTCGAGCGACTCGTTCCAGGAATCCTTGCGGAGCCGGCAATCGCCGCATTCCTTGCGCAGGGACTTCAGCGCGGCGAGGGCCTTGTCGAAGTCCTTCTTGGCGCGGTGGGCCTTGGCCAGGTTCCAGTAGAGAAACTGCTTGAAGATGTCCTTGCGGGGGTGCTTGTCGATATCCCCCACGCCGGTGGCGTAAAAGGAGATGGCCTTGTCCCAGTCGTTGGCGCGGGCGGCCTTGTCGCCGTCGCGCATGAAGCTCGGCGGGTCGCCCAGGGTGAAGTCCTGGAACTGCTCGTTGGTCAGGTTGGTCTGCTTGCCGCCGGTCTCGTAGGTGAGCCCCTTGGCGTCGAGCTTGACGATGCGGCCCTTGACGTCCGAGTTGTCGCGCATCTTGATCACGTCCTGCGCCTGCGCGCTCGCACCGGCAAGCAAGACCGCGGCCGCCAGGACCGCCGAACTCCACCGTGCTCTCATGGTCATCCTCTCCCGTACCACCCGAATCCGGCTCCAGCGCCGGGCTATCGATATCAACGAGTTACCTCGCCCAAGGTTCCCCCATCCCACGGAAACCCGCCGGGAGGGCGACTCGGCGCGCGAGGACGCCGATCCATTTCGAGCGCTTCCGTGGCGGTCCCCCGAGCGCGCGTGCGTCGCCCCGCCGGGCGATGCCTTGCCGACGACTCTGATGCAAGGGCGGTTGGGGGGGCGCTGCGGTTGAGCTCCGAGCTACTTGATTTCCTTCAAGGCATCCTCGAGCTTGGTTTTGCCCTCGAATCCCTCGAGTCCGGGAAGCGCATCCGTGATCTTCTTCTTGGCGCCGGGACTGTCCCCGCCGGCGGCCATCGACTTGGCCTCCTTGATCAGTTTCTCGGCAAATTTGGGCGCATTGCGTTTGCACCATTCCCGCAGCTCGTTGAGCTTGTCGCGCAATTGCGGCTTCTCTTCCACGCGGTACCTGGCCCCGAACTCTTCAATGCTCTTGAGCGCGGCGACGAAGTTCCCGGTCTTCGGGGTCTCCCGTTCCAAGCCAATCTTCAATATGGCGAAGGGAGTTTCCCAGTCTCCCTCCGAGGACATCGCTTCCAGGATCTTGCGCAACTCGGCCCAGATCGCCTTGAGCTTCGGGCCGTAACCGGTCGTGCCGAACTTTTGCGACAGGGACGTCACCTCGTCGTAGAGATCGTTGGCGACGACGCGCAGCTTCGTGGTTTTCGCCGGCTCCTCCAACGTGGCAATCTTGCCCCATTTGTCGAGGAAGGGGCCCACGATCACGTCGGCCTCCTTCTGGAGCACCGCGGCCTCGTGGACCGGGCCGTGGGCGGTCTCGAGCGTCTTGTGCATGGCCTTGGCGAGATCCTGGTAGTCCTTCACTCCGAGGAGACGCTCCATCTCGATGTCTCTCTTGATGACCTCGGATTCGGGAATCTTGTTGAACACGTCGATTTCGAGCTTGAAGGCTTCCTTGATCTTCTCGGGGTCCTTCTCCAGCGACTTGACGTAGAACAGGATACCGCAGAGGGAGAGGATGCCGCCGAGGATGCCGACGATGAGCAGCGTCTTGCTTTTTTTGGTCGGGTCGGACTCGGACTCGATGCCGCTGCGGCTGCGCATTTTGGTGCCGCCGGCGGGCTTGCCGCCGCGGCGGAGTTCGGAGGGGCGCTCGGGCTTGGCGCCGCCGGCGGGTGCGGGAGGCGCCTCGTCCGGGATCGCGGGGAGCGGGCCGGAGGCCGGACGGAGGCGCGACGCCGAGGTCGGCGCTGCGGGGGGCGGTTGCTGGACGCCGGAGGGCGGGCGGACGCGCGATGCCGGGGTCGGCGCTGCGGGGGGGGGCGGTTGCTGGACGCCGGAGGCCGGGCGGACGCGCGATGCCGGGGTCGGCGCTGCGGGGGACGGTTGCTGGACGCCGGAGGCCGGGCGGACGCGCGATCCGGGGTTGCCGGCCCCGGAGGAGGGCTGGACCCCCGAAGCCGGACGGATGCGCGACGCCGGCGGCTGCGCGGGCGGGGGCGGTGGGGCGGGCGGCGGCGGTGGAACCGCGGCCTGCGGAGTACGCCGCAAACCCGAGCTCGGCCGGTTCGGGGACGGACCCGGGCGCCCCAGCGACGAGGGCCTCTCCCCGGGCTTCTTGGGACCGCGAGTATCCCCTGATCTCTCCATGTGTTCCTCCACCGCGCTCGATGCGCATGCCCGCCCGTAGTCTTGACGGACCTCCTGGAAGCCCCGCCTCGACCAGGGGGCGGCGCGGGCGACGAAGCTAAGGCTCGCGCTCGCGCGCCAACTCGATACCGTACTCGGCCGCCTTGCGGTACAGGGTCTTGCGGTCGATGCCGAGGAGACCGGCGGCCGCCCGCACGTTCCCCTTGGTCTCGCGCAGCGCAAGCACGATCTGGCGGCGCTCCATTTCCTCGAGAGATAGTACCACGGATGACGCCTGGGGCGACAGAATCGAAGGGGGCAGGTCCTCGAGCTCGATCACCGATTTCGTATTGAGGATCACCGCCCGCTCGATCACGTTTTCCAGCTCGCGCACGTTCCCGGGCCACGCTGCGTCGTGCAGTCGCTGGAGCACGCCGGGCGCCGCATGGGTCACGTTCTTGTGATAGAGGGCGCTGTAATGCCGGATGAAGTGCTCGGTCAGCGCGAGGATGTCCTCCCGGCGCTCGCGCAGCGCCGGCAGCGTGATCGAGACCACGTTGAGCCGGTACCACAGGTCGGCGCGGAAGCGGTCTTCGCGCACGAGCGTCGGCATCTCCTTGTTGGTCGAAGCGATGATCTGGACGTCGGTCCGGATCGTCCTCATGTCGCCCAGCCGCCGGATCTCGCCGTCCTCGATCGCGCGCAGGAGCTTGGCCTGGAGGCTGAGGCTGGTGTCGCCGATCTCGTCGAGGAAGAGCACGCCGCCCGAGGCGGTCTCGAACAGCCCCGCCTTGTCCTCGGTCGCCGTGCTGTGCGCGCCGCGCGCGTAGCCGAACAGCTCCGACTCCAGGAGGGTGTCGGGCAGGGCCGCGCAGTTCACCGCCACGAAGGGCTTCACGGCGCGCACCCCGTGCCGGTGGATCGCCCGGGCGACGAGTTCCTTGCCGGTGCCGCTCTCCCCCTGGATGAGGACGGTGGTCCCGCCCTGAGACACCTTGGCGATGGTCTTGTAGACGTCGGCCATCGCCCGCGAGTGGCCCACCAGAGCGGGCTGCTCCGGCGCTTCCCCCACCGTACGTACCGTTCCGGCGGCGCGCGCCCGGTTCTCCATCGCCCGGTCGAGCGCGAGACGGATCTCGTCGAACTTGAAGGGCTTGGAGATGTAGTCGAAGGCCCCCGCCTGCATCGCGTCGACGGCGGTCTCGATCGAGCCGAACCCCGTCATGGTGATCACCTGCGAGGCGGGGCGGTTGCGGCGGAACCACTTGAGGACCGCCAATCCGTCGACTTCGATCATGCGGATGTCCGTGAGCACGATGTCGTATTCGTCTTTTTCGGCGAGGCGGAGGGCCTCTGCGCCGCTGAAGGCCTCGCTCACCGCGTGACCCCATTTGGTGAGGATTTCCTTGAGCAGGAGGCAATTTTCGCGGTCGTCCTCGACGAGCAGGATACTGCCGGTACGCGTCATGATCAAGCTACCAGGGCCCGTTCCCGTTCCACGGGAAGGAAGAGGGTGAACGTGGCCCCCTTGCCGGGCTCGCTGTCGATGGCGACCTCCCCGTGGTGGTTGCGGAGGATCTGACGGCAGATGGAAAGGCCGAGGCCGACGCCGGTGGGGATGGCCGAAGGCGATCCCGCCTCGCCGCCCTTGGTGGTGAAGAAGGGCTCGAAGATCTTGCGGGCGGTTTCGCGGTCCATGCCGACGCCGGTGTCCGCGACGTCGATGCGCACGTAGGGCGACTCGGAGAGGCGCGTCTCGAGCTGGGCGGAGAGGCCGGGGGCTTCGGCGGAGGCGACGTAGGTGGAGCGGATGCGGAGCGTGCCGCCGGTCTTCATGGCGTCCATGGCGTTGGTGAAGAGGTTCATGAGCACCTGCTCGACCTGGTCCGAGTCCGCGGAGATGAGCGGGAGGTCGCGGCTGAGCTGGAGGTCCATGACGATGTTGCGCTTCTGGACCACGGGGGAGATGAGCTGGACGACATCCTCGATGACCGAGTTGATGCCGATCGGGCCGAGGCGCGGCGGGGGCACGCGCATGGCCTTGAGCACATCGCGGATGATGCCCACCAGGCGCTCGACCTGGCCGTCGACGACGCGCAGGCGCTCGAGCATCTTGGGGTCGTTCCCGTCCTGCATGAGCAACTGGAGGTGGCCGGAGATGGCGTTGAGGGGCGTGCCGAGCTCGTGGGCGATGGTGGTGGCGACCTCACCGAGCGTGGCCAGCTTTTCGAGCATGGTCATCTGACGCTGCAGGAGGAAGAGCTTCTCGTTGACCTCCTGGAGCTGGAGGTTCTTGGTGGCGAGCTCCTCGGTGGCGGCGTTGACCTTGCGGCGGAGCTCCTGGTTGAAGTCCTGGACCTGGAGGAACAGCCGCTGGTTCTCGTCGACGCTGGTCTTGAGGCGCCGCATCATCTGGTTGTAGGCGCTCGAGAGGCGGCCGAACTCGCCGCCGGAGATGTCGACCAGCGCGCTCAGGTTCCCTTCGGACGCGCGCCGCATGGCTTCCATGAGGTCGTGGACCGGGCGGGCCACCGAATGGTGGAAGAAGTACGCGAGGCCGAGCCCGACGAGCAGCATGAGTCCGGCGGCGCCGATGACGAGCCCGGCCTGCAGGTCGGGGACGCGCGACTCCAGCTTCTTCGGCGACACTTCCATGTGAATGGCGCCGCACACCCGATCGCGGTGGTGCAGGGGGACGGAGACCGCGCGGTAGCGCTCGTTGCCCCGTTGGATCTCGGAATTCACCGGCTGGTTCGACGAGACCGCGTCGGAGAGGCTCGAGAGCGACGGCTGGAGCGATCCGCCGCCGGCGACGATGCGAAAGCTGTGGCCGTCGGCGTGGTAAATCCACACGCTCTCGATGCCGTTGGTCTCGGCGAGCATGCGTCCGAGTTCGCCGCGGAGCCCATCGCGCTCGGGTTCGCTGAGCTGGTCGATGGCGAGGGGGGCGAGCAGGGCTTCGACGCGCAGCGCGTTGACGCGGAACAGGGTGGCCAGTTCCTGCTCGCGGAACGCGTCCGCGATGCGCAGGGTGTACATGTAGTAGATCGTGAAGGCCGGGAGGACGATGGCCGCCAGGAGGATGTAGAGCCTGAAGGCGAGGCTCATCGCCCGATCCGGGGGGCGAAGCCGAGCCAGCATGGAAGGGGGATCTCCCTCTAGGTCGCGTACGCCGTATCTTACACCGGCGGTCCGCGGCCCGTCGAGGGGGATTCTGGCCGGGCGGAACGGCGCGGGAGGGGCGCCGGAGACTTCAGGATCCGCTGCCGCCACTTCCGCCTCCGCTACTTGATCTTCGCGAGCTCCGCCTTCAGCGCGATGAGCTTGGTCTTGATTTCGGGCGGCGCCCCGACGAAGTCCGGGTTGTTGCGCTCGGTGTTTTCCATCCCGATCTTGGCCATGTCGAAGTCGTTCCCCTTGCCGCGCAGGAAGTGCAGGTTGAGGGTCATGTACTTGCAGATCCACCAGGGCTCGCTGCCCGGCGGGGTGACCTTGGAGACGTTGGCGAAGACCGTGACGGCGTTGTCGAACTGGAACTTCGAGCCCATCCTGCCGATCTCGAGGAAGACCGAGCCGAGTTCGAGGTAGACCGCGAGGAGAGCCGGGAACTGCGACAGGACCTCGGCCTTGAGGTTGTCGTTCTCATCGACCAGGCCGTAGGTCTTCACCGATTCCGAGTACATCTGCTTGGCCTTGTCCCAGCCCGGCTGGTCGATGGCGATGAAGCCGTAGCAACGCGCGAGGCGGATGACCAGGTTGAGCCGGTCCTTGTCGGCCAGCTTGCCGGCTTTGCCTTCGACCAGCATCGCGTGCACGAAGGCGGCGTCGCGGAAGTACTGGGGCTCGGCCAGGGTCTTGCCCTTGAGATCGAGGAAGGAGACCTGGGTCTCGTCGAGGCCGTTGACGCGCTTGGCGACCAGGTAGAGGGTGTCGGCGACGGAGACGACGTCGTTCATACTGATCCGCAAGCCGGCGGACGGGCCCTGGTCGAGCCACTTGGTGTAGTACTTGGCGAGGCGTTTGAGGTCGGTGAGGATGAGATCCTCGCTCTCTTTCTTGTCGATCCGGGTCATGGCGACTTCGTGGAGCCGGACCGCGACCGACTTGGAAGCCTGGGCGATGGCTCCGCCGTCCGGGAATCGCTCGAACATCTCATCGAGGACGGCGATGGCCTTGTCCAGCTCGCCGAGGGCGAGGAAGGCCTGGATCTTGAGGCTCCAGAGCTTGGAATTGCGCTCGTCGTCCGGGGCGAGGGCCTTGATGGCCTCCTCGATGAGGACGAGGCAGTCCTTGGCGCGTCCGACGGTCTCGTGGATGTAGACCAAGGCGAGCTGATTGGCGGCGATGAAGGAGAGCCCGGTGCGGATTTTCTGCAACTCGGGGTCGGAGGGGACCAGGCTGTTGTCCTTGTAGCGGGTGAGGAACTTGGTGAGCACCTGCTCGGCCTTCTTCATTTCGGCCGCGGCTTCGGCCTTGGCGGCGTCGTCCTTCTTGGTCTTGGAGTAGGCGGAGGCCGCGGCGGTGAAGAAGCAATACCCGGCGCGCACGAGGGAGGCTTCATAGGCCTCGGCCTGCTCCTTGACGGTGAGGTAGCTTTCGGCGGCCTTCTTGAACTCCTTGGCGGTCTCGAGTTTCTCGCCTTCCATGTAGGGGACGTTGAAGGCGGCGGGGTGGTCGGGCCAGCCGGTGTGGAGGGCCTTGAGGAGGTCGTCCTTGCGCTTCTCGTCGGTAGGGTCGCCGGAGGCATTGAACTCGCCGGCGTAGCAGCGGGCGGCATCGAAGCAGGCCTTGGCGGCGAGGACGTTCTTGGGCCAGGCGAGGTAGACGGTCTCGAAGGCGGCTGCGGCTTCGTACTTGCGGTTGAGGACGAGGTGGATCTGGCCCATCTTGTACCAGGAGCCGGCGACGAACTTTTCGCGCTCGGCGTCGGTGGTGCAGGCCTCGATGCACTCGCGCAGGCCGGCGAGGGCGTCGTGCCACTGCTCGCGGTCCATGCTGGCCTCGGCGGCGCTGAGGAGCTGGTCGGGGGGGATCTTCATCTTGCCGCGGCCGGCGGAGATCCAGGACTTCACCTTGTCGCGCGCGACGCCGGCCCAGCGGCCGTTGGGGTCCTTGTCCATGATCTTCTTGGCCACGGCGTTGGCTCCGGCGGAGTCTCCCGACTCGAAGAGGGCCTGGGCCTTTTCCAGGGCCAGGACCATGCCGGGCTCGACGTTGGCGAGGTCCTTGTCTTCCTTGAAGGCCGCGTCGGCGGCAGTGACGGCTTCCTTGTGGCGGCCGGCCTTGATGAGCATGCGGACGAGGGCGAGGACGCCGCCGCGCATGACGTTCCGGTGGTAATCGTTGGGCTCGATGCCGGCCTCGGCGAGACGCTCGCGGAGGCCGGCGGCGAGGCGGAGCTTGCCCTCCGCCTTGTCCATCTGGCCCATCTCCTGGAAGCAGAGGCCCTCGATGCGCATGGCCTCGAAGGCGACCGGGCGGTCGCCGTAGTCGAACTCGAATTCCTCGAGCATGTTGATGTTGTCGGTGAGCAGTTTTTTCTTCTCGGCGTCATCGACGCCGGGGAGCTTGCCGTGCTCGAGGGTGGTGCGGCCGAGTTCGATGATCGAGTCGATGAGGGCGCTGACGTTGTCGGCGGTGCTTTCGGCGGCCTTGAGGCGTTTGATCTGATCGCGGTGGGCTTTCTCGACCTCCTGATAGAGGCCCAGGGCCTGTTTGCGCATGCCGGCGACCGTTTCGGCGTCGGTCTCGGTCTTGAGGGCCTCGGTGATGAGCTGGGCCTGCTTCATGCGGATCCAGCCCATGGTGGTCTGGGCGTCGGCGGCGAGTTTGGCGTCCTTGGTGTCCTTGACGAACTTCTCGAGCAGGCCGATCGCCTCCTTGATGAGATCGCCGGACTTGGTCATGTCGGTCTCGAGTTCGGCCTGCACGAGGCGGATCTCGGACTTGATGAAGGGGATGCCCGCGCGGTCATCGGCCGTGAAGCGGGAGTCCTTTTCGATGCTGGCGCAGACTTCCTCGGCGAGTTCGAGGTAGCCGCCGCGGGCGAGGGCGCGCGCGAAATCGACGTCGTCGCGGGCGATCGCCAGGGGGGAGAACCCGACCAGCAGGATGATCCCGAGAATCCCGTGCTTCATGACGCGCACTCCTCGAACCGCCGAGGCCCAACGACGGAATGAGGCTCGGCGCCTGCTTCCGTGACGGGCCCTGTCTCGAGAGCCGATTCCGATCGGGCTCGTTTCCGGCGCGTCCCGGCGGCGGGGTCCCCCGTCGGCCGGGCGCGATCGCGGGTGGGTTTACTTCTTGTCGCCTTCGCCGCCATCGACCTTCTTGGCGCCGCTGCCGCGGTTGCCGCCGAAGACGTTGGCGTAGCGATAGTAGATCTCGAGCGAGAGGGCGTTGAGCGCCACGGCGTAGACCCGGCCGCCCTCGAAGCCCCAGCGGTCG
>ORJL011408670.1_pt1 | contig 10986 bp, 13 predicted proteins | sample 1779941 | NCBI WGS metagenome assembly ORJL01 (sample SAMEA104232317, study PRJEB22302) | groundwater metagenome | biome: forest; feature: aquifer; material: groundwater | place: USA | collected 2011-08-07 | depth 5.8 m | reverse complement strand
GGCAAAAACACAATGGCACAAGTTGGAGTAACTGCGGCTCAGTGTCACTTGCGAGCGTAACAACAATGTTCAAAAATAAAGAGCAGGATAATTGGATCAAGCGAAGGACTTTTAGGTTTAAGTTTCATGAGTTGAAACTAACAGCTTGAATCATGGAACAGTTGGCATTTTATGGAATACCAACCGCACAGTTCGCAATTCAGTTGAATTCAAGCGATGAATACAGAGGTAGGGCAATGGGCGTGTATACTTTGGTTTTTACGGGAACAAGCCCAATAGGTAATTTTCTTACAGGGATAATAACGCAAAATATGGGGGCTAATATTAGTTTTCTCATAAGTGGAGCATTAACAGCTGTCATAATTATATTGATATATATGTACAACAGAAGTGCTGATCTTCCTTTATAAACAATAGCCGTTTTTACGTTCTAATAAGATTAAGCCTAAGGGGGTTATAAGCTTGAATGAAAAGGATTATGATTTAACACAATGCGGCGCCATCAGAGGATGCCCCAAATCAGTGGTGAATATTGAACAATTGGCCAAAAACATCGAATTAGCTTTGGGGGAATGCCATACAGATGACCACTTTCACCACAAACAACAAAAACTGCGAATGGCATTATCAGGATGCCCTAACTGCTGTGCTCAAAACCTGATAAAAGACCTTGCTGCTTATGGATGGGCCGAGCCTAAAGTTATTGATGGTAACTGCATTGTATGCGGTTTATGCGTGCAAACTTGTCGTGAGAGGGCTATTAGTCTAAAAGATAATGCTCCAGAAATAGATAGGAACCGTTGTCTGACATGCGGCGAATGTATTTTAACCTGTCCAAGTGGAGCCCTTACAAAAGTAGCGGATGGGTTAGTGGTTACGGCTGGGGGTATACTTGGCAGGCATCCCCAACTGGCCAAAACTGTGCGTAGGTTTGCTTTCGAAGAAGGACAGCAGCTTATTTTAAACTTGTTGGAAAAATTCAAGTCAAGCCCGAGAACCGGTGAGGCCCCGGGACAAGCTATAATCCGGGTCGTTCAAGAAGAGGTCGGCTAGGGACAAATCACTGTGACTGCCATGGATGGCAAAAGGCACTGTCGGTGAGAAGCGACCGCCTTATAATTTCTAGTGAAAAGCGACAACAAGGGAAACTATCAATTGGAGATTATTCCTGAAGCGGATCATACCTTTTCCTCCCTTGATTGGGAAGAGCAATTAATAGAAAACACCATAAGATTTTTGGACACTAAATAATAAATTGCTGGTAAGCTGTCTGAGTCTTAAATAGCAGAACTTTAAGATTATAATAATATATCCTGTCAATGCCAGATACGGCACCAGAGGGAGGAACGGAATATTCATACAGCGCATAACAATTTGCATAATACCTACTAATCATATCGGAATAATAAAATATATTTTACCAAACCTATTGACTTAGAAAGATGCCCCTATTAATATATAACTAAACCTATCAAAATACTAGGGGGAGAGATGAATATGTGGAAATTGGAGAAAAGAACATTTGTACAGAGCCTGATAGTGGTGCTAGTGATTTCGGTCCTTGTTTCAATTGCAGGCTGCAGTAAGACTGCCCAAAATAAGGAAGTTTCATCAGGGGCAGCTGTTCAACAGACAGCAAAACCTGAAGATACGAAGCCCGTTACTTTACTCAACGTCTCATATGACCCAACACGTGAGCTTTATCAGGAATACAACACAGCCTTTGCTAAATATTGGAAGGGCAAAACAGGACAAGAGGTAACAATACAACAATCACATGGCGGTTCGGGTAGTCAGGCCAGAACAGTAATTGATGGAAATCAAGCAGATGTCGTTACTTTAGCTTTGGCTTATGATATTGATTCTATTAATTCCAAGGCTCCATTAATCAATAAAGACTGGCAGAAACGTTTGCAGCAGAACTCCACACCCTATACATCAACAATCGTTTTCCTTGTGAGAAAAGGAAATCCGAAGAACATAAAGGACTGGGATGACTTAGCGAAGCAGGGAGTGTCAGTAATTACACCAAATCCAAAAACTTCGGGCGGTGCTCGCTGGAATTACCTTGCGGCTTGAGGTTATTCACTCAATAAGACTGGTAATGATGCAGAAAAAGCTAAGGAATTAGTAAAAGCAATTTATAAAAACGTAGCTGTACTTGATTCGGGAGCTCGTGGATCTACGACCACCTTTGTTGAACGTGGTTTGGGAGATGTACTTATTGCCTGGGAAAATGAAGCGTTTCTCTCGGTAAAGGAATTTGGTAAGGAAAAATTCGAAATTGTTGTACCTTCAATAAGTATACTAGCTGAGCCGCCTGTAGCCGTTGTCGATTCGGTTGTTGATAAAAAGGGAACTCGCAAGGTTGCTGAAGCTTATCTGGAATATCTGTATAGTGAACAAGGTCAGGAAATAGCTGCCAAGAACTACTACAGACCCAGGAACGAGACTGTTGCCAAGAAATATGCTTCGCAGTTCACTCAAGTTAAGCTCTTTAGTATTGACGATGTTTTCGGTGGTTGGAACAAGGCACAAAAGGAACACTTTAATGATGGCGGTATTTTCGACCAAATTTATACAAAGAAATAAGATAAAATTACAGTGGAACGGTTCTGATTTTTTATCCAAAAAGTCCCAGGAGCCGTTCCATTATCTTTTTGAGGTGGATTCATGAACTTGACAATAAAATCACTTAGAATAAAGCAACCAAGCGTAATACCTGGCTTTGGAATCACAATGGGGTTTTCCCTGCTATATCTTAGCTTGCTGGTTTTAATTCCTGTTTCAATGGTTTTCTTTAATAGCTCAAGTATGGGTTTGAAAACATTCTGGGAAACTGTTTCTTCGGAAAGAGTGCTGGCTTCCTTAAAAATATCCTTTGGCACTTCTTTCTTGGCGGCGACTGTAAATGTTTTCTTTGGACTGCTTATGGCGTGGGTTCTTGTAAGATATTCATTCTTGGGGCGAAGAATCATAGACGGCTTGATCGATTTACCTTTCGCACTACCTACCGCTGTTGCAGGTATCTCACTTACCACCCTGTATGCTCAAAATGGCTGGATAGGCAAGCTGCTTGCCCCATTGGGGATAAAAGTATCGTATACTCCTTTGGGAATAACTATAGCTTTGATTTTTATAAGTTTCCCATTTGTAGTAAGAACGGTTCAGCCAGTTTTACAAAGCCTTGACCTTGAGGCTGAAGAAGCAGCTGCATGTCTTGGTGCAACAAGGTTTCAAACCTTTTACAAAATTATTATACCTGCGCTGCTCCCTGCAATAATAACCGGTTTTGCACTGGCTTTTGCAAGGGCTTTAGGTGAATATGGATCTATTGTTTTTATTTCAGGCAATATGCCGATGAAAACTGAAATAACCCCTTTGTTAATCAGAACAAAACTTGAACAATATGATTATGCAGGTGCCACAGCTATTGCAGCAGTAATGCTCGTTATTTCCTTTATAATGCTGCTGTTTATTAATGTCACCCAGTGGTGGGCAAGCAAAAGAGATCAGGCGGATTAGGAGTGATGAAATTGGCTGAAAGTGTTTCCAATCACATAAAAATGTCAAATATAAATCACAAGAGTGCAAGAAAAGACTCGAAAGCTGTGCAGATTATTCTTATTACGGTTGCTATCATATTTTTTACATTGATACTTTTGCTCCCGCTAATTTCTGTGTTCATAAAAGCCTTTGAACGAGGGCTAAGCTTATATATTGCATCAATCAGTGATCCTATGGCATTAAAGGCTGTAAAGCTTACTTTAATCACTATAGGAATTGCTGTTCCCATAAATACTGCGTTTGGTCTTACCGTTGCATGGGCGGTGGCGAAATTTAGGTTCAAAGGTAAGAATTTCTTAATTACTATTATTGACTTGCCCTTTGCAATTTCACCTGTTATTGCAGGATTAATATTTGTTTTACTTTTTAGCACCACCCATGGTCTTATGGCGCCGCTATTAAACGCTTGGGGCTTAAGGATAATCTTTGCTCCTCCCGGTATTATTCTCGCTACAATATTTGTAACACTTCCTTTTGTGGCAAGAGAACTGATACCTTTGATGGAGGCACAGGGAATTGCGGAAGAGGAAGCGGCCCTTACCTTGGGAGCCAGTGGCTGGAAAACTTTCTTGCTAATAACATTGCCAAATGTGAAGTGGGCACTGTTATATGGTGTTATGCTTACAGCGGCTAGGGCTGCAGGGGAATTCGGCGCGGTTTCCGTTGTGTCGGGACATGTAAGGGGCCTCACGAACACGATACCTCTCCATGTTGAGATATTGTACAACGAATACAAATTTTCTGCAGCTTTTGCAGTTGCATCACTTTTAACAATGATTGCAATTATTAATCTAATTATCAAAAATATTGCAGATTGGAAAATAAAGCAGAAGGATAAAATGACGGCTTAAAACAAGCTGTTTCTTATTATTTGCTATGTATTAAGTTGGAGGATTGACTATGAGTATTGAAATATTAAATGTAACAAAGAACTTTGACTCATATAAGGCGCTTAACAATATTAATTTAACGATAAATACAGGAGAGCTGGTCGCATTACTAGGGCCTTCAGGTTCAGGAAAAACAACTCTTTTAAGAATAATTGCCGGACTTGAAATATCAGATACGGGAACCATCATTTTTGACGGCGAAGATAATACAGAAAAAAGTACCCAGGACAGAAAGGTGGGCTTTGTGTTCCAGCATTATGCCCTTTTTAAGCATATGACTGTTTTTGAAAACATAGCTTTTGGGTTAAAGGTTAGACCTTCAAAGCTAAGGCCCAGCAAGGTAGTTATTAATAAAAAGGTGCATGAACTGCTGTCGCTCGTCAAGATGGAGGAACTGGCAATGCGTTATCCTGCGCAACTTTCAGGTGGTCAACGCCAAAGAATAGCACTGGCAAGGGCTTTGGCTGTAGAACCAAAGGTTTTATTACTTGACGAACCCTTTGGAGCTTTGGATGCAAAGGTCAGGAAAGATCTGCGCAGATGGCTTAGGAAGCTGCATGATGAATATCCGATCACCAGTGTTTTCGTCACTCACGATCAGGAGGAGGCGCTTGATGTTGCCGACAGAATAGTAATTCTGAATGAAGGCAAAGTAGAACAAATTGGTACACCGGAAGAGGTGTATGACAATCCTGTAAATCCGTTTGTTTATAATTTTCTCGGAAACGTGAATCTTTTCCATGGAAGAGTGCATAACGGGAAGGTTGAGCTTGGTTCTTTAACACTTGATGCACCTGAATATGAAGAAACAAAAAATAAAGAGGTAATTAGCTATATACGTCCGCACGATATTGAGATCAGGCTTGAAGCAGAAGGAAAAGACTTTATTGATGCCGAGATCGTATTTATCAGGGCTGTCGGTCCGATTGTAAATCTTGAATTGAAGAGACTGGATAATAAAGAGCATATTGAAGCAGAAATCAGTAAGGAGGTTTACAGGAAGCTTGACCTGAAGGAAAAACAAAAAGTATATATAAGACCCAGAGATTATAAGGTTTACATACCTGAAGATTATATAATTTGATGACTATGCTGGTTTACATTCAATGCTTTGTAAATGGCGGCGCAACGTTGAAAACGGAAACGACTTCTTATGAGAAGAACTTTTTGAATATGAAGGCGTTATTATTAACGGTAGAAGCACTGTAACCTTCCTGATTTTAAAGCCCACCTGACGGCAAAGTGTTTTGTGCTTGAAGGTTTTCATAACATCAAATATAATAGTGTCAATTAAATAGCCATGATTTTGGAGGACGTTTTCAATTTCTTTGACAGATTTCCGCATGATAACACCTCATTTTTGGTTGATTTGGCTTAACACTTAAATTATACCAAAAACCCAGTGTTAATGCGGATTCGGATTTTCATTGTTTTTTTGCTATTTTTTAGGCTGAAATATTGGCCATTGTATTGGGTACGAAACTTCAGTAGTATATATTTAACTCAGTTGCTTCTTCATTCTTAAACACTAGAGATTAAGGAGGAAGAAAGACTAAATGAATAATAATCAAAAAACAAAACAATGTTCGTGTAATTTTTGTAGTGCTTGGGGTTACTTATGTAAGGGAGGTTCGTGTATATTGGAAAGGAGTACAGAACATGCTTATCCAACATATGGAAAATTATGAATGGGAGAACGTTCCTATTCTTACTTATAAAGAAGAAGGAACTCATTTTAAAAGCATTACCCGGCAAATTTTAGCTGAAGGGCTGGGAGATGTCCCTTGTCAACTACGCTATTTTGAAATAGCCTCGGAAGGGCATTCTACCTTGGAACATCATCAACATACTCACCTTGTGATTATTTTCAGGGGTGAAGGGGAAGTGCTTTTAGGGTCAAAAATTTATTCTTTGCAGGAGAAAGATGTTATAACAATTCCTGCACATACTTGGCATCAATTTCGGGCAACTAAAGGTACTCCGTTTGGTTTTCTCTGCATGGTAAATATTGAGCGTGATAAGCCAATTCGACCGACTGAAGATGATCTAAAATTGCTGCGCCAGGATCCTGAAATAGCTGCATTTATAAGGAGTTGAATATTATGAAGCCAGAGCGCAGTTTTGGTTTTGATACTCGGATGGTACACGCAGGTCATATTCCTGATTCCCAAACCGGGGCACGTGCGGTACCTATTTATCAAACCTCGTCATTTGTTTTTTACGATGCTGATCACGCAGCGGACTTATTTGATTTAAAACAATATGGCCATATTTACTCGCGGATTAGCAACCCGACGGTTTCGATATTTGAGGAGAGGATGGCATCACTGGAAGGTGCAACCGGTTCAGTGGCTACAGCAAGCGGCATGGCTGCTCAGCTGGCTGCCTTTATGACTTTGCTTGAACCCGGTGATGAGGTTGTTTCATCGTCGCACCTTTATGGTGGCAGTTTGATGCAACTGTCTCATACTTTAAGAAAAATGGGTAATTCCGTTACTTATGTGGATCCGACAGATCTTGATGCCTGGCAAAAGGCGATTACTCCCCGGACCAAGGCGCTTTATGGCGAATTGATTGGCAACCCTCGAGGCAGTATTTTGGATATCGAGAAAGTGGCAGCACTTGCAGCTTATCATGGTATCCCTTTAATCATTGATAATACCATGGCCACACCTTATTTATGCCGACCAATGGAATTTGGAGCCACAATTACAGTATATTCAGCGACTAAATTTATTGGTGGACACGGTAATTCGCTGGGTGGGGTTATCCTTGATTCAGGGAAGTTTAATTACTCTGGCTTTCCTTCTATTGCCGAACCTTCACCTCTCTATCATAATTTGCGCTTTTATGATACTTTTGGTCATTATGGATTTTTGATGAAAGTTCGGGCTGAAACTCTACGCGATACAGGATGTTGTTTAGCTCCGATGAATGCTTTTTTGTTGATTCAAGGAATTGAAACCTTATCTATCCGGATGGATCGGCACGTGGCCAATGCGTTGCTGATAGCAAAATTTTTAGAGGAGCATTCTAAGGTCGCCTGGGTTTCTTATGCTGGGTTGCCTAGTCATCCGCAGCATGATTTAGCTCGGAAATATTTGCCGAAGGGATCGGGCGCAGTTCTTTCATTTGGACTAAAAGAGAAAATAGGCGAGGATGTTCGTCAAACAGGCAAACGATTTATTGAGCATTTACAGCTTTTTAGCCACTTGGCCAATATCGGTGATGTGCGTAGTCTGGTTATTCATCCGGCCTCAACTACCCATCAACAGTTAACTGACGAAGAACTTAGGGCTTGTGGTGTAGGGCCGGAATTGATACGTTTATCAGTCGGAATAGAAACTGGGGAGGATTTGTTATGGGATTTGGATCAAGCATTTCATGCCCTATAAACCTGAATTCGTCACTAACGATAGAGCAACAGGGGCTGTATCAAAATCCGGAGATTATCCGGAAAATTCTTAATGAATCCAAAACTATTGCAATGGTTGGATTGTCAACGGAACGGCAAAAGGCAAGTTACTTTGTTGCTACCTATTTGCGTTCTGCAGGCTATCGGATTATCCCGGTAAACCCTAGAGCAGATAGAATATTCGATGAACAGTGTTATCCGAACTTATCAAGTATTCCTGAACAGATCGATTTAGTAGATATATTTAGACCGTCTGCTGACTGTTTAGATATAGTCGAGGAAGCGATTGCTTGTAAAGCAACCGCAGTATGGCTCCAACTTAAAATCATTAACCTGGAAGCTGTTGAACTGGCGCAAAAGGCTGGATTGCTTACGGTAATGGACCTCTGTGTCAAGATGGAGCATGGCCGATACAATGGTGGTTTGCATGAAGCGGGAATGAATACGGAAATAATCTCCTCAAAACGTACCCACCGATATATTTAATAATTGTTTGGTAATATCCTCGTTAAATAAAGATAAGAAGGTTAATTAATGGAAAATACTATTCCGACCAGAACGGAAGCTTTTGAATTATTGAAAAGATATAATCAGAATGAATATTTATTAAGACATGCACTTGCTGTTGAAGCCGTCATGCTACATTTTGCAGATCTATTTAAGGCTGATAACAAAGAAGCATGGGGAATAATCGGGCTTGTCCATGATCTTGATTACGAGAAGTTTCCTGACAAACATTGTTTTAAGGTGAGAGAGATATTACAGGAGGAGCAGTGGCCGGAAAAATATATACGAGCGATAGAAAGCCATGGCTGGCGGCTAGTTAACGATATTGAGCCGATTGAAGATTTGGAAAAAGTTCTTTATACCATTGATGAGTTGACGGGACTAATAGCCGCTACAGCTATTCTTAGGCCAAGTAAGAGTATTCTTGATCTACAAGTACAATCCGTTAAAAAGAAATGGAAACAAAAAGGGTTCGCTGCCGGGGTCAACAGAGAAGTAATTATTACAGGGGCAGAAAAGCTGGGAATAGACATAGACACAATCATCGAAGAGACCATAAAGGGCATGCAAAAAGTGGCTGAAGATATTGGGCTAAAAGGCGAATTGTAAATAACCACACGAATTGTAAATAGCCTATTGACAATAACTGCAAGATAGAATAAGATCCTATTAACCAAGTAAACAAATAAAAACAGTCGGATTTACTGTTGACTAGTAAACTAGAGACCGGTTGCGACAAGCTGCACTGGTTTTTTGTTTTTTAATGGAAATGTGGATTACTCAACTGGAAAGGTAGAAATTTCCTGTAATCAAAGCTCTGTTATGTGATATTGAGAAAGCTTAACAAGAGATGATATCTGGTAACGTATAAGGGAAGGAATAAAGAGAGGAGGAGTAAGTTAAATGAACCAGAGAATAAACTATATTCAGAATTCAATCGATATCTTGTTAGAGGAACTTGTTTCACAAGTTGAACCGGTTGAGGAAGTAACTACCTCTTTAAATGAGTACGGAACAGAATTGGGTAAATCTATCAGAGAGTACACAGAGGTACAGGGATAGAACCGAGTCTTAGGTCATTATTAACAAATTATGGATGTGTCAGTATTTGTCATAGAAAAACTTGTATAACCCAAAACGGTATTGAACAGTACCGAATAATTCACTGTCCAGCAATTGATTCTTGCCTTTGTCCTAAAAGTATACAACAAGGAAATCTGTTATGCCAATTGGATCGGGCAGTATTAAAAGGGTTTGATCCTGATCTAATGGTAGAGATAGTCAGTAGTTTGAAAATAGGTTCCGATTTGTTTTGGTTTGAGTCCGAAATTACTCCAATTGAAAGTCGAAATGGCGTTGACCAGTAAAACTGGAGGCGACGTATGGGTTGGAATCAAGAAAGGTGTGTGAAAGAATTATGAGTGAAATCCCAGTTCCTTATTTAAGGGCCAATCAAACAGGAATAGTAGCTTTTGTTATTATTGCGGCTATTGCCCGACAACCTTTGTTAATTGTGTTATTGTGGGTTATACAAGTTGTAGGACTATTGTTTGGAGTCAAAGCTAATCTGTTCATTCAATTCGCGAAACCCTTTTTGAAAAAACGTATTTTGCATGCTCTTACTGAATCCAAAGAGTTATCCCGTTTTAACAATTTACTAGCAGTAATTTTCCTAACGATCTCTCTAGTATTTTATGCGCTGGGTTGGACTATTGCCGGGTATATTGTTGCGGGAATGTTAGCAGCGGCTGCTTTTGCAGCTATATGTGGATTTTGTTTAGGGTGTTTTATATATTTTCAGTATAAATTATTAAAGAATAGAAAAACCGCCGACAAGATTTGATGATACGAGGGGGGAGGTCATTTGTGACTATTTATCTTGACTATAACGCCACGACTCCAGTGGATGAGCAGGTTTTTGAGGCTATGCTTCCGTTTCTAAAGGACAACTACGGAAATCCGTCCAGCAACCATTTATATGGAAAGACCGCTAAAGCAGCCGTCGAAAAAGCAAGGGCCCAAGTGGCCAGATTACTCGGATCAGCCTCTGATGAGGTCGTGTTTACTAGCGGTGGCAGCGAGTCGAATAATTACGCAATCAAAGGTGTCGCTTGGGCCAATCGACAAAAGGGTAACCATATTATTACCAGCGTGGTCGAACATCCGGCAGTCATTAACCCCTGTCGGTACTTGGAAAAGCAAGGATACAGGGTTACTTACCTGCCGGTGGACAAATACGGACAAGTAGACCCGGCGGAAGTTGAGATGGCTATAACAGATGAGACAATTTTAATTTCCATCATGCATGCCAATAACGAGGTAGGTACTCTTCAGCCCATAGCAGCGATTGGAGAAATTGCCGTCAAGAGAGGAGTCATCCTCCATACTGACGCATCCCAATCCGTGGGTAAAGTGCCCATTGGGGTAGATGACTTGAAGGTTGATCTGCTGACCGTTGCCGGGCACAAGTTGTATGCTCCAAAAGGCATCGGCGCGTTGTATATTCGTCAGGGCACTAATCTTGAAACCTTTATTCACGGCGCCGGACACGAACAGGGACGCCGGGCCGGAACGGAAAATGTGGCTTTCCAGGTAGCCTTAGGCGCT
>ORJL010405921.1_pt1 | contig 10986 bp, 10 predicted proteins | sample 1779941 | NCBI WGS metagenome assembly ORJL01 (sample SAMEA104232317, study PRJEB22302) | groundwater metagenome | biome: forest; feature: aquifer; material: groundwater | place: USA | collected 2011-08-07 | depth 5.8 m | reverse complement strand
CGAGGAGCGTTAGCGACGAAGCAATCTCGAGCGCGGGATTGCTTCGTCCGCCTGCGGCGGACTCGCAATGACGTGCTATTGTTTTGCACCCTTCATCATACTACTACTCATCCCGAACCTGTAGAACGTCCCGACGGGGTCAACTAGCCCGGCCGCTATTTCCGCCGCGCGTTCGGGACTGCCTTGCGAATCTATTAACGAACCAATGGCAGAGGCGAGTTTTGCCCCCTGGTCTTCAACGCCCTCCGCAGGGCCATAACAGCCGCGACAGGGGAGGTTGGCGTGCAGGCACTGCGCCTCGCAACCGCTCCTTGTGGCACTTCCCATGCAGACAAAGCCCTGTTCCAAAAGGCACTGTGGTTTGTTCTTCAGCTCCGGCATAGGTGTCAGGTCGGGCTTGTCAAGGTGCGGACGCTTGAACTTTGCGATGCGCACGCCCTCGGTCTTCTTTTCGAACGGACATTCGTCGCAGACCGCCTTGTTCCCGGCCCCGACGATGGAGCCCTTTGGCGGGAGCTTTCCCGTGGCGATCGCCTCGATCACGGCCCATGTCTGCTTTGCCGTCGGCGGACAGCCGGGCATGAAATAGTCAACGTCAACTACGTCTTTTAAACGCAGGACGCGTTCATAAAATTTGGGCAGGTGCAGTTCACCTTCCGGCATTTTGAAAGATTCCTGCGGATAGATGCCTTGCGGGTTGTCGGTCGATTCCGTTGTCTTATAGGCGCGCTCAAAGATCGACTCCTTGGTATAGAGATTGGCGAGCGCCGGAATGCCGCCCATGTGGGCGCAGGAGCCGTATGCCACCAGCACCTTCGATTTCTTGCGAAGGAGGTGGGCGATCTCCTCGGCCTCGCTGTTGCGTATGCCGCCGTTCCATAGGCAGACGTCGATATAGCCGTCGGCGTATTTACGCACGTCGTCGTATTTGAAGTCGGTGACGCACGGCCAGAAGACGACATCCGCGATCTCTATCACCTTCAGGATCTTTTCGGCGATCTCCAGCACGGCTATTTCGCACCCGCCGCACGACGCGGCCCAATAAAAGCCTAGTTTAAGTTTTGTCACTGCTTTTTGTCATTGCGAGCCCCGAAGGGGCGCGGCAATCTCCAAATCCCCCCTCACCCCCCTTTTCTAAAGGGGGGAAGAATGAATTTCAGGGGATTGCTTCGTCGCCTTTGGCTCCTCGCAATGACACCCTCATCGGTCCCAATTTTCTTATCTCCTCCGTCATTTTGTTGGCCACCTCTGCAACACGGTCGCCTTCAGAGGCCGATATCCACTCAAGCCTGAACCGCTCCTTCTCGATACCCAGTTGCTCCAGCATTTTTGAAAGGATGGGCATCTTTCCCATGGTCTTATAGTTCCCCTCGATATAATGACAATCACCGGGATGGCAGCCGGCCACGAGGACACCGTCGGCCCCGTCTTTAAAGGCCTTCAGGACGAATTGCGGATCGACCCTGCCACTGCACATGACCCTGATGATCCTTAAATTGGACGCGTACTTGGCGCGGGATGTCCCCGCCAGGTCGGCGCCGGTATAACTGCACCAGTTGCAAAAGATGCCCAATATTTTAGGTTCGAATGACATGGTTTCCAAAGTAAAAAGTTAAAAGCAAAAAGTCAAAAGTAATGAAATGCTATTCCTTATTTTTAACTTTTACCTTTTTACTTTTTACTTATATTGACAACACTCCCCTTATCTCGCTTGCCACCTGCTTATCGTTGAACTGCTGTGCGGCGATCGCGCCGCTTGGGCAGGCAGAGGCGCAGGTGCCGCAACCCTTGCACAGGGCGTCGTTGACGCGCGAGACCTTTTTATCTTCGACATAATCGATCGCATGGTACGGACAGAGGTCGTTGCATACCTTGCAACCGGTGCACGCCTCTTCGTCTATCTTTGACACCGCCGAATCTATCTCAATTATTCCCCTCACAGAGAGCGACAGCGCCTGTGCGGCGGCGCCGCTTGCCTGTGCCACCGTGTCCGGGATATCCTTTGGCCCCTGACAGCATCCGGCAATGAACACGCCGTCGATCGCTGTGGATACGGGGGCAAGCTTCGGGTGCTTTTCGGCAAAGAAGCCGTCCTTGGAGTGGCAGAGCGACAACAGCCTTGCGAGCTCCGGAGAATCTGCCCTTGCCTCAATGGCGGAGCAGAGGACGACCATATCGACCGGTATCCTTCTGACGCGGGCGAGGAGTGTGTCCTCGCACCTGATAATCAATTTTCCCTCTTCCTCCGGATAGATGGCATAGGTCGTTACCGCCGCCGCCTTGCCGCGAACGAAGCGAACGCCCTCTTCAAGCAGTCGGTTATAGAACTCTTCATATCCTTTACCGAACGAGCGCATATCGATATAGAAGTCATAGACCTCCGCGCCGGTCTTTTCCTTCACAAGGTGGGCGAATTTCAGGGCGTACATGCAACAGACGCGCGAGCAATATTCGTGATGGTTCTTGTCGCGGCTTCCGATGCAGTGGATGATGGCGATGGACTTTGGTTCCTCGCCGTTCGCCATCAATACCTTTCCGTTCGTTGAACCGGCGGCGCAGTTCATCCTCTCGAACTCCAGCGATGTAATGACGTTGTCAAAACGGCCGTAGCCGTATTGCATCATTTTGCGCGGGTCGAAGAGCTGGAACCCGGTCGTGGTGATAATGGAACCGACCTCGATATCGACGCTCGATTCCTTCATTTCGTAGTCTATCGCCTGGGACTGGCAGATCTTTGCACAGATCTTGCAAGTCCCTTTTCTGAAATAGATGCAAGACTCCTCATCGATGACCGGCTTGTTTGGCACGGCCTGCATTGTCGGGACGTAGATGGCCGCGTTCGGCCCGAGCGTGATGTCACGATGAACGATCTTTCCCTCTTCGCTCGCCCAGACCTTGATATATCCGGTGGGGCAGACCTTGGCGCACGAGCCGCAACCGATGCACTTGTCGGAGTCAACTTTGAACGGAGTCGTCACCTCGCGGTCGATGCCGCGCCCGGAGAAGGCGATGGCCTTGCTTCCCACGATCTCGTTACAGACGCGGACGCAGAGGCCACAAAGGATGCATTCGCCCTTTCCCTCGCCGAACCTTGACCTGTCAACGCCCAACTCCGTGGCCAGCTCCTGAAGGACCTTCACGGTCGAGCAGCGGCCAAGGAGCATCTCGACGATAAGCTTTCTGTTCTTTCTGACCCGCTCAGTGTCTGTCATGACCTCGATGCCTTCTTCGACCGGGAAGTTGCACGCGGTGACAAGGCGCGTCCGGCCCTTTTTCTTCATCTCAACGATGCAGATTCGGCACGCGCCATATGGGGTCGTGTGCTTGTAGTAGCACAGGGTCGGTATCTTTATGCCGAGCTTCTCTGCCGCTTGGATGATGTAGGAATCCTTTTCGATCTCGACCGGTTGCCCGTTGATCGTCAGCTTGACCGTTTCTTTTGTTTGTTCGTTCATATCATATTTTGGAGTAGCACCCTTTAGGGTGCGCCAAAGTGAGTTCAATCGGCGCAGGCTAAAGCCTGCTACTCCTTATTTACTGTATCACCACCGCTCCGAACTTGCACGCCTCCTCGCAGGAGCCGCACTTGATGCATTTGCCCAGGTCTATCTTGTGAGGCTTCTTTTTATCGCCGCTGATGCACTTTTCAGGGCAGACGCGCGCGCAGACCGTGCACCCGTTGCATTTTGCCTTGTCTATCGAAAAAGAGATCAACGCCTTGCAGACGCCTGCGGGGCATTTCTTTTCGTATATATGGGCATCGTATTCGTTCTTGAAATACCTGATGGTGGAGAGGACCGGGTTCGCCGCAGAGCCGCCAAGCGCGCAGAGCGACGCGTCCTGCAGGACCTGCGCGAGGTCGACCAGCGTGTCGACATCATCCGGGTGTCCGTTCCCCTCGGCGATCCTGTCCAATATGGCCAGCATGTTTCTGATGCCCTCGCGGCAGGGGGTGCATTTTCCGCACGATTCGTCCTTCAGGAAGTTCAAAAAATAGCGCCCGATATCGACCATGCACGATCTGTCGTCCATTACGATCATCCCGCCGCTTCCCATCATTGAACCGGCGTCGGTCAGCGTGTCGAAATCGACAGGGAGATCGATCAGGCTTTCGGTGACGAAACTGACGCTCTCGGGGGCCGCGTCCGAAAGTCCCTCGCGGTGCTTGGGCCCGAAGGTGTCAACTATCAGGCAGCCGCCGGAGGGGCCACCCGTCTGAACTGCCTTGAACCGTCTGTTCTCCATGATGCCGCCGCCGATGTCGTCAAGTATCTCGCGGAGCGTTATGCCCATTGGCACCTCAACGAGCCCGGTGTTCTTGACCTTTCCCACGACGGAGAAGACCTTTGTCCCTTTGGAGCCCTCGGTCCCGATAGAGGCGAACCAGTCGGCCCCCTTTGCAAAGATAGGCGGGATATTGGCCCAGCTCTCCACGTTGTTCAGGTTCGTTGGTTTGTCCCACAGGCCTGATTCGACCGTGTGGACGTACTTTGCGCGCGGCTCGCCGACCTGGCCTTCGATCGATGCCATGAGCGCGGTTGACTCTCCGCAAACGAACGCGCCGCCGCCGCGATTCACCCTGATATCGAAATCAAAACCGCTGCCGAAGATGTTCTTGCCAAGGAGGCCATATTTTCTGGCGTCCTTGATCGCCTTATTGAACTTTCTGACCGCTTGAGGATATTCGTGGCGGACATAGATATAACCGTGGTTGCTTCCGATCGCGTAGGCGCCGATCACCATCCCTTCGATCACCGCGTGTGGGTCGCCTTCAAGGGCGGCCCTGTCCATATAAGCCCCCGGATCGCCCTCGTCGGCGTTGCAGATGACATATTTCGGGTTCCCTTCGGCATTGCGGCACGTCTCCCACTTTTTGCCCACGGGAAATCCGCCGCCACCGCGCCCGCGCAGTCCCGACTTCTTTACCTCTTCAACAAGGGAGGCCGGATCGCGTTTTGCAGAGAGGATGTTATATAATGTGAAATACCCCCCCTTCGCGATATATTCGTCGATGCTCTCGGGATCGATGATGCCTGAATTGCGCAGGACGATCTTGAACTGCTTGCGGTAGAATGGGATGTCGCTCAAAAGCGGTATCTTTGCGACCTCCAAGGGAACCTTGTCGTGCGAATAATTATAGATAGTGCCGTCTATCAGGCTGGTGTCGGTCAATACCTTTCCGAGCGCCCATTCTGGCTTGTGTTCCCCTTTGGAGACCGCCTCGACAAGTTGGGCCGCCTTCTCCGGCGTCATCTCGGCGTAATATATCCTTGGATAGCCGGGGACAAAGACGTCAACGATCGGCTCTTTCTGGCAGTAGCCGATACAGCCGGTCTCACTGACGATGAAGTCGAGCTTTCTTTTTTCGATCTCGGTCTTGATAGCCTGAAGGACCCCGCCGGAGCCGGTGGCCAGGCCGCAGGTCGCGGTCCCGATCGTGAACTTGACTTTGTCCGGATAGATCCTTTTAAGCCCCTTTTCCTTGATCTTTTTTAGTTCGTCGAGTGTCATAAAAAGTCTGATTTTTGGAGTAGCAGCCTTTAGGCTGCGCAAATTTGGCGCACCCTAAAGGGTGCTACTCCGTTTCAACATCTCACTTCTTAATAAGTTTTGCCGCCTTATCCTGATTCAATCGCCCGTGGGTGTCCTTGTCCAGAATGACGATGGGCGCCAGACTGCAGGCGCCGACGCAACGGACGGTCTCAAGCGTATATTTTTTATCGAGCGTCGTTCCGCCCGATTTCACGTGGAGTTCCCTCTCCAGCCGGTCCAGGATGCGATCGGCGCCTCTGACGTGGCAGGCAGTTCCGGTGCAGACGCAGATCGTCTTTTCTCCCTTGGGCTCCAGGCTGAAGGCCTTATAGAAGGTAGCCACCGCGTATATCTGGGTCATCGGGATATCGAGCCTCTCGCCCAAATAGCGCAGGGCCTCTTCGGGAAGATAGCGGTATTCGTCCTGAATATCCTGCATGATCATTATCAGGCCGTCCTTCTCCGCGCCGTATTTTTCCACAATCTCGCCAACGCGCTCTTGGATCATTTTAATCTCCTGATTGTAGTTGCCCCATTTATGGGGCCAATATTTAGCCCGAAATGCTTATCCGGTTGACTCCGGCATTAGGAGTAGCACCCTTCAGGGTGCGCTAAGTGCGCCCAATTGGCGCAGCCTGAAGGCTGCTACTCCAAAAACTAATTAACCGGAGTTAACCGGACAAGCATTTAGCCCGATAAATCGGGCAACTACATTAATCCCAATGTCTTACAAACCTGTCACCGATCTTTATCCATCTCTTTGTCGGCAGCCTATGGGCGGGGCAGTGGTTCCAGCAGTCCCCGCAGCCGGTGCATTTCGTTTCGTCAACGTAACGCGCCTTCCTTTTCACTTTTACCTTGAAGTTCCCGACGAACCCGTCGACCTTTTCTACCTGGCTGTACGAGAGCAGTGTTATGTTAGGATGCTGGCCGACCTGAACCATCTTTGGCGTCAGGATGCACGCCGCGCAATCGAGCGTTGGGAACGTCTTATCGAATTGCGCCATGTGCCCGCCGATGGAGGGCTCTTTTTCAACTAGGAAGACGTGCCGTCCGGCCTCGGCGATATCAAGGGCCGCCTGAATTCCGGCGATGCCCCCGCCGATGACCAGAACGTCTGGGTGTATCGGCACCTCTTTGGTAGCAAGCGGCTCCAGGAGGGCGGCCTTTGCGACCGCGCCGGTGATAAGAGCCTTTGCCTTTTCGGTCGCCTTAACCCCGTCCTCTGTCACCCACGAGCAGTGCTCGCGGATGTTCGCCATGTGAAGAAGATATTGGTTCAACCCCGCTTTTTGCGCCGCCCGGCGGAACGTTCGCTCGTGCATGAGAGGCGAGCAGGACGCCACGACGATCCGGTCCAGTTTTTCGTTCTTAATGTCCTCGACTATCAAGTTCTGCCCCGGTTCGGAGCACATGAACTTGTAGTCGCGGACGAGGGCGACGTTCGGCAGGGTCTGGGCGAACTCCAACGTCTCTTTTATATTGACCTTGCCGGCGATGTTCGTGCCGCAATGGCAGATATAGACACCTATTTTTGGCATAATATGTTCTCTTTCACTCTTTTGGAGTAGCAGCCTTCAGGCTGCGCTGGTTTGACGCACCCTAAAGGGTGCTACTCCATTATCCGAAAAATTTCTCCAAGACCCTTGCAGAGCTGACGATCTCGTCACCTATCCCCAATCTTTCTTTCGGGACGCCGATCGCCAGGCCGATGAGCTGCGTAAAATATAAGATCGGTATGTTCACATTGAGCTTGTATTTTTTATTCACCCTGTGCTGATAGGCATCGAGGTTTATCTGGCACAGGGGGCATGGTGTGACAAGGATCTGGACGCCCGCCTGCTCGGCGCAGTGCAGGAGGTTCTTGGAAAGCCTAAGTCCGATCCACTCCTCGGTTCCCATGATGGAGCCGCCGCAACAGTTGGCCTTCATCGAGAAATCCACGGGCGTGGCGCCGCAGGCCTTCATCAGGGTTTCCATCGTCACGGGGCACTCAGGGTCGTCGATCTCGTTCCTGGGGCGGACGATCTGACAGCCATAGTAACAACCGACCTTCAGCCCCGTCAAGGGGTTGATGGCGAACTGTTTTATCTTTGCCGCGCCGATGTCGTTCACAAAAATATCCAGCACATGCCTGACCTTGACGCTTCCGGAGTAGCTAAGATCGCTCTCGGCCAGCGCGGCATTCACCTTTTCACGCATCTCCGGAAATTCTTTCATGTAATTGTGCGCCTTGACAAGGCCGACATAGCATCCGCTGCACGGCGCGACGATCTCGGCATGTCCGTTCTTGCAGTGCTTTTCCGCCAGCGCCAGGTTCCTGGCGGAGATGGAGAGGGCCATGATCTCTTTTATCCCCATGTAGGCTGTGGCCCCGCAGCAGTTCCAGTCGGGGAGCTCGGTGAACTTCGCGCCGAGGACGTCCGCAGTTGCCTGGGTCGACTTGTCATAGGCCTGCGACGTTGCCGACAGCGAACAGCCGGGGTAATACAAATATTCTTTTGTGTATGTCTCTGTCATATCGCTCCAAATTGGTTTGCTTTTTCGACGATCCTTCTAAAACCCTTAATGTCGCGCAATTTGTGCCTTTTGAGCGGGAGGCGCCCCTTCAACCACAATTTCAGCGCGATCGGGATGTTTCTTATCGCCCCAAAGGGATTTGTCCTCAGGAAAAAACGTATGAGGAGCTCCGTCTCCTGATTGCGGCCATATCTGTTAACGACCGTCATGAAGGATTTTGCAAGATGGGAGCCTCTCCACTGCATTGAGAAGCGTTCTTTTATCGAGAGCCTCTTCAGGGCATACATTATGTCCGTTACCTTGATCCCCCTGGGGCAGCGGACATAGCACATGTAGCACGATGTGCAGAGCCAGATGTCGGGGCTGTTCAGCACCTCGTTTCGCAGTCCCGTGCGGATCTTGTAGAAGAGGGACCTTGGACTGTCTTCCATGAGATAGGAGGTCGGGCAGCTTCCGGAGCATGTCCCGCACTGGATGCAGTCGACGATCCTTTCGCCGCCGGGGATGTGTTTGACCTCGTCCAAGAAGTCAAGTTTCATCTCACGTTCTCTTTGAATGTCATGTTTTGTCGCCATGCGCCATAATTTACAATATAGTCGTTCCCCCCGTCAACCATTTTAAAAAAGAAAAGAGATTGAATGATCAATGCGTTAGGTGATATATATGAACCATGCGAAAGTTCATTCAACGTGCCGCGGATATACTTGACAGGTCACCGGAATTCTTCAGGGCGGATGTGAGGCTCTTTGAGCTGAACAGGCGTTTTTTGTGGTTCATCGTCTTCAGGTTCGTTGTTGTGGGGGTCTTTCTCGTCCTGGCGGTTGCAGAGCCGATCATCATTCCTCACGTGTCGGTGAGTTGGGAGGCGTTTCTTGTAATGGCGGCTGTTCTTCTTGTGGCGAATATATGCTATTGGTTTCATTACAACAGGGCGGTGCACTACGTCGATTTTGATCTCCATTCAAAGATGCTCTCCGACAATGTTCAGGTCCAGATAATCGTCGATTTCATGGTCCTTGGGTACCTTACCTACAGATGCGGCGGAATAGAATCGCCGCTGGTCTATTTCTTTCTTCTTCACGATGTCATTTCATGTCTTTTCTTTAAAAAGCGGATCAGTTTTTTATATACGCTCTTGAGCCTCTGCATAATATGTTTCGTGTCGCTTGCGCCGCTTTTTGGATATCTTCCCGCCCACCACTTCATCTTCCCCGAACGATCCATGGCGTTCTATGACAAGGTGGTCTGTTTCTATGGCCTGACCGGCATTTCGGCCTTTTATATCGTTGTCTGGTTCTTTGTCAGTAATATCACCGACAGCCTTAAACTGCAGGAGGACAGGCTTCAGGACAAGGTGAGGGAGCTGATAGAGATGGACGAACAAAAGACCCGCTATATGCTCGTCACGACGCACGAACTGAAGGCGCCGTTCTCGTCCATTCAAAGCTATGTGAACGTCCTTTTAGAAGGTTACGCGGGCGACCTGTCGGAAAAGGTGCGCGAGATATTGTGGAAGATAAAGGCAAGGTGCAATATATTGATGCGAATGATAACAGAGATGATACAGTTGGCGAACATCAGTTCGATGGTGGACAAAAAGGAAGAGGTCGTGATGAAGAAGACGGATATCGTTCGTTTGATCGATGATGCCGTTAGGAACGTGAGCGAGGCGGCAAAGGCAAAAGAACTCAAGCTCATTTTGCCGGAGGACAAGACCTGTATAATAGACGCAAATCACGAGCAGATCGACATACTTTTTAATAATATCTTGTCAAACGCCGTGAATTATTGTTATCCTAAAACGGAAATTGAGATATCCATCAAGGATAGCGGCGACGACCTGATCGTTTCAGTTGCCGACAAGGGCATTGGGATAAAGAAGGAGAATTTGGAGAAGGTCTTTTTGGAATATTTCAGGACGGAAGAGGCGTCCGTCATCAACAAGAATTCAACGGGGCTTGGGCTTTCAATAGCAAGACAGATAATGGCGGTTCACGGGGGTAGGGTCTGGATAGAAAGCGAAGTGAAGGTTGGAACGACGGTCTTTATGGAGTTTCCAAAACGGATGGAGTAGTCTTTGGAGTAGCAACCTTTAGGTTGCGCCAACTTTAGCGCAACCTAAAGGTTGCTACTCCATGGTTGGAGGGTATATATGCCAAAGAAGATCTTTATTGTGGATGACGACGCCGATATAGTGGACGCGATAAGCATGGTCCTGACAAAGAGCGGTTATGAGGTGGGTCATTCGCTCACATCTTCGGACGCGCTGGAGAAGTTGAAACAGTTCCGGCCCGATCTGATCATTTTGGATGTCATGTTCCCTGAGGATTCTTCGAAGGGTTTTGAACTGAGCAGGGTCTTTCACAGCGATCCCGCTGTCAAGGATACGCCCGTTGTCATTTTGTCCGCTGTCAATGTTCGGTTCAAACTAGGTTTTTCAAAGAAAGATGTTGACGAAGACTGGATGCCGGTGAAGGAGTTCCTTGAAAAGCCGGTCGAGCCGCAAAAACTGCTGGAAGTGGTCAAGCGGCTAGCCGGTTAGCCGTCGGGGTCAGACTTGAGTTATTGAGTTTAGACCTAAACTCAATAACTCAAGTCTGACCCCGCTCCCCAATAGCTTTGCGGATTTTAACGAGCGACCTTTTCACCGCAGGCGACAGTTCCAACTTGCATCCTATATATTCGGGCTGGACGGCAATGATGGTTATCTTGGGCATCTTTGTGCCGAGCTTTTCCGCGAGCTGCAAAATTCCCGCAAGGCTCGTGCCGTGAAGGGAGACCTGGGTCGAGTCGGGGGTGAGTGAAATCCCCCCCGTCCCCCCTTTTTCAAAGGGGGGGGCAACCTCTTTTCCCCCCTTTGTAAATGGGGTGGCAACCTCTTTTCCCCCCTTTGTAAATGGGGTGGCAACCTCTTTTCCCCCCTTTGTAAAGGGG
>ORJL010478097.1_pt1 | contig 10987 bp, 8 predicted proteins | sample 1779941 | NCBI WGS metagenome assembly ORJL01 (sample SAMEA104232317, study PRJEB22302) | groundwater metagenome | biome: forest; feature: aquifer; material: groundwater | place: USA | collected 2011-08-07 | depth 5.8 m | reverse complement strand
CAAAAGGCAATTTCCTGTACAGGCTGGGATTGATCGTGTAAGTGCTGGAAACAATCAGCGCCGTATAACCGTCAGGAGCCGATTTCGCCACGATCGCGCTGCCGATGCTGCCCGCCGCGCCCGAGCGATTATCGATAACGACCGATTGTCCCAACGCCTCGGTCAGCTTGACGGCCAAAGAGCGGGCGACAATGTCGGTCGCGCCACCCGGCGCCTGACCCACCACGATCCGGATCGGCTTGTTCGGATAGACTCGTTCAGCGCCGCCCTCCTGAGACAGCGAGGCCGCTGAGTAGCCGCCTATCCACGCGGTCAAAACAAAGAGCGCTATTGTTGATCGCATGCTCATTTACTCCATTTTCAAGCCGGCGCTTTTGACGACTTTCGACCACTTTTCGAGTTCCGCTCGCATCGTATTGGAGAGTTCTGCAGGCGTGCTGCCTGCCGGAATCGCGCCATCCCTGGCTAGCAGTTCTATCACCGCCGGCGTCTCGAGCAACCGGACGATTTCCCGATTCAGCTTGTTGACGATCGCGGCCGGAGTATTTGCCGGAAGCACCACGGCATACCAGCCGTCCACCGCATATCCGGGCACTCCGGATTCCGCCACGGTCGGCAGCCCGGGAATGACCGGTGAGCGCTGCAGCGTGGTTACCGCCAATCCTCTCAGCTTGCCGGTCTTCACGTGCGGCATCCCGGAAATTGCGCTGGTGAGCGCGAGCTGCACTTGTCCTGCCAGCAAATCGATCAAGGCCGCGCCGCTGCCTTTGAACGGGATGTGGACCATGTCGGTGCCGGTCATGTTCTTGAACAATTCCATGCCAAGATGAGCAAACGAACCTGTGCCGGACGAAGCGTAGTTGAGCGCGCCCGGTTTCGATTTGGCGAAGCCGATCAGCTCTTTGACGGATTTTACCGGCACGGCAGGATGCACGACCAGCAGATAAGGCTGCGAAGTCGCCTGACTCACCGGCGAGTACGCCTTCAGCACGTCGAGCGTCAGTTTGGTCATCAGGACGGCATTGGTAATCTGGCTACCCGATATCATCAGCAACGTGTAACCATCGGGCGCCGCGTTGGCTGCAATCGTCAACGCGATTGTGCCTCCGGCGCCGCTGCGGTTGTCGACGACAAACGGCCGCCCCCAGCTTTCGGTGAGCTTCTCGCTCAACTGGCGCGCCAGGATGTCGCTGCCCCCGCCGGGTGAAAAACCGACGATAAAGCGTACTGGCTTGTGCGGATAATCCTGCGCCGGCATTGCCTGCGCGGCGCAGGTGAGCGGAAGGAGCAACGGTATCCAGGCAAGCGGGGCTCTCTGCACTCATCCTCCTGCGGTTCCAATAACGATGCACGTCACGCCCGCGGATCGCGCCGCCGGCCGCAACATTACGCTCGCCGATGCCGGCTGGACGCGTTGGATACGCGTGTATACACTAGCATACGAAGGCGTCGCGCGCACGTCAACGCATCATCACTGCGCCGATATTTCTTGCGGGGAATCATTGCAGTGTCGGATCCAGTCTACGATGTGATCGTGCTCGGCGGCGGCAATGCCGCATTGTGCGCCGCGCTGTCAGCACGCGAATCCGGCGCGCGGGTGCTCGTGCTCGAGCGGGCGCCAGTGGAAAAGCGGGGCGGCAACAGCGCCTTCACCGGCGGCGGTTTCAGGATGGTCCACCATGGCGCGGACGACATCCGGAAAATCGTGCCGGACCTCACCGATGAAGAAGTGGCGCGCTCGGATTTCGGCGAATACACCGCCGAGCAGTACCTCGATGATCTTGGCCGCATCACGCAGTACTACATCGATCCCGATCTTGCCGAAATCATCGTGAACCAGAGCACCGGCACCGTGCACTGGATGCGCGAGCGCGGCATCCGCTTCATGCCCAACTACGGCCGCCAGGCCTATAACGTCGGCGGGCGATTCAAGTTCTTCGGCGGGGTGGTGATATACGCCAACGGCGGAGGACGCGGCCTGATGGAACTGCACTACAAGGCCGCGGAGAAACACGGCATCACGGTCCGCTACGGCGTGCGGGCGACATCGCTGCTGCACGGGCCGGCGGGAGTGGCCGGGGTGCGCGCGGTCGTGAACGGCACGCAGGAGGAGGTACGCGCCGGGGCCGTGGTGCTCGCGTGCGGCGGCTTCGAGGCCAACCGTGAAATGCGCACCCGCTATCTCGGTCCGGGCTGGGACATGGCCAAGGTGCGTGGGACCCGTTACAACACCGGCGACGGCATCACCATGGCGCTCGACCTGGGCGCGCAGTCTTACGGCCAATGGTCCGGCTGCCACTCCGTGGCCTGGGAGCGTTACGCGGCGGATTTCGGCGATGTCGAATCGCCCCATGCGGGCTACCGCCACAGCTATCCGTTCGGCATCATGGTCAACGCGGACGGCCTGCGTTTTGTCGATGAAGGCGCCGATTTCCGCAATTACACCTACGCCAAATACGGGCGCGTCGTGCTGCAGCAGCCGGGAAGTTTCGCGTGGCAGGTGTTCGATGCGCAGGTCAAGCACCTGATGCGCGACGAATACAAACTGCGCGGCGCAACCAAGGTCCAGGCCGACACGCTCGAAGCGCTGGTGGAAAAAATGCAGGATGTGCACCCCATTCGATTCCTGGCAACCGTGCGCGAATACAATGCGGCGATCAAGCGCGATGTCGCGTTCGACCCGAACATCAAGGACGGCCGCGCGACGACGGATCTTGCCATCGACAAGACGAACTGGGCCAATACCATCGAGCAGCCGCCGTTCGAAGCGTACTCCGTGGGTTGCGGCATTACGTTTACCTTTGGCGGCCTGAAAATCGATACCAACACGCGCGTGCTCGATATGGAAGATGCGCCGATGCCGGGACTGTATGCGGCAGGGGAACTCGTCGGCGGACTGTATTACTTCAATTATCCGGGCAGCACCGGACTGATGGCCGGCTCGGTGTTCGGCCGTATCGCGGGGCGCGAGGCCGCGGCGTTCGCCAAGGCCGCGCCGGCGACCTGACGTCAGCCTGCGCCGCGCCTACGCCTTCCTTTCCGCGAGATAGCGCTGGCGGGCGAATTCGAGCAATCCGCCGCTACCCACGATGCGCTCGATCAGCGGCGGAAACTTGCGCATCGCAACGCTTTTTCCAGTCGCGGGATTGCGCACCTCGCCCGCCGGATAATCAACCTCGAGCGTTTCACCGTCGTTGACGATGCCGGTAATTCCCGGCGCCATGAAAATCGGCATCGCGCGCGCGATGCTGTTGCGCATGAACAACCGCGACACCGACTCGACGATGATCGCGGCGATGCCCACTTCGCGCAGCACCAGCCCGGGCCGGCTCGAACCGCAGCCGAAGTTCCGGCCGGCTACCCGGGTACCGCCCGGTTGCACCTGCCGCGGAAATTCCGGCCGGTACGTTTCCAGCGTATGCAGCTTCAACTCCTCCATGGTCGGATACTGGTAATACGGGTTGATCGCGTCGGTCTCGACGGAGTCGCCAAATTTCCAGACCCTGCCCCTCAACACGCGATCCAGATCAAAGCTCATCGAACACCTCTTTCGGATTCGCAATATGCCCCGCGACTGCCGCAGCCGTGACGGTGAGCGGGCCGCCGAGATAAATATCAGCCTGCTGGCTGCCCTTGCGCCCTTTGAAGTTCCGCGTGGTCGCGGTGATGCAAACCTCGCCGTCGGATAGAAATCCGACCCTCGGCTGGCAGATGCCACACCCCGGCGTGATCACCTGCGCGCCGGATTCGATGAGTTGCGTGACGAGGCCGGCTTTCAGGCATTGCAGGTAGACCTGCTGCGACGCGGGCGAAATCAGGAAACGCACGCCCTTCGCCACCTTGCGCCCCTTGAGCATGCGCGCGGCGATCTCGATGTCCTCGTAACGGCCGTTGGCGCACGAGCCGATCTGGGCTTGATTGATGCGCGTGCCGGCGACCTCGTCGACCGGACACACGTTGCCGAATTGATGCGGCTTGGCGACGACAAACGGCATTTCATCGACATTCAGGCGGATTTCCTTTTCGTATTGAGCGCCGGGATCGGCGGCAACGGGTTCGTACGGTTTGTCGGTCCGTAGCTTCAGGAATGCGCGCGTCCGCTCGTCACACGGAAACAGCGCGAACTTGGCGCCCACCTCGACTCCGTGCGCGGCGAGGCACATGCGGCTGTCGATGGTGAGTTCGGGCACCAGTGACCCCGCATACTCGATCGACATGCTGCCGGCGAAATCGTCGCCGTATTGGCCGGCGAGATACAGGATGATGTCCTTGGCGATCGGGTAGCCGGGCTGCCGCCCGTCCAGGATTACTTTGACTGTCTGCGGCACCTGGAACCAGAGTTCGCCGAACAACAGCACGAACAGCATGTCCGCGCGCGTGATGCCCGCGCCGCCGGAATTGAGCGCGCCATAGCTGATGGTGTGAGAGTCGTTGCCGACGACGAGCTCGCCCGGCCGCATCAGGCCGTAATCCGCCATCATCTGGTGGCAGATCCCGGGCTCCGCGTCGTGAAAGATCTTGATGCCGAGCCGCTCGACTTCCCTGCGGATCAGCGCATTCTTGTCCGCCTGGGCCTGGTTCAACGTCGGTTGATGATGATCGAGCAGGATGAAGACGCGTTCGGGGTCCCAGACGCGCGGCAGCCCGTCCTTGAAGCCCGCCTGCAGCGCGAGGTCGTGCATGGGTTCCGCCGCGTGATAGTGACACATCGCGCCGTCGATGCGGGCCTCCATCATGTCGCCCGCCTGCACCGGCTTGCCCGCCAGGTTATGCCGAGACAGCAGCTTTTCGGCCATCGTTTGTGCCATGGATCCGCCCTTAAGCTGTGGAATCAAATGTTGCTCGCAAAGAATGGGGCGGTTTTGCTATTAGCCGCCTGTCGGACCCGCAAGTCCGACAGGCGGCTCAGCGTTCATATTTTTTGAGCATTGCCGCCGAAAAATAGCGCTGCTCGAGTTCCTGCTGCCTGGCGAGTCCCTCGCCATCGGCGCCGACTTCCGGCACGGGATACGGACGGTCCTTGCGCTTCGCCACAAAATCTTCCCACGCCGCGACGCCCGAGGACTGAAAATCCTGCATGAAATCCCACAGCGCCGCCCAGATCACATGGTGGGTGAAGCCCGGATACCACGCGATGTTCACGCCCAGCGCCAAATGCTCGTCGAGACCGAGATAGCGCGGCAGCTTGCCCTTCATGAAGGAGAAGGGGCCGGACACTGCGGCGCGCGCGCGCTTGATCTCATCGGTCGAGTGCGGCGACTCGAGTTGCACCCAGTCCACGCCGGCTTCGTCCCGGTATGCTCTCAGCCTCGCAATGCAGTCGTCGAGACTGCTATTCGCGGCATCGCGCGCGTAGCACTGCGCCATGATCACGAAGTCGGGATCCAGCTCGTTTTTCATATCGACGGCCGCGCGGTAACGGGCGATCGCCTGCTCTGTCGGCACGACTTCCATGCCGGCGCTCTGGGTCTTGCGCTTGCCCTCGAGCGGCTGGTCGTCGATGCGAATTCCCGCCAGGCCGGCGTGGATGCATTCGCGCACCAGGCGGCGCACCGCCATGATGCCGCCGTGCCCCGTGTCACCGTCCATGATCACGGGATACTTCACGCTTTGCGCGATCCAGCCAGCAATCTGCACGCATTCCATCATCGTGACCGTGCCCACGTCGGCGTGGCCGGTGTATGCGCCGACCACGCCGCCGGTGCCCACGAACCCGGCTTCGCACCCTGCCTGTTCCATCACGCGCGCGAGCGCAGCGCTCGGCGGATGCAGCACCGCCAGCACTTTGTCCTTGCGGTGTATGAGCTTCTGCAGCAGCGCCGATTTGGTCTCTGAATCGGGATGGGTCACGTTGTTCGCCTATGCTTTCTGCGCTTTCAGAATGGACCCGAGCGTCCGCACATCGGTCTCGCGCTCGAGCTGGCCCACCATGTCAAGCAGCCGCCGGACGGCATTCGCAGCGAGTGCAGCGCCGGCAGTACGCCGGAACTTGCGCTCGATCTCGGCGCGGGTGAGCGGATGTTCGGGGCTGCCGCGCCGCTGTTCGACGGTTTCGTCCCACGTTCTGCCGTCGACTGCGCGCGCGTGTGCCTTCACGGCATGACGTTTCGCCGCGCCGGCGATATCAAGTTCCGGGTCGTGCTTGATCTCGACCTTGGTGATAACGCGCATGATGGCCGGATCGGCGACCCGGTCTTCGCGATATTGGTCGATGAACGACTGCCCGTCGAGCAGCTTTACGGCTGCCGCAAAGTAACCGTTCATCTGCGAGGCGACCACGGTCGAAGGCCGGTATTCCCAGCCCACATTGTTCACACCGATTCTGCTCATGCTCAGCGTGAGGCGATCGAGATTCGCCGCCGTCAGCCCGCGTTTCATCATCGCGTCGAGCGCATCGATGATCGTATGCGCGCTTGCGCAGGCTGCATACACCTTGAAGCCAACCTGCGGGGTTTCCCATTCCCGACCGAGGGACTGCACAAACGGCGTGAGGTCCGGGCTTTCTGCCAGCGTACTCATGAACCCCGCGTCAGGCGCTTCCAGTACATCCGGGCTGCCGGTAAAGCCGCGCTCGGCCAGCAACGCCGCCAGTACGCCCGCCTGCGCGGCGCGTCCGGCATGCAAGCGTTTGGTCATTGCGCCGGTTCTCACCGCGCAATAGAGGCCTGCGGCCTGAGTGGCGGCAATGGCCAGCGCATTGGTCGTATGCCCGGGTGAGAGTCCCAGAATGTTCGCGGCTGATGCCGCCGCGCCGAGACAGCCCGCGGTGCCCGTCGGGTGATAGCCCTTCATCTGATGCGGAATGCCTGCGCAGACGCCGACGCGCAGCCCGATTTCGTAACCTGCCACCATCGCCGTCAGGAATTCCCTGCCGCCCTTGTGTCTTGCTTCAGCCAGCGCCAGTGTCGCGGGTATGGTGACTGCACCGGGATGCATCAGCGAGCGCAGGTGTATGTCGTCGATCTCGAATCCGTGTATGGCCGTTCCGTTCACCAGCGCCGCGTCCGTGGGGCTCGCGGATCTCTCATGCCCCCATAGCGTCGACGGGCCACCGCCGCTCAACTCGACTGCCACCTGCGCGGCGATCCCGCCCCATGGTTGTGTCGAGCCGAATAAACCGCATCCCAGACCATCCAGAAGACAAAGCCCTGCGTGCTCCAGGACTTCGCGCGGAATCGCGTCGTAGTGCAGCGTCGATGCCCACGCGCCAAACTGCGCGGTGGCGCCCGGCTTGCCTGCCGGCGTCATAATGACTTGATGGTTACGCTGTCGCATCGGACGGTCGCCGCATGTTTTGAAGTATGGGCCAACTATGAGAGCAGTTGGATGATTTCGGCAACATTAGAGACGTTTTCCAAATTGCGGATCATGTCCAGGGCCTGGTCGATATGCTTCGCCGGCACCGGACGCGCCGAGAAAGCGACGCAGTCCCGGAATTTTTCTTCCAGAACTTCCGTTGTCACCGGATGCCGCGGATCGCCGGGCATGCCATCGGGCCGGCACGTCAGCACGCGGCCATCCAGGGTGCGGATCTCGACCGCCGGCCGGGATGTCGCGGAATCGCCGCCCCACAACTGCGGCGCATCCGGCTCTTCGCGATAGCTTACGCGGTCCGCCATCCGGAGCACCGCGGGATCGCGCAGTCCATCGTCAGTAAAGTCCCGCAGCGTGACGTTGCCGCGCACCATGGCGACCGCGGTGGTGAACGGAATGCTGTATTTGCCGTCAATGCTGAGTTGCGGCCGGCGCTTGAGCTCGAGCGGCTCCGAAAGCAGCTTGGTCGCGCCCGTTCCGCCAATCACCGTGATCGTATCGACGTCCGAGGGTCGCAGGTGGTGCTCTTTGCGCAAACGCAATACCGCGGTGTTGGTCGCGCGGGTGTAACCGCAGGCAGGCCACACCTTGAACCCGTGCCGGTCCAACAATGGAAATTGCGTTCCGAGTCCGCCGATGACGTCGTGCCACTCCGGCGCGTCGGTCCGCACATACGTTTTGAACAGCCCGTAACGGCCTTCGAGCACCTCCTTCGTGCCGACGATGCCGCGCCGGGAAAGCTCGGCGGCCAATATCGCGCCCTGCCCGGAAAACCCGGCCTGCATCGATCGCATATGAGTGGCGGCACCCATAGCCATCTGGCGGCTGCCGCTCATCTGATTGAAACCGATTCCGAGCGCATTCTCCATTTGCCCTTCATCGAGTCCCATCAGTCGTCCCGCCGTCGCCGCACCGGACATGAAGCCGAAGAGCTGCGTTGGAAACCAGCCTTCAGTGATGGTCCAGTCGGGAATGCGTATTCCCGCGTTGAGGCGCGTATGCAAGTCCGTCCCCACTGCGATCGCGGCGATCAAGTCGCGTCCGCTGATGCCTCCCAGCTTCTCGGCGATCGCAAACGCGACCGGCACGGTGGCGATGCTGACGTGCCCGCCCGCGCCGACATCGTCATAGTCCAGCATATGACCGAGGCTTCCATTCACAAACGCGGCCCACGCCGCGGGCGCTTTTTCACCGAAACCCAGCAGCGTGCTTTCGGGCCTGCCGCCCATTTCGGTCACGTAATCGGCGACCAGCTTTGCCTCCGGTGCATGGCCGCTTGCTCCGATGGTCACGCCCAGCGTATCGAGCACGCATTGCTTGATCAGATCGACAAGGGCCGCGGGCAGTGCCTCATACCGGAGAGTTGTCGCGTGGCGGGCGAGCAGCCGCGTTGCACCTTTGCCCGCAGACATGACTATCAAGCGGGCGAGCTGCCCGCCAAGGCCGTGAACGCCTTGTCGAGCGACGCGTCGGCGCGCGCCAGGTGCTCGCTGCTGTCCTTCAGCCAGGCGAAATCCGCAGTCACCTCCGCGCGCTCGTTCGCCAGCATGCGCTTCCCCCCCGCGAGTTGCGGCCCGCCGATACCCCTGCGGCCGAACACCATGTATTCGGCGCTGATGACTTCTTTGAAGGCGGTTTCGTTCAACGGAAAAGCCTGCTTCGTGTCGATTTCATAAATGCGCGCTGCTTCCGCATACGGGATTTCGTGCAGCTTGAGACCCTGCGCGCGTCCGTAGTCGGTCAGGTTGGAAGCAAAATGGTGACCGATGCGAAACGGCACATCGGCACGCTGCAGCAGCGCATCCGCAATTTCGGTCGTCGTCGAGTAGTCCGCCTTGACTTCGGCCAGCGCGCGCTCCTTGTTGACGACGATGCCATCCAGGATTTGCTCAAACAGTTTGAAGACCTGCAGCGGCCGCGCGCTCGGGACGGGGTCGTAGGTGCGATAGTCGAACATGCCGGTGCGGATGTTGTGCGCCATGAGGAACACGGTCTGCATTTCGCCGACCATGATGCTGGCCTGTGCCCGCAGCTGTTCGAGCGCCGCGGGATTGCGCTTCTGCGGCATGATGCTGCTCACGCCGGTGAGTTCCCCCGTGGCGAGCACGAACCATGGCACCGGGTCGGAATATTGCGCGTGAATATCCTGCGCGAACTGCCCGAGCTGAATGGCGGCGATCGAAAGTGCGCTCGCGACGTCGAGGCTGCTGTCGACCGGGGCAAAATGGTTTGCATCGTACGCATTCTCGACGAGCCCTTCAAAGCCCAGCAGGACGGCAAGGCGCTCCCGGTCGAGCGGGAAGCTGGAGGTCGCGAGCGCGGCGGCCCCCAGAGGATTCTGATTGATGCGCCGATACGCTTGCTGCAGGCGCTCGGTTTGACGGCCCAGTGCCGATCCCAGCGCGAGCAGGTAATGCGCGAATGTCGTGGGCTGTGCCTGCACGCCGTGGGTGTAGGCGGGAATGATGGTTTCCGTGTGCCGGTCCGCGAGGACGAGCAGCTTGTCGCGGGAAGTCACCAGCGCCTTACACACCTCGAGCAGCCCGTCACGCAGGTTCATGCGCGCGATTGCCGACGCGATGTCCTGACGGCTGCGCCCGGTGTGCAGCCGCGACGCGTCCGGGCCCGCCCCGGCAAGCAGCCGGGGCTCGTACTCGAGGTAGTCGGCGGAGCGTGGCGACGGCGAGCCGCGCTCCTGCGCGATCAGCTGCGCGATTGCCTTCGCGATCCGGCCGGCGATCGCATGCGGCACGATCGCGGCCTCGTCCAGCATGACGATCGACGCCCTGTTGATCTGATCGAGGAACTCGACGCTCCGCGCGCCGCCGCGGAAGACCTCGTTGATATCCAAGGTTGCGGTGTGATTCAGTCGACCTTCAGCCCCGCTCCGCGTACCACCTCACCCCAGTCGCGCACTTCTTTGGCCACATAGGCTTTGAACTGGGCCTGCGTGAATGGCGCCGGCTCGGCTGAGTTCGAGACCAGCAGATCTTTCATTCTCGGCTGTTCCACCGCCTTCATCGCGTCGGCGTGCAGCCGTTCGACGATGCGCCGCGGCGTGCCACCGGGTGCAAAAAATCCCGTGTTGCATCCCATCACGAATCCGGGGAGGACTTCGGCAACCGCCGGAACGTCGGGATAAAGCGGCGAGCGGGCCGGCAAAGTGATTCCCAGGGCCGTCAGCCTTCCGGACTTCATGTGGGGAATGGCGGCGGAAATGCACGAAAAATACATTCCCGCTTCTCCCCCGACCAGGGCGGCCGTGGCCGGCCCGCCTCCCTTGTACGGCACGTGCAGCGGCTTGATTCCGGTCAGGCGGTTGAACCGTTCGCCCGTAAGGTGCGTGATCGAACCGGGGCCGGAAGACGCGAAAGAAAGCTCGCCCGAGTGTCGTTTTGCATATTCGATCAGCTGCGGGATTGTTTTCACACCGAGCTTGGGAGTGACGACGAGAACCAGCGGCGACTGTGACGGCAGCGCGATCGGCTCGATGTCCTTCAGCGGATCGTACGGCAGCTTCGTGTAGAGGCTCGCGCTGATGGCATGGCTCGGCACGTCGGACATCATCAAGGTGTAGCCGTCGGGAAGGGCTTTCGCGACCATGCCGACGCCCAGCGTGCCGGCGGCGCCCGGGCGGTTATCGATTACCACATGCTGCCCAAGCGAATCGGAT
>ORJL010113849.1_pt1 | contig 10989 bp, 16 predicted proteins | sample 1779941 | NCBI WGS metagenome assembly ORJL01 (sample SAMEA104232317, study PRJEB22302) | groundwater metagenome | biome: forest; feature: aquifer; material: groundwater | place: USA | collected 2011-08-07 | depth 5.8 m | reverse complement strand
CTTCGCCCGGCTCCGGCGGGGCAGGCCCGGCGGCGGCCCCCCCCCAGCCCCCAGCCCCTAGCCCCCAGCCCCTGATTTGTCCCAAATGCGGCTGCGACGATGAATCGATGATCGAGCCGGTGGATGGCCGCCGATGGTTCTGCAACAACTGCTCGCACGATTGGCCGACCCGTCTCGGCGCGCCGCAGCGCCAGCCTCCGCTCGCTCACGAATCGGACGAGCTACGGCCAGGCTCGCCGGAGCGCCAACGGCGCGAAGGCGGTCGGTTCGCGTCGATTGACGCCCTGGTCGCGTGCGCCGGTCTCCGCCGGTCGGAGCTCGTCACGCTGGCCGACATCGGCGCGCTGAACACGTTCGGCTACGACCGCCGCTCCGCGCTGTGGCAGGCGGAGCGCGCCGTGCGCCCCTCTGGGGAGCTCTTCGAGAACTCAGAACTGAGAACTGAAAACTTAGAACTCCCGAGCCCCGAGCCCCTCGCCCCGAGCCCCGAGTCGTGTCCCTTGCGGCCCATGAACGAAGCCGAGCGCCTCGTCGCCGACTACGCGGGGATGGGGTTGACCGTCGGCCGCCATCCGATGGCGCTGCGGCGCGACGATCTGGCCATGCGCGGCGTCCTGCGCGCCATCGACCTGCACGGCGCGCGGCACGGGCGGCGCGTCCGGGTTGCCGGCATGGTGATCACGCGGCAGCGGCCCGGCACGGCGAAAGGCTTCGTCTTTCTGACGCTCGAGGACGAAACCGGCATTGCCAACATCATCGTACGTCCGGATCTCTTCGCGCGCGATCGGCTCGTCATCGTCGAGGAGCCGTTTCTGATCGTGGACGGCGTGCTGCAGGCCCAGGACGGCATCACGTCAATCCGTGCCGAGCACGTGCAAGGCATGAAAGGCGTGGACATCGACTTCGACGCGCATGATTTCTACTGACACCCCGGACCTTCCGGTCCTTCGTCACCCCCGAATATCGTCAGTGCCGTGCGCCGTTCTGTGACACTTTCGTTGTGAAACACACACTATTGCAAGCGAATGGCTGGCATAGTGATTGCCCTATATGACGATCGGATATGGATAATCAGGAGGATAGCGCTATGGAGTCAGTGACGACGGAGTCTGCGACGACGCACGACCAGCCGGCGCCGATCGCTCCGACCCCCGATCGCTCCGTGGACGTGGATGCGACCACCGCGCACATTCGCGCCCTGAGCACCAATCGCCCGTCGATCGTCGCCTATCTGCGCGCGATACCCGAAAGCAAGCAGGAAATCGCGCTGCTGCACGCGTTGGAGGTGGGCATCACGGAGCTTGCCGCCAGGCGCGAGCGGTTCAAGCACTGACCTGACACCCGGCGCGGATGCGCCCGAACGTCAGATCCGGCGTGGGTCGTCCGGCAGCCGCTCGCAGTCCACGATGGCCGCGGCGACGGCAGGCCGCGCGCCGGCGACGACCGGCGCGACCGTGCGCACGGCGCGAGCCAGGCATTTCGAAAGGCCCGCGTCGTTCCCTCCAACCTCCAGAGGAATCCTGATCAGCATCTCGATCGACGTGTCCGGGTCGATCGGCTTCTGCGCGCGGAACAGCACGCCGGAGCGGCTGATATTCTCGGTCTGTCCCTCGCGCCATTCCGGACTGCCCGCCTCTCGGTACAGCATCGAGATCGGGATCGCGAAGCGCGTGGCGCGGTCGAAGGGCGGTTCCATCAGGGGAGTCCTGTCAGTGTGACATCGTCATCGGGCTTCCGGCGCGGCTGCCCTTCACACAAACGACCCGGCGGCAAGATACCGTGAAGCCGATCGCCGGCGATCACTCCGATCCATCGTCGCGGCGGAGGTCCACCGAACGCTCGTCGCCGTCGCGCGAGACGGTCACGCGCCACGGATTGCAGCACACTTCACAATCCTGCACGAAGCTGCCCGACACCTCGGGCTCGAGGTAGATCTCGACTTCTTCGCCGCAGTACGGGCAGGTCACCTGAAACTGATCGTCCATCGCCTCAGATTTCTCCGCGTGCGAGCCGATCGCACAGCTCGTCGAGCGAACGGACGCGCGTGCAGTCCGCGTCGGGATAGAGATCGGCGGCGTCGAGCAGCACCGCATCGAGGCCGGCGGCCCGGGCCCCGACCACATCCACGTGATACAGATCGCCGACGTGGACGGTCGTTTCGGCACGGGCGCCGCTGCGCTCGAGCGCGATCTCGAACAGCCGGGGGTCCGGTTTTTCAACGCGCTCGCAATGCGAATCGAACAGCACGTCCACCCGCTCCGCGAGGCCCAGCCGCGCGAAGACCGCGTGCAGCGTGCCGTTGGCGTTCGAGACGATGACGAGCCGGAGGCCGAGCGCGCGAAGCCGCGCGAGTGCGGGAATCACGTCGTCGGGCACCGTCTCCCAGAGGTTGTGTTCGGCGTGGTACGTGTTCAGCGCGGCGAGCGCTGCGTCGGTCGCCGCGCTCAACGGCACGCCTGCCTGGGCCAGCACGAGATTGAAATACAGCCAGCCGCGCCGTTCGTCGTTTGTCGCATCGATCGTCGCGCCGAGATCCAGTTGCCGCTTGGCGCGCGGTTCCGCCGCGGCCAGCGCGTCCGCGCTGGTGCGCACGCCGTGGCGCGCGAGCTCGTCGCTCACACGGGCCCAGTTTGGAAAGACGAGCACGCCCCCGGCATCGAGGAAGATCGTCTCAAGCTTGCGCGTCATCCTGCACTTCCCGGACCGTGACCGAGCGATCCGCCGCGAGCTCGACGTGAAAGAGCTGATCGAAGCCTTCCGCCAGCCTCGGCGGCTCGAGGCGTTTTGCGACGGTGAAGATCGCGACGTTGGGAACCTTCGCGCGGCCGGTGCGCCCGCTGTTGCGCGCGACCGCCTGGCGCGTCGTCACGTCCAGAAAGTAGCCGACCACGCGCGCCCCGTGTGCGCGGGCAAGCTCGATGAGCGCGCGCCGATCCGCTGCGGTCGGGTTGGTGTTGTCGACGACGACCGATGCGCCCGCGGAGAGCGCCGCAGCGACGGTGCGCCGCTGGCGCGCGTCGCGTGCTGTGGCATTCGGCCAGAGATCCTTGCTGACGTGCTGATGCGTCGCGGCGAAGTAGTGGCGGTAGAAGGTCGTCTTTCCAGCCGCCGGCAGCCCGATGAGGATCACACACTCGGCGATCGCTGGTCCTTTCGCACGTGGCGCATTATATGTCCCCGCTCAACGCACGCCGGTGGCCGCCGGCCTGAGCGGCCGGCGGAGCGTGCCTGAGTCGACGGTTTTTCCGGTCCGCGAGACCACCTGAAAGTGCAGGTCGTCCCCGGCGATCTCGTTCAGCATGAAGCTCTGATCCCGATCGAATCGCGCCTCGGTCAGCGCCGATCGCTTCAAGTCGCCCGGCCGAAGCTGGCCGCCGGCGCCCGACACGAAGTAACGGAAAGACCTGGTGCCATGCGGCCATTTGCCTCGCCACGTCGTACTGCGGCTTCTGCCCCGTCCCGTAGTCGCCGATGGCCGCGAACTTGACTGAGTCTCTCACGTTGGGGAGCCTCAGGACGGTCGGCTCCGGCGCCTGGGCAGCTTCGGTGACAACCGCCACGCTGGCAGTCGACGCCCCCGCGCTCTCCCGATCGCACGCCCAACCCGATACGGCGGCGACAACGGTCGCGACCAACAGCCTGCGGAACGAAGACGGCAGCATCACCGGCGGATTGTAGGTACGGCCTGGTGGATGAAATCGACGATCAGATTGGTGGTCGAGTCACGCAGGATCAGATCGTGGCCCATGAACCGATACTCCAGGCCGTCCGGTAGCCGCGGTAGTCGAGCGAGCCGCAGCGGCGGAACTCTCGCGAGCGGCTCATCCTTGGGGTACTCCATATTGACCTGCACCGGTTGTTGCCGCGGCACTTCCTTCATGGCCGCGTAGATATCGCGCGCCCGCCCGGCATCGCCAGTCGTTGGGGTTGCCGTCCGCCAGGTTGTCCTGAAAGCTTCGAATCCCCGAGTACAGGTTCTTGAAGACCTGCCACGGCCCGGAAATGGCCGCGGACACTTCGTCGAAGACTTTGCGTTCGGCCGGGGCGAGCGGCTTCAGACGCCCGCCGCCGTCGTGGATGATGCCGATTGAGGTCGAGAAGCCCAGGGCGCGTGCGCGCATGTTGATGGTGCGCGCATCTTCCGGGTTCTTGATGCCGCCGCCCGGCACCGAGTTGATGTTGACGTCGAAGGTCGCGTGGTCCCTGAGATGCTGCAGCTTCTTGTCCAGCAGCCGCAGGCTTTTCTTCGAGACTTCATCGGGCTCGGCGTTGTCGATGCTGATCTGCAGGAAGTCGAGGCCGGCCGCGTTCAACGCTTCGATCCGCTGAGGGACCAGGCAATAGAGGTTCGTGATGAGGCCCGCCATCATGCCGCGCGCCCGAATATGGCGGATCAGATCGTCCAGATCGGGGTGGAGCATCGGCTCGCCGCCGCTGAACGCGACCACCGAAGTGCCGAGATCCGCCAGTTTGTCCGATGCGGCGAATCATCGCGTCGGTCGGGACCGGCGGCGACACTTTGTCGTACTCGTTGCAGTAGCCGCAATCGATGTTGCAGCGGCGGATCGGGATGATCTGAACGAGCAGCGGATGGGCGGTGTGCGTCAGGCGGCGCACGAATTCGCGCACCGATCGCGCCTTACGATTGAGTGTGGCCGGCAAAATCGTCACGGAATCCCGAAATCATACCATTGTCAGACGGGCGCCTCGACCGGCCGGAGCCGCCGGATGCGCTCGCCAACTTTCATCGATCCCGTGAACAGCATCGCGATCGGAATGACGCCGAAGAGTTCATGGTGGGCGACCGCGGCCAGCCCGGCTGACGCCAGGCAGCCGCAATTGCTGCAATCGGGCGCGCCGCCGAATTGGCACGGCGTGATCCTGGTGGACAGATCGGCGGACACGCACAGGGTCGTCCGCGCGAACACGCACGTGTCGGGCGAATCCGGAGGCTCCGCGTAGGCCTCAATCAGCGCCTTCGGCATCTCCAGTTTGCCGTAGCGCTGCCGCAGCGCCATCAGATCGGCAATCACGCGATCGCGGTCGGCGGGAAGCAGCCGCTCCGCGGAAATCTCGCCAATCTGCGGCGTGTACAGGCTGACCCAGATCTTCTGAATCTCCGTCCGCGCCGACCAGAACCGCACGAATTCCTCGAGGTAGCCCTGCCGATTCACCTGTTGGCGTGTGATCGTGCAATGCACCGTGATCTGGTGGCCGGCGATGTGCTTCAGGATGCGCTCGTAGGTCGCGGGCGTTCTCCGTGCATCGTGTTCCGGCTGCAGGCCGTCGATCGACACCACGATCGAGAGACGCGCGAGGCCGCGCCACTCCTGCGGAATTTCCCGCACGGCGCTCGTGACGAGCTGCACGTAGATGCCGCGGCTCGACAGGATCGGCAGCAGTGCGTTCAGCTCGCGATAGCGGACGAGCGGCTCACCGCCCACGATGGAGACGTGCAGCGGGCGATGGCGATCGACCAGCGCGAGCACGCCGTCGATGAGCGCCTGGCCCTTGTAGTCTCGAACGTCGCGCAGCGTCAGATCGCCGCCGAGATGATCGGCTCCGTACGCGTAGCAGCCCGGACAGCGAAGTGGACATTCGCGGGTGATTTCGATCGAAAGCGTGGGCGTGTAGCCCGTGAGAATCCGGCCCCAGGCAGCGACGACCCCGTTCATCGCTCTCACTATAGCAGCCCGATGGCCGCGCTATTTCACAGCTGTGACCATGATCTCGACAAGACCATCCGCGCTCATCAGCGGGACGCCGACCGTCGCCCGCGCAGGAAAGTCCTTCGTGATCACTTCACGGTATACGGCATTCATCTCCTCGAACCGCGTCATGTCCGGCAGATACACGATGGCGTCCACGACGTGCGACCAGTCGAAGCCCGCAGCTGTGAGCGTCCGGCCGATGCGGGCAAGCGTCTCCGCGGTCTGCGCTTTGACGTCGCCCTTCGTGGCGGGCGTGCTGCCCAGCGTGCCCGCGACGTAGAGCCGGCGCCCGACACGAATGGCAGAGCTCAGGTTCGGGCTCGGCTTGCCCGGAGATCCATCCGCATTCGGCGTCGTAATCGCCGTGCGGCTGGGATTCTTCACGGCAACCATCGTGATTTCGACGACGAGCTCAGGCGCCGTCAACGCCGCCTGTACGGTGGCGCGCGCCGGCGGATCCTTCGGAAAATAGGTCCGATAGACGGTGTTCATGTCCTGAAACTTCGCCGCATCGGTAATGAAAACGCGCCCGCTGACGACATCGGCGTAGCTCATCCCGGCAGCGGTGAGAATCGCGCCTGCGTTCTCGAGCACCGTCTTGGTCTGTGTTGCCATGTCTCCGGACACCATGGCGTTGTCCTTGCCGTTACGGCTGACAAGTCCTGCGAGAAACAGCGTGTTGCCGCTCTTGATGCCGTAGCTGTACGGATTCGACGCTGCCATCCAACCGCTCGGGTGAACGACAACGCGCTCCGCGCCCGATGGCACGGCCACCATCGACATCTCAATCAACGCATCGGGCAGCGCAAGACCCGCGATGACGACGGTGGTCCGCGCCGGCGGATCCTTCGGCCACGCGGTGCGATACACCTCGTTCATCGCGGCAAAGTCAGCAGGATTGCGGAGATAGACGTAGACGCTTGCGGCGTTGGACAGGCTGGAACCGGCCGTCTTGAGCGTGGCGGCGATGTTGTCGAGCACCTGCTGGGTCTGCGCCTTGATGCCGCCTGCGACAATCTGGTTGTTGGCGCCGGTGGCCAACATGCCGGCCACGTAAATCAACCCGTCCGCCTTGACCGCCGCGCTGAACGGCAGCCCGGCGCCGCTCGGGAAGACCTCTTTCGAGGGGCCCTGGCCCGCCGCCGCGGCCGCGGTCACCATGAGGACGAGCACTGTCGTGAGAACGCGCATGTCTGACACCTCATAAAAAGTGACCGTCATTCTATCTGGTCCGGCTGAAGCCGGACACTACCGGCGTCGCGTGCTTCGGTAGTGTCCGCCTTTAGGCGGACCAACGATGCCAAGCGCTATCGCACTCAGGTGGGAATGCTATCGTAATGGCGATGTTTGAGAAACGGCGATCCAGGATTCATGGCTGGGGCGTATACGCAACGCGGACAATACAGAAAAATACGCGGATCATCGACTACGCGGGCGAGAAGATCTCGAACCAGGAGAGCCTCAAGCGGGAGCGGCGCTACATCCGCCAAGGTCACATCTGGTGCTTCAAGTTGACGAACCGGACGGTGATCGACGCCGGCGTCGGCGGCAACGACGCGCGATTCATCAATCATTCATGCCGGCCGAACTGCTACGTTGACATCAAGGACGGCGTGATCTGGATCCGCGCGGCTCGGAAGATCAGAAAAGGCGAAGAGCTGGCCTACCACTACAACACCGACGGCGAAGGGCTCATCACGTGCCGATGCCATCCGGCATGTCAGACGCACTTGTGACTCGCACCGCCCATTCCAGGCCACCGGTGTTCTACCTGCACGGCTTCGCCTCCGGCGCCGGGTCGGCGAAGGCGGCGTACTTCGCCGAGCGGCTGCGCGAACACCACGTGCCCATGGTCGCGCCGGATTTCAACGAGCCGGACTTCCGCACCTTGACGATCAGCCGGATGCTCGATCAACTGCGCGCGGCGCTGGCCGGCGTGTCCGATCCGGCCACGCTCATCGGCTCGAGCCTCGGTGGAACGCTGGCGATTCTCGCGGCCGACCGGTTTGCGCCGCGAGTGGCCCGCGTGGTGCTGCTCGCTCCGGCGGTGATGTTCGCCAAGCCGGGTCACCATCTGCTGCCGCCCGAGCGGGTCGAAGAATGGCGCCGCCGCGGCGCGCTGCCGTTCTTTCACTACGCGTACGGGGAAGAGCGGCTGCTCGACGTCGCGTTCTACGAGGACAGTCTGCAGCACGATCCCTTCGGCGCGGCGCTGGTGCAGCCGACGCTCATCTTCCAGGGGCTTCGCGACGCCTCGGTGGACTACCGCACGGTGGAAGAGTTTGCGCGGACGCGCCCGAACGTGACGCTCTCGCTGCTGGACGACGATCATCAGCTCACCGCGAGCCTTCCGCGCATCTGGAACGACATCCAGCCGTTGCTCGGCCTCGCGTAAGGGCTCATCACTTCATCACGAAGTCACGAAGCATACGAAGCACACGAAGCACACGAAGCACTCTGTTCGTACACGAATGACTTCGTGTTCTTCGTATTCCTTCGTGTCTTCAGCGCCCGGAGCGTCTCGAGCCCGTTCATGCCCGGCATCATCACGTCGAGCAGCACGATGTCGGGTGGATCGCCCTGCTTGACGGCGGCGAGCAGCTCGTCGCCGCGGGAATAGGAGCGCGTCTCGTACCCGCGCAGCGAGAGGAACGTTCGGAGGTAATTCGCGATCGCGGAATCATCATCGACGATGGCAACGAATGGCTTTCGAAACGTTAACTCCGAAGAGGAAGAGAAATAATAGCAGCGCCGCGGTTGGGCGTCGGTTGATCGCCCGCCGCCGGTATCGGAGCCGAAAGCCGGCCGCCATGGCCTTCGATCACACGCCGCGCGATCGGCAGCATCAGGCCGAGACCGCCGCGTTTCTCATCGAACGGTCCCGCCTCCAATTCGTACGCGTCCTGTACAGCTGTCTCCTCGGCCACGACGATAACGGCTGAGCGGAGGTCGCCGACGTCTTCAATCCGGCGAAGGGCGACTACGGTGCAGGCGGCAGGTTGTTCGCGCAGAATTGCTCGGAAAATTGATTGAAATGCGGCCTTAAGCCGCGCGGGATCGCCGATCGTCGGCGCCCCGGCCGTGCTGCCACGCACCGCGAGTCGGATCTCACGATCCTCGGACTCGTGCACAGTGCCGGCCACCTCTTGTACGAGCGAAAACACATCCAGCGGCTGTTGCGCGAAGGTGATCAATCCGGCGTCGATCTTCGACACCTCGCCCAGCTCAGCCACGAGCTCGACGATGTGCGCCCACGACTTTTCGGCCTCCTCGATCATCTTGCGCTGCCGCTCGGTCAGCGGCGAGTCGGTGTCGCGCAGAAGCATCCGCAGGTACCCGCCGACGACACTGGCGGGGGTGCGAAATTCGTGGACGGCGAGCGAGAGGAGCTTCGGATACGACTCGTTCGAGGTAGCCATCATCGAGCAGCCTAGCATACGGCTGCGGCCGCCCTGGCGGCGTCCGGCTGTAACCGGCGGGGCGGCCAAAGCGTATCTACATATAATGAGATCATGCTGATCAAGGGTGCCACGGATATTCGCAGCTCAGAGATCACGCCAAAGAGCGACTATCTGAACCGCCGCGAGTTTTTGCGCGCGGCGTCGGGCACAGCGATCGCAGCTGCCGCCGGCGCCGGCATCCTGGCCGGCAGCGAAGCCTGGCTGGACGCGCAGGAAGCGCCGCACGGCCGGAAGTTCGAGAACGTCAAGAGCAGCCCGCTGAGCACCACCGACAAACCGAGCACGTGGCGCCAGATCACGACCTACAACAACTACTACGAGTTCGGAACCGACAAGGAGTCGCCAGCGCAGACCTCGCACCACTTCAACACGGCCAACTGGAAGATCGCAATCGACGGCGAATGCAACAAGAAGGCGAACCTGTACCTCGAGGACATTCTCAAGGGCCAGACCCTCGAAGATCGGATCTACAGGCACCGGTGCGTCGAGGCGTGGTCGATGATGATTCCCTGGGTCGGCTTTTCGCTGTCGGACCTGATCAAGAAATGCGAGCCAGCGTCGAAGGCGAAATTCGTCGAGTTCACCACTATTCTCGACCCGAAGCAGATGCCGGGCGTGCGGACGTCCGTGCTGCCATGGCCGTATGTGGAAGGCCTGCGGATGGACGAGGCGATGCACCCGCTCACGATCCTGGTGGTCGGCCTGTATGGCGAGGTCCTGCCGAACCAGAATGGCGCCCCGCTCCGGCTCGCCGTTCCCTGGAAGTACGGGTTCAAGCACGCGAAAGCGATCGTCAAAATCCGGTTCGTGGAGAAGCAGCCGTTGAACCCCTGGCAGATCTCGGCGCCCCATGAATACGGCTTCTACGCGAACGTCAACCCGACGGTCGATCATCCGCGCTGGAGCCAGGCGACCGAGCGGGTCATCGGCGGCGGCTTTTTCCGCAAGAAGACGCAGATGTTCAACGGGTACGGCGATCAGGTGGCCCGCCTCTATACCGGCATGGACCTCCGGAAGAACTACTAAGAGTGCGAACGCGACGCACGTAGGACGCGCTTGCGAGTCTCCGATCGCACCGTTCGATTGCTTCTCAAGCCCGCCCTGTTTCTTGCCGCGCTCGGGCCGGCCGGGTGGCTGGTCTGGGCGGCGCTCACCGACCGTCTCAGCGTCAACCCGCTCACCGATCTCACGCACGAGACCGGCATCTGGACGCTGCGCTTTCTCTGCATCACCCTGGCGATTACGCCGCTGCGGCGGCTGACCGGCTGGAACGCCGCGGTCAAATTCCGGCGGATGACCGGCCTCTTCGCGTTCTTCTACGGCCCCCTCCACTTCCTCACCTACGCCATCGTCGATCGGTTTGCGGCGCTGGATTTTCCGGACGGCATCGTGTCGCTGACGACGGTGCGGAATTTTTCGGCGGCGGTGGGTGAGGACATCTACAAGCGGCCGTTCATCACGGTCGGATTCACGGCGTTGATGCTGATGGTGCCGCTGGCGCTGACCTCCACGGCGGGAATGGTCCGGCGGCTCGGCAGGAAATGGCAGGCACTGCACCGGCTCGTATACGTGTCCGCCGTGCTGGGCGTCGTCCACTATTGGTGGGGCGTGAAGGCGGACATCCGCAGCCCGCTGATGTATGCAATTGTCGTCGGCACGCTGCTGGCGTTTCGGATCTGGCGGGCGCAGAGGCATGCGCCGGCGGGTGCCGGGACGCGCGTCGCCACCGCACCGCGCGCGTGATCTCTTCCCACGCCTTCAACCACGTCGACACTAGGCACACGACGCGCACGAATCACTCCGGGCGTGTCGGCGGT